>LFIK01003346.1_pt1 | contig 13021 bp, 11 predicted proteins | sample 643401 | NCBI WGS metagenome assembly LFIK01 (sample SAMN03777447, study PRJNA286221) | soda lake metagenome | biome: soda lake; feature: Kulunda steppe; material: water; isolation source: sample T5-Br brine of Lake Tanatar-5 | place: Russia: Kulunda steppe | collected 2010-07 | reverse complement strand
TTGATAGGCGTCGCATTGCAGGAAGCGGCCCTGATACCCGGCGAGGAATTTCAGCGGATGTTCTTTCCCCCTGCCGGGGGCGTAGTGGAACAGCACGATGGGTGGTCCAGCACCGCCATGACCGCGATCATCGGATACGACCGCCCAGAAGTAACCGCTCTTGGTGGTCTTTCGGCCCGGGTCCAGCACCGGCGCGCGGGTTTCATCCACGAAGATGCGGTCTGCACAACGCAGATGGGCGCGCATGTGGTTGATGACGGGCATGAGGTGGAAACAGGCGCGACCGACCCAGTTGCCGAGCGTGCCGCGATCGAGATGGATGCCCTGCCGTTTGAAGATTTCAGCCTGACGGTAGAATGGAAGGTGGTCACCGAATTTCGAGACGATGATCCAGGCGATGAAGAGCTCCGTGGGCAGGCCGCCGGGCACGACATGCTCGGGCGCATGCGCCTGCGCCACCGCCTGCGAGCAGCGGCGGCAGGCATATTTCGGGCGCCGCGTGACCAGCACCCGGAACTGTGCAGGGATCACGTCCAGCCGCTCGGACACATCCTCGCCTATCTTCGCCATCTCGCCGCAACCACAGGGGCAGAGCGTGCTGGCAGGTTCGATCACGCGCTCGACCCGGGGCAGATGCGACGGCAGATGGCCGCGATTACGCTTTGGCTTGCGCGGTTCCTCACCGCGCGCCTGTTGCACCGCCGCTTCGGCCTTCTCCTGCGCGGCCTCGAGCACGCCTTGGGCAAATTCGGCATCTTCCAAGGGCAGATTGAACTGGTCGGGCGACAGCTTCTCGGAGCTCTTGCCGAATTTCTCGCGCTGCGCCGCGCGCAGGATATCCTGCAGCCGACGGTTGGCTTCTTGCGTCTCGGCCAGCGTGACCTCGACCTCGGCGAGGCGGGCTTTCAACTGGGTATTTTCGCGTGCAAGATCAGTGGCATCCATGGCATGAAGTGAATCACAGGATACCGCGTCAGGCCAGTAAAAACAGGCCTCTCAGCGCATTTTTCCAATCAACCCGCCACCAGTGGACGCCGCGCCCGCTCCGGTCGGACCAGCCGCCAATCCACGCCTTCAAAAAGGGCCGCAAACTGCGCGCTGGATATGCGCATGATCCCGTCGCGCACCTGCGGCCAGACGAACTTCCCGCCTTCCAGGCGTTTGTGAACCAGAACCATTCCGGTCTGATCCCAAATCAGCACCTTGATCCTGTCGGCGCGTTTCGCCCGAAACACAAAAGCCGCCCCGCAGAATGGGTCCATCCCGAACATCTCCTGCACCGCCAGCGCCAGCCCGTCGATGCCTTTGCGAAAGTCCACCGGTCGGGTCGCAACGAAGACTTTCGCCGGTCCGCCATGACCGAACTTCACGATACTGCAGCCCGTGCCGCACGGATCGCCCGCGTCAGCTGACCCTCATCGACACCAGCGCCAGCGCGGATCACGACATCGCCGCCTACGACAATCTCCAGATCGGACCTGGTGACAGCTGCCGGCGGCGCCTGCGCCGCGATGTCATCGACCACCAATTCCGCGAAGATCGGCAAGGCCGCCACGCTCTCAGGCACCACCAGGTTGCCTTCGCGTATCTGCTTGCGCCAATCGTAAATCTGCCAGCGGGTCGTGCCGTGCTTGCGCGCAGTATCGGCGACCGTCACCCCCGGCATCATGCTCTCTGCCGCAATCCGAGCCCGCTCCGCCTTCGAGCGCCGTCGCCGACCACTCGGCCCCTCGATCACTTCCAGCCGGGAAACCCCGGCACCCATCGAGCCGTCCAAATGGACGCCCATTTTGCCGCCTACTTCCAAATCCAATACCTCCGCTGCTCATGTGCGCGGAGAATACTGGCTTCAGCTCAGAAATGGCAGAAGGGGAGCGGCGTCGCGCTTACGAACAGTATGACAGAGGATGAAACGTTGATGCGGTGATCACCCTCCGATACCGCAACCGCTATGAACCCTCATATGTTGGCGGATGGCATACCAAACTCATTTCATTTCGATAGATTCGCGGGGGTCAGGACAGGCGTCTGATTAAACACTGCTAATGGTATTTCCCATAGCTGCATCCTTGGATGTTGCTCGTGCACTCTCGATAAGGCTGCGTGTGTAGTCCTGCTCCGGCGTGAAGAACACCCTGTCAGTTGGCCCGCGCTCCACAATCATCCCACCTCGCATGACAAGTACGGAATCGCATATTTCCCTTACAACAGCCAGATCGTGAGAGATGAAAACGTAGGTCAGGTCAAGCTCACGACGCAGATCTTTCAAGAAGTCTAAGATTTGGGCTTGCACTGAGACGTCCAGAGCAGAAGTTGGCTCATCCAGAACCATAAGCTTTGGACTCAAAGACACCGCCCGCGCGATACAAACCCTCTGCTTCTGCCCGCCAGAGAGTTCATGGGGATAACGATATTTGAAGGCCCGAGGAAGTTGGACAATGTCCAAGAGTTCTTCAACCCTACGGGAAACCTCGGTTCGCGACATGGCGGTTTGCAGGCGGAGCGGCTCACCTACTGCGTCTTCGATCGTATGGCGTCCATTGAGGGCCGAATGGGGATTCTGAAAAACCATTTGCATGTGGCGGCGCATCTTGCGAAGTTCGGAAGCACCAAGATCTGTAAGGTTTGTGCCACAAAACTGTACGGATCCGGACGTCGGCTCAATCAGTCTTAGTATCAGTCGCGCGATAGTGGATTTACCAGAGCCGCTTTCGCCCACAATCCCAAGGACTTCGCCCATCTTGACTGAAAAGCTGACACCATCAACAGCACGCACCTCATGCTGTGTTCTGGTTCCATAAACCTTAGTGAGTTCTCGTGCTTCGAGAAGAGCACCGTTCTCTGGTTTGACGCTACGCGCTAAATCACGTTCAAACTCTGGGACTGAGTCAAGAAGTTGCTTGGTATAAGCATGTTGTGGTGCGTGTAGGATGTCAAACATCTTGCCTTTTTCAACGATTTCACCATTGCACATAACCGCACAACGCGTTGCTAAGGTTGCGATTGCACCTATGTCATGGCTGATTATAATCACAGTTAAGTTGCGTCGATCCACGAGCTCTTTTATCAACGCTAAAACCTGTGCTTGTACTGTGACGTCGAGCGCGGTAGTGGGCTCATCTGCGATCAACAATTCAGGTTCGCCTATCAATGCTATGGCGATCAATACACGTTGTCGCATACCTCCCGAAAGCTGGTGAGGAAACTGGTCAAAGACGCTGTTCGCATTGTGTATACCAACCTCGGTAAGTAGTTTTACCGCTCGCTTGCGGCGCTCTGCGCTTGTTTCGACACGTTGCCCTCGCGACCTTTGATGGGCTCGCACGACATCTGAAATTTGGCGTCCTATTGAAAAAAGTGGGTTCAAGTAGGTCATTGGATCTTGAAAAATCATAGAAATCCGGACGCCACGAATTCCTTTCCAACCCTTTTCACTTATTGAGACAAGGTCTATGCCGTCGTAAAATATCCGACCAGATACCAATCGCGACTGCTTTGGGCCGATACCCAAGATAGAACGCACCAAAACAGTCTTTCCTGAGCCACTTTCGCCAACGATTCCTAAAGTTTCACCTCGATTTATCTCGAGATTAATATTCTTGAGAACATGTACTGGACCATCAAATGTTTGAATGTCGAGCGTATAGTCGGCGATAGACAACAGAGGGGTGATCATCTTTCGCGGCTCCTTGGATCAAGAATGTCACGCAGCCCGTCACCGAGGAGATTGAAGCCCAACACCGTTAGGAAGATTGCGGCACCAGGAAAGAACGAATACCACCACCAGTCTGGCATATAGCTTCGCGCGACCGATATCATGGCGCCCCACTCGGGAGCGGGCGGCTGTGCGCCCAATCCTATGAAACCGAGAGATGCAGCTGCAAGTATAGCCATTCCCATATCCATGCTCATCTTAACGATGATCGGAGACATACAGTTTGGGAGAATATGATGCCAAAGTATCCAAGGGGTACGGGCCCCAATTGAACGAGCGGATTCAACGAATAGTTCTTCTTTGATGGAAAGTGTCTTGGCTTCCACAAGCCGCACGTAGCCCGGCCACCATACGATAGAGAGTGCAACCACAACGTTTATCATGCCTGGGCCAAGTGCTGCGACAATTGCTAAAGCAAGCGCCAAACCCGGGACGGCCAAAAACAATTCAGTCAAACGCATGATGCCTGCCCGTATCCAGCCGCCTTTGTAGCCGGCGATAATCCCCAAGGTCACACCGACAAGCGCTGCAATTCCGGTTATTACAAGACCAATCCACAACGAAGTCCTAGCACCGATCACGACGCGGGATAAGATGTCACCTCCCATTTCATCCGTGCCGAACCAGTGCTGTGCGCTTGGTGGTTGAAGGCGGTTGCCCATATGCACTGCACCCGTCGCGTCCTCTGGGTAGGGAACGATGAAAGGGCCGAACGCCGCAAGAAAAATAAATGCAGCAACTAGAATGAGACCAAGCATGGAAGAAAAACTTCCACGAAACATGCTGGAATAAATTCTATACTGCCGGATCCTGCTAGCATTGCGTTCACGAAAGGTCGGCCGCAGTGTGTCCTGGTGGGTCATCTCTCAGGCGCTCCGGAGGCGGGGGTCGATCCAAGCATATGCGAGGTCCACTATAGTATTGATTAAAATGAAGAAAAACCCAATCAATAATGTGACGCCAATGACTGGCTTGAAGTCCGAAGACAAAGCCGACGATACAGCATAAAGCCCGATCCCAGGCCAATCGAAAACCGTCTCCACAAGAACTGTGGAGCCCAGCATCCAACCAAATCGAAGCCCAATCATGGCAAGCGTAGGCAGCATTGCGTTTTTGAGAGCATAAAGCGCTATTACCCTGCGCGAGGACAGGCCATGCGCCCTGGCCGCCACGATGTGATCCGACTGTAGAACTTCAATCATTTCTGCGCGATTCACCCGAAGGATTGACGCGAGGCATGGAAACGACAAAACGATTGCGGGCATGGCGATATGCTGCAATGCCGCGACGAAGGTGTCGAATTGTCCACGAAGCAGACTGTCGATCAACAGAAAATGCGTAATTGGCTCGGGAGGCACCATGACAAGTGGAAGTCGTCCGGACACTGGAAGCCAACCCATGTGGACCGCAAACAGAAGCTGGAGCAAAATTCCAAACCAGAAGGCCGGCAAAGCGACCCCAGATATCGAAAGTATGCGTGTAGTATGATCGAGCGCACTATCGCGCCATACTGCAGAAAGAACACCGAGCGGCACGCCTACGATGACGCCGAGCGCCATCGCCACAAATACAAGCTCCAGAGTGGCCGGTGCATATCTAAGAATCTCATCAAGGACGGGCCGTGTCGTCACCAATGATCGCCCCAGATCGCCGCGAATAAGATCACTCATGTATATCACAAACTGCTGTCCGAGACTCTGATCCAATCCATATTCGACACGGATCGTTTCTACCATAGCTGCCGTTGCATTAGGGCCTGCTACCAGCCTCGCGGGGTCACCAGGGGCGATATTGGTTATGACGAACGTTAGCACTGCAATGCCAATCATGGTACCGAACAACGCAGCCAACTTTTTTATGGTAAAGAGTAGCATTTCCATCCTGCGCTATTGTGCCGGGAAAGATAATTCTTTCCCGGCAGGCATTTAACTCAGATCATTCGGCATCGATCCAGAGAGGATAAAGGTCCACTTCTCCAGTGAATCTCAGAGGGCTAAATTGGAAACCCTGAAGATAGTCCCGATGCGCCCATCGCCGATTCTGAAGCATGCCAAATATTTCAGGTTGGTCTTCAACGATCTGCAGTTGAATAGCTTCGTAAAGCGCTGAACGCTCGTCCCATTCAGTCGACGCCCGGGCCTGATCAATCATCTCGGTGACATCCGGGTTGTCATAGTAGTGCATCGAGAAATACTGTCCGTGGCTGTTCGGGTGATACTGATAGGCGACCGAGTCAGGATCCGTAGATACTGGGGTCACGAACACAGAAGTCATTGCTGGCGAAGTCTCGACAGATGCGCCGGCTGCCACCATGTTCGGCCACTGTTCAGGGCGCAGTTCGACAGTTATATTTAACTGCTGTAGGTTATCTAGCAGCACTAGCCCAATGCGTCGGGCCTCTTCCAGACCTGCCACATGTATATAGGGAAGTGTAATACCACCTTCGGGATATTCTGACTGAGCAAGATACTCCCTTGCTTTTTCCATATCTTGCCGAGGAATGCCTGGAACTTCGATGTGTCCCTGCATGGAATCAGGAAACGGGCTGGTCTGCAAGCCCGCTGCGCCGTTGTAAATCTGAATCAGCGCGTCGTAGTCCAAAGCGTATGCGATCGCCTTGCGAAGATTGATATCTGCTGTTGGCCCCAACTGAGTGTTGAACTTAATTCCAAAAGTTGTGCTGCCCAGATGATCCTGGATTACGACACCAGGAACGTTCGCTATTTGAGTATAATCGTCGCTTGTCAGACCTTCGACAATATCCACTTCTCCACGCTGTAACGCTGCGCGCTGGGCACTTGGCTCACGAATAATGCGGTAGATCACTCCAGCAGGGCGATTATCGCCTTGCGGCCAACCGCGCCAGTAGTCTGCGTCAGCGGTCAACTCATAAAGAACATTGGCCTGCCACCTGCCCATCTGGAAAGGTCCAGACCCCGCGGAGTTTTCAGTCAGCCAAGCTCGACCATAATCGTCATCAATTGTGTTTGCTTCTACCTCAGCGGGGTTGACGATGTACCACCAAGGAAGAAATGACATAAAGGGGGCGTAGGGCTTGTTAAGTTCAAACTGTACAGTGTATTCGTCGACCACCGTGACGCCTTCAGGATCCAAGAAATCCGTTAGCATCCATGCCACGCCCATATTCAAAACAAGGCCGCGCTCAAATGAATATCGTACCGCTTCTGCGTTTACGGGGTCGCCATTGTGAAACTTTGCGTCCTCGACTAGCTTGAAAGTCCATGTCAAGCCGTCATCACTTGTCTCCCAACTTTCGGCAAGCCAAGGAGTGATTTCTGCTGGATCACCCTCATACTTGAAGAGAGCATCATACACGGCCTGTTGCATCATGCGGGTGGACCAGTCATAGCGAACATGGGGGTCTAGAACTGGAACTTCTTGCCGTCCACCAAACACGATCATCGGTCCATCATCCGTGCGCTCGAACGCAAAAGCTGATGAAGCAAGCGCGGTGCCGGTAAGAAGACCGGCAAGGGTCCAACGTATCTTTTTGCCAAACATTTTTATTCCTCTCTGTTGGTTATTGATAGTTTGTCGATCAAATGAGCTGTCGCACAGCGCTCGATACAATCCGTCGTGAAAGCAGCACCGGTGCCGAAACCAGGGCTTTGATTTCGGCCAGCATTGCGCTATTATAGCCCATGCAATGCATGACAATCAGATCACACTCGCACAGTGCTTGCGCAGCCTTGTTAAAATCACGCTCGCCATAGGGGGAAGCTGAAACAATAAGGGGCTGCCCCTTGAAAACATGGCGTGCCGCGAACTCTGCGATCTGCCGATCGAGTGGCACAATTACCCCTAGTCGCTTGGACGATGCGGCGATCGCTTCAACTGTCTTATCGACAAGACTCTGAGCCTCAATGACCAGCGTGTTTTTCAACGGTTCGATTGTTGTTCCCGTGCAGAGCAGAACAATGAAATCGTAGCCTTGCTGGTCGAGGTTCTGAAGGATGGCATTAAGCCGAGCTTCTGTTCGTTCTTTAGATGTAACTAGTTCTTCGCCGTTACGCAGTACGGTGGCGAAGGAAGCTTCATCTGGACCTGCGCGCATCTCCAGAATCTCATCGTCATCCAGATTATCTAGAACACCGTATTCTGTGCTGGTCATCGCACGCAAGGGCACACCCGAAAGAATATCTGCCATCATTTCCGGAACGATATCGTGTCGCGGTGTTTGACCGATAGTAACAAATGCTGCTCTAAGTGGCTGTAGCATTGGATAAACCTCAGATCTTGGTTCTGTTCAACATGAACGAGGTAATCGCTACGAACTATAAGGGAGTTCCCCTAGTTATCAACGGTAACCAGCCTCCACTACAAGCCTGATTAATGCTCCTGATGAAGATACCTCCATTTTTCGCATCAGATTTGATCGATGAATTTCAACAGTTTTGGGGCTAACCCCCAGCTGACGAGCGATTTCTTTGTTCCCCAACCCTTCGGCTGCGAGCGACAAAACCTGCCCTTCGCGGGGTGTGAGCTTGTTGAGTTTTTCTGCAAGCTCGGAAGGCATAGATGGGACTTGAAGCGGCTGGATGCCGTTAATTAGAAGCCGAATTGCGCTGGACATGATTCGACGAGCCAGCACGACGGGTTGACCGCTTGCGCGCGCAACAAACTGCCGGTCTGCTTCAGTATAACTGACAGAGTTCAACACGATTACATCACAGCCTTGCAGGTCGTCGACAGCTCGAAGGAGTAACCCTTCATCGCCCTCGAAGGCATGAGCTGATGTTACCCGGTAATGAGACAAAGCTGGGATCTCAAATTCTGAAATCTGCCGCCGCAATGGCTGTATTAGCCCGACGGCGTCACCACGCGCAGCCAGTGATATAATTGCTGACTCGACCGCCCGTTGAGTGTTTACAGTGGGGCAGTTACTTACGAAATGTCGAAGGAGTCCCGTGGAAAGGATGACGACTAAGTCATAGGTGCCGGAAGGGATGCACGCCGCTATAGCAGCCATGCGTTCTGAGATGCGCGACTTCGAGAGCACTATCGTGCGCTTGTCATCTAGCCGCGAGACAATGCTGGTTTCACCAGGGCGCACCCGCAGGGCGTCGATCTCCAAATCAGACAATTCATCAAGAGCACCGATCTCCGTTGTCGCGACCGGTAAATCAAGACTATCCAAAATCTCTCCGATCAGATCGATTCGGGGAGACCGACCGGCGCTTATAAACGCAACCCTAGGTAGCGCATAAGGATCAGAATTCCGGAAGTTCACGCGTTTATTCTCCTGCAAGCTCATTACTGATTTAGGGGCAGACCCCTATATGCCCACGACAAAATAATGGTTTAGTCTATGCGCAGTAACCGGAGGATACCATGATCCGTGAATTTGAAGCTGCAGAAATAGATCCATTGGCGGTTGGCGCTTGGATTCTAGGCACCGGCGGGGGGGGCAGTCCATATCTCGCTCAACTGAATCTAAAAAAGCTTTATAGTGAGAATAAGCGATGCACACTCATGAGCCCGTCCGCGCTTGATGATGATGACATGGTGGCCGTTGTCTCGAAGATGGGCGCACCTCTTGTTGGACAGGAGCGACTTGTAGATCCTGCGATGCTCGCGCGAGCAGTGCAACTAATGGAGGAGTATATTGGGAAAAAGTTCCGGGCAGTGATGAGCGTGGAGATCGGGGGAGGGAACGCATTGTCTCCCTTCTTAGCCGGAGCCCTCTTAGACATACCCATAGTCGATGCAGATGCAATGGGACGGGCTTATCCGGAAGCTCAAATGACGAGCTTCGCTATTGGCGACCTACAAATGTTCCCACTTACGCTTATCGACTGTCGCGATAACGAAGCTATCGTTGCGAAAGCTGCATCTTGGAAGTGGATGGAGAGGATATCGCGCAAGATCTGCACCGAGGTCGGGTCGACTGCCGCAACTTGCAAAGCTCCGCGCACCGGTCGGGAAGTGAAGGACTGGGGTATTTTGAACACGGTTACGAAAGCGACTGGATTGGGGCGTGCCGTCATGGCAGCACAGACAGCGCATGAAGATCCAGTGGCATCCGTACTGGACCATGAGGGCGGGGTTTTGTTATTTCGCGGTAAGGTTACTGATGTTAATCGGACGACGACCGGCGGCTTCCTAAGGGGGGCGGCAATGATCAAAGGCTTGGACGAGAACCAAAGCGAAGTGTTGAAACTAGATTTCCAGAATGAATGGACCGTTGCATTTCGGGATGGAGATCCAGTCGCTATGACTCCAGATCTGATCTGCTTACTCGACAGCGTTTCAGGTGAAGCCATAGGTACGGAAACCGTTCGGTATGGTCAGCGTGTCTCAGCCGTTGTCCTGCCTGCACCGAATATACTGCAGACATCAAAGGGTCTGCAACATGTCGGTCCACGCGCATTCGACTATGACTTTGACTTCAAATCGGTGTTTAGCAAATGAAAAGAATAGGCATAGACGTTGGCGGAACGAACACAGATGCTGTCCTCATTGACGGCACTCAGGTACTCAATTCAGTCAAGATACCAACTAGCCCTGATGTAATGCATGGGGTGGTAGAGGCTATCAACCGTGTGATGACCGACAGGCCTCCCGGAGAGGCCTCAATTGATGCCGTGATGATCGGAACCACTCATTTCACCAACGCGGTTGTAGAGCGGGCACGACTTGAACGGGTGGGGGCAATCCGGATCGCACTGCCTGCCGGCGCCTCTCTTCCGCCCATGATTGATTGGCCAAAAGAACTGCGTGACGTTGTAAATCCAATTTCCTTTATGGTAGCTGGCGGACACGAATATGATGGTAGGCCACTAGTCCCACTCGATCGAGCCGCTATCAGAGATGCCGCTTTGCGTATCCAAGATGAAGGGATTCGGTGTGTTGGTATCACAGCACTCTTCTCACCACTTACAACCGAGTGTGAGCTTGAAGCGGCCGAGATTGTCCGAGACGTTATTCCGGACGCACAAATCACACTGTCGCATTCACTTGGCCGTATTGGCCTTTTAGAGCGAGAAAATGTAACATTACTGAACGCAGCGTTACAAGGGATCGGTCAGCACACAGTAGTCGCCTTCCGCAACGCACTTGCTGAGGCAGGAATTGTCGCACCGTTTTACATGACACAGAACGATGGCACTGTGGTTTTGGCAGAAGTTGCTGCAGCAAATCCAGTGTATAGTTTCGCCTCAGGTCCGACTAATTCGATGCGAGGCGCAGCGTTTCTTACCGGCGAAATGGACGCGATGGTCGTCGATGTCGGTGGCACTACGTCTGACATCGGTTGTCTCGTCGGCGGGTTCCCCCGAGAAGCCAACAATGTAGTTGAGGTGGGCGGAGTCCGCACCCTATTTCGGATGCCTGACCTACTGCCAATGGCATTGGGCGGGGGCACAATTATTAACAAAGAGTCCAACCGTATTGGGCCGCGGAGTGTTGGCTATCGCATCACGAAAGATGCGCTGGTGTTTGGAGGCGACACACTTACGACTACTGACGTAGCTGTGGCTGCAGGACTGATTGAGATAGGAGATCGGGATCGGGTCAAGCACCTTGATCAGACTATGGTTGATCAACTCCTAAAGAGTATCCGGAACATGGTAGCAGAGGGAGTAGATCGCATGAAAACGTCCTCTGAAGGCGTCAAGTTGATTGCAGTGGGAGGCGGTGCTTTCCTCATACCAGATGAACTTAAAGGCGTGACTGATGTCTTCCGTGTAAAACACGCTGGAGTCGCCAACGCCTTGGGAGCTGCAATGGCACAGGTTTCAGGCGAAGTCGACCAGGTGTTCTCTGGTTTGAGCCGCGAGGCTGCGCTGACACAAGCAGAAGACATCGCGCGGGAGAGGGCAATAGAAGCTGGAGCGCTGGAAGGAACCACCAAGGTTCTTGACAGCGAAGACATTCCAATAGCGTATCTTCCCGGCGATGCACGACGGGTCCGAGTACGGGTCGTGGGGGATATTGCTTTCGGTATCTGAGGAGCTATCGTGGAGGAATGGACTGATCTAAACCGCATGCATAATGCGTAGAAGATATGTAAGCGTTCTCCACAGGTCACCGGATTTTCAGCTTGACGGCTTGAAGTTCCAGGTCAGCCGGTCGTCGATGCGGGTTTTGGGGTGACTATTGGCGATGGCGGTCAGGGTTGCCTTGCGAAATTCAAATCGAGGTTCAATATAGATCCGGGACACTCAAAGTTAAGCCCAGTTTCCACCATTGAATTACATATTCCTGCGGCGCGACGCCAATGCCATGTCACCCGCAGGATCAACCGTTGGTCTCAGCCCTCCCAGTCCGGCGACCGGAATGCGGCCGCGAGAAAATCTACAAGCGTGCGGATACGTGGAACAATGTCACGCTCGGGCAGGAAGACGGCATTGATCGATGTATCATCGGCCGGTTGTGCATGTTCGAGAAGATGGATCAACCGACCCTCGCGGATTGCCGGTCGCGCGAGGTGCTCAGCAACGCGCATCACGCCAACACCTGCTAGACACATCGCGAAAAGCGTCATCCCCTGATTGCTTCGAAACCTGCTTCTCGCATGAAAGGTTACGCTCTTGCCGTCTTCAACAAAGCTCCAGCGGTTGAGATGTTCGCGGCTGCCATCCCAAGCGACGAAAGGTATTTCGGATAGGTCTTCGATCGTCCGGGGCATGCCGTGGCGGTTGACGAGTTCGGGCGCCGCTACGATCATCCGGCGCAACCTGCAAAGCTTCCGGTGCATCAGGCCGGAATCCGTCAGCCGCCCCATGCGCACCGCAACATCGATCCCATCTGCAATAAGATTTTCGTGGTCGTCGGTCAGGCGCAGATCAAGCGACAGGTTCGGATGGCGGCCAAGAAACTGTGGAATAAGCCACACTACACGACACTGGGTATATTTTGTGATTTTTGGGCTGGAAATGACCGGCGAGATGGATTCTGAACACGGACTCTTTCCCTGCAAGGAGTTCGCCAATGACCAGTTTTGCTCTCGCCAATCTGAACAAGATGTTAACCCCACATGTATCCTTGAGCAAGTCTCGTCTGGAGACGCTGTGCCTGCTTGTGCTGGGAATGATCAGCGCGCGCACTGTCAACCTCACCCATATCGCCGCCGAGCGCCCGACTCACGCAAAGGTTGCATCAACCTACCGCCGGCTGCAGCGCTTTTTCCAGTATGTGATCTTACCTGAAGGTTGGAGTATCGGCATTGTCATGGCGTTGATCGGCAATCCAGGCCGCTGGTATTTATGTATCGACCGAACCAACTGGAAAATCGGCCGGTCTGACGTCAATGCCCTCGTTCTCGCCGCGGTTACAGAGCGATAC
>LFIK01003345.1_pt1 | contig 13021 bp, 14 predicted proteins | sample 643401 | NCBI WGS metagenome assembly LFIK01 (sample SAMN03777447, study PRJNA286221) | soda lake metagenome | biome: soda lake; feature: Kulunda steppe; material: water; isolation source: sample T5-Br brine of Lake Tanatar-5 | place: Russia: Kulunda steppe | collected 2010-07 | reverse complement strand
ACACACACACACACACATACACACACACGCGCGCACATGTATGCACACACACACACATACACACACAAACATACAGACACGCACACATGGTAAATGGTGACACACACGTGCATGCAGGCACCCATGCACGCATTGGACACACACACACACATACACACACACACACGTGTACACACACACGCACGTGTACACACACACACACACACACACATGTGTACACACATACACACACACACAGCACAGCACAGCACAGCACAGCACAAACAGGCATGCACGCATGCGCTGTATGTGTGTATATTTTCTCATCAAGCAAATATCAATTGTCTCCAGATGTCAAGAGTACGAGTGGTTGTCCTGGCATGCATATGCTTCCTGACCTGCGTGCTTGAAACCAACGGCCAAGGGTGTTTGAATGTCAGCACTGTTCAAGACATGCAGACTCTACCGCTAGTGTATGTACCTCGAAATGGTATTTTTCTGTTTGGAAGTGCCTTGAGGGCGCCAACTTTGTGGAAAGGTGAGATCAGTGTACAGAAGGGGAAGGTGCAACAATGTATGACGAGATTTAGATGGATGATACATGCTTATGCACCCCTTGGCTAAGTGTGACATGATGAATTCCATCTGATCGCGTTCATGATCATGTGCCGCAGCTTATAAGGAGCACTAAATTTTATCATGGTACATCAGTAAGGAGTAGGTTCTCCATGCACACAACTACCTGCAGCTCCATTCCATTCATGTTATGTGATGTAGCTAATTGCATGTGTGCCTATGGTAAGGAATATCAGAAGGTCTGGCTCGAGTACTTTGCATTTTTGACTCTAAATTCGCTGTGCACCCGTATGGGTCATTTCTCAACAGTCACATTGTTACTTACCCCTTTTTGAAGAGATCACCCTCTTTGCCTTTTATCATCCAGGGAGCAAGCATCCATTTCCACATCCCCCTCTTCAATTCACTGCCAAGTCTTCCAGCAAGTCTTTTCTCTTTGGCAAGCGAGGTGTGGTCGGTCTTTATAGTTGGTCTCCAGTTCGTCCAACTCCTCCGTTTCGTGCTGATGAGAGCTGTCAGCCACATGCAGGCAAGTGCAAATAAACATGACTATATATGCTTTGAAAATAAGGATGTGTGGCAATGTTGTACAAAGAAGCAATGATCTACTTCAATTGATTAGGTAGATTCATCCATTCTGAGGATCTTGATCAGGCGGTTGGAGGTATCAATGTCCCCACGGGCCGGTTCATCCCGTGTCCGTCGGGGGGGGTGTCTGGGACGGAACCTTGGTAGGGGAGTACAACTGGATAAATCCAGAAGCACCTATTGTGAATTGGTATGGTTTCTAACTAAAGTTCGTTTAAACATTGGTGGGCAGGGGGCCAGGGGCCAAAGGGGAGAGGAGAAAGCCTCCTGTTCATCACCGCATTGTTTATTAGAACATTCTAAGTAATTGATATCACAGTGAAGATGGAAGAGAGTCATTTCCAGGCAATCCCGGCCTCCCGACCTCTCCCCCAGGGGCCAACCATGGGGATACATGCTCTTTAGGGTCAAGGGCACATGAATCAAATGTACATTTGATATAAGATGCACAAAAAAGAAGCGCTTGAGGGATGAGCAACCTAGGGAACGTCACATCCGCCTGGATCCCAATGCTGCACGTTGGGTGGTGGAGCATGAGAGGCAGCAAGCAGCAGCCAAAGCAGGGGCAGGGGCAGAGGCTCAGGCTCGGGAGAATGCTGCTGAGCCAAAAATGGAGGCAAGGGCAGGGGCAGGACAAGGGAGGGGGAGCTTGGGGAGGGGTAGAGGAAGGGGAGCTGAACCCATGGAGGTGCCCTCAGAGTCAAAGGTCACATCTGAGGGCACAAACATGGAAAAGCAGCTTCTACGATTCAGGCAGAGAGCCAAATTGCAAGACCTCGCAGAATACGTGGTGTTTTGGGGGGGGGGCTCGCAGGAATCAAATACTTGCGGGGAAATCAATGAAATTATTTGGAGACCTCGGGACACGCGATAACAAAGGAGCAGTACGGCAATCACAAACTCTTAATTTTAAGTTTTTACACAAAAGCCATTGGGCAGAGTATGACATTGCCATAACACCCAAAGTATATTACCATAATACCCAAATTCATATTCAAATATATACAAGCCCTCCAGGCCTGTCCGGTCAGGACAGCACTGCTAAGGTAGCTACAAAATTCCATTCTAGGGCTTTCTAGGTCCGGCAGCTGGCCAAAGAAAGGTAGACTTGCACCCTCTTTAAAGGAATGCACAGGTCAAAATATCAAGTAAATTCGAAGGCAGGCATTTGGATGGATGCAAGGAATGGAGGCGGGATGGCAACATCTTGTTGGTTTGGCCTGACTCATCCTGGTGCTCACACTGGCGGTTCAAATTCAACAAAATTGTCAAGAGGTGGCTCACCGAGGCACACCCAGGCCAACCCCCGCCCTAAGGGGGCAGTCACACCTGATGGCATCTCTGCCCACATCTCTGCATTTTTTGTCCGAGAGGGATGCGGCAGGTGTGACCGCTCTCACATCCTGCAAAAATAGAGAAATATATATACAAGGATTTGGAACGCCCCTCCCCCCCAATCCCTATTCCCTGAGGATTCCAAAATTTGCCAGGAGAGCCCTAAGACCTCCGCTGATGGTGTGCATCGTACGTATTTGCCCTGGGATTTTTTCTGTGGGGCCAGGTAGCGGACTTGGACATACCTCTCAAGTCAACCACCAGAAGATGGCAGCATCACAAGCAGGGTCAAGGGGAGAGGTCAAAGGAGAAGTGGGGTCCTGTGGAAGGTAGAGGAGAGTCAGGTCAGGCCCCTGGGATACTCCCCTTTTGTGCTTGATGCAGCCCTGCTCAGACATACTAGCACCTCATCAGCTCAGTTGTTTCACATGGACTGCGCAATGCAGCTCGCCACACATGCTGCTGGGTGCTTGTGCGCACACGATGCTCTAGCTAGGCAATGATGCACCCAGGCGCTCCATGCCTGCGCAGGTGTGCGTCCACTGCACGTGCGCATGCACAACATGCGCACATCATCCGTGCTTGATTTTGCACCAATCTGAATAATTTCATCTACGAGCTGTCAAGCTTGGTGGTCCTCCAAAGATGACAGGAAGCTGGTGAAGCCAAATATGATGTGCAACTCGGGGAGGGGCCATGCAGCACTCATGTTCACAAGCTAATTGATCTCTTGCTGCTACTGCTCAAATATCAATAACAAACAGATCCTCTTGACACAGAGCACAAAAACGAAATTTCTTAACTGGACTGAGGGATGTGAACTTGACATCCAGTGTGACCGCCTTCCACATCCCTATCCCCAGGAGAATGGGATTTTTCCATTCAGAAATTCATAGATATTCACACGCATTGAACTTGCGCCCAAGGTAAAAAACGCCGCGCTCCTGCAAAAATGCTGCATCTCAAAGGCTTGAAAACGGGGCCTAAACTTTGGTCAGCTTCATAGACAAACTTGTTAGGAAGGCCTGCAGTGTTCGGGTGGCAGGAGTTGGCGTGGATGGCGCACCTGAAAATCTGCCCAATGAGTGTTGGGAACAGGGGCAAGCAATTCTTGGCCGGAGCCAGCCACAGCCCACGGCTTGGCCTGAAGATCGGCATGCGCTCCTGGCAAGCGTTTTGACCGAAGATGCTAACTTACATAGGTGCAGCATGGAGTCAGAACTGCCAATTGTTTTGCATGATTTCAAATTTGTCAGCCACCCCAGGTCCCCGGACGACTGCCTGATGGTGCAGGCTCACCTAGCATGTCTCCCTGAGTGTTTTACTTGGGGATGCGGGCAGGGTGGTAGTTTAGGTGGCTTCTTTGCTGTGCACCAGCGGGACCATTCCTGCTCGTGACTGGGTGGACAGTTCGCCATATATACATTCAAGAAATGCAATCATTGTCAACAGTAAAGCAATGAGCCCTGCTCTCGTCACAGGCTTTGTCTACTTCTCAGCATTGCTTGCAATGCCTCCCTTACTTGACAACCTTTGGTACATCTTTTCACTCCAAAAGTCTTATTATTAAAAGAAATATGTGAATAAGTGCGCCTTGAGCATGTGTAGGCTGCTTGGATCATGAATCTCTCGTTTTCAATCAATACCTTTGCAGATCAAGGCAGGTTATGCTGCAAGTGGGCAATGCCATCGCCTTCCCTTATGCATCCAAAGCCAGCCAAGAAGGTGAGATCATTGCACATGATGCGCCAATTTGTCATGCCTCTACAATGAGAATGGATTGATTCTCCTAATGCTATATAAATTGCTATATATAAATTGCTATGTATGCTAACTTTGAAGGCTTAAAAATTGCTCAGGTCTCGACGATGGATTTCAGTGCTCCATAGCGTGATGATATGGCCAGAATCAATACTCTGTCACTCATACATAAAGATGGGTAAACAGGGTGATCCAGTCCGCCAAAGAAACTCTCCGAATCTCAGCAAAACTCATTGTAGATAGGTAGAGGCTACTTGGGAGATTATTAATTAATTGCTTTTCAAAAGTGCCTCTTTTCAACCTGGAAATCTCCATATCATTCATGGATTTGAGTGTTTATATTAGAATGGGTCATCTGGAGGCTTGGATGAGTCACGTGCTGTTCTCCTCCCCTTGTCCTTTCACCTTCCAGTGACTGAATTATGAGTAATAAGGGGTCGCAGGACCCCTGGTTGTTAAAGTCAATATTTGTGAACTTCAGGTCTGTGTGCCTGTATTTGTCCTCTGTATTTCTAGTACTGTTTGTAAGGATGGGTAAACAGGGTGGTTTGTCTGCCAAATGGACTCGCTGAGACTTGGCAAAACTCATTGTAGATGGGTACTGCCTTGATAAAAGACTATTGTTAGAGATTTACTTTCATAGACGCCTCGTTTCACCTGAGAATTTTCAGTTCACTTGTAAAGAAAAAGATCGATTTATTTAGACTGGGCCTCCCAGTGGTCAGGATATGTCGTGTCCTGTCCTCTTTCCCCTTGTACCTCCTCCTCCTTCCATCTGCTTCTCCAGCTGCTTGTTACTAGGCGGCCTAGATCTGCTTGGCTAGCAGCTGCAGGCTCCACTTTATCCCCAAGAAGTCCTGGATACTTCAGTGGATAAGCTCAGGAGTAAACGAGCTGCCATGTATGCTCCAGAGCTGCGGTGCTTGTAAAACAGCGGCAGTGCTTGTACAGCTGCCAAACTGACCAGTTTGCTCATCAACCTTTTTATCATGTCCGAGTCCAATATTGCCTTTTGCATTCAATATTGCCTTCAGCAATACCTTGTCCCTCACTTTATAGGCATCTTGATTCATTTCTTATGTTCAAGGGGAATTGGGGGGAATGTTGGCTCATTCTTGCAGATAGCCAGCAGTTTCCATGCCTAAAAAGTGACACTTGTCACCGACGATGGTCCCCCCCAGACAGGACTAGACCTTGTCCGTCTGGCCAGGGCAAGATGTCTTAGGTGCTTTTAATCTGTGCCGAGTGCCTGCAGCTGTGGTAAACAGGCTGGGCAAGCAGCACACAGTGCCTTGGCCAGCTGCAGCTGGAGCTCAAGGTCTAGGAATCGGTGCAGCAAGCAGTGCAATTTGAGCGTGACATCACAAGTGGCACCGCTTTGCTGGTGCTTTCTCTCTACCTCCCCGAAGCAATCTATCCCCGCATGTTATCAACGCACCCATTTCCCAAGACCAACACAAACATGCAAACTACATAGGCCCGCCTGCGCACATGCACAGAGACACTTTTGCTCATAAACGATAGTGTGGCAGTACCAGAGGCACAAACTCTTGCTATAGCATGTATTTTCTTGTCAAGCAGTAAGTGTGGGTAAACCATCCAGGTTGATACCTATCAAAATCAAGTTGCAGGGGTGCACTTAGGGCGGTGGGCATGGGGCACCTGCCCCTAACTTGTAGCACTGGTGTACCAAATGAAGTGCTATATTTGGACCTCACAATATTATTTATTGCAACCAGATAAAAAGTGTAATCACTCTTTTCAGGGTGCAAACCAAAATCCAATTCAACATTTATGCCTGAAAGTTGGGCTACCAGGGAGGGTCCCTAAAGGACACTTTTTCTGAAGAAGATGAGCCATTATAAGTGAAAAACAAACTTGGAACAGATCTAGCAAACGGATTGTGAAAGTATGGTACACAGAGATACATACTTCTGTGTAACGAGCTGGGCCTGCAAGCAAAGGGACTACAAGGAGGAAAAAATATGTCATGCTAGAGAGATGTTGCTGAGGTCAAACAATGTGTGGACTGCGCATGATGGGCAGCTGGGAGGTGTCGGTCAGCAGTGAGTGCGAGCACTACCTCTGCTCTATGCTTTCTTTAATACTTCAGTTTTGTCACTTGGAGGAGAGAAGCAAGCACTCATCAGCAGGGACTGGGGGGATGGCAAAAAAAGTTGAAGGAAGGATAGCCTCACAATGAAATATTGCTGTACTGTAGTTATGCCTAGAGAGCTATAATTTTACTTGTAGTGGACTGCTATACATGGTAAGAATTATAAACTATAGAAAACTATGGCGCCTACCTATTATGCCTACAGGTCCGCCTGGCTCCCAAAACTAAAGTTTCTTGTTTTGCCCACAATGCTTGGATTAATAATGCTTAATTTATTTTTTGTGTTTGTGCAGAGGCGGCATGGAAAACGGTGCAACAAAGTAATTGAGTCAAAACAGACGGTAAGATAGTCAGCTTGACTACGCAAATGTTGTTTATTGTATAACCATTTTAATGTGTAAATGAAATGCATTGAAGAATTTGGAAAAAAAACATAGTTGCATGTATGCGCAAAAGGTAGCATGCACCAGGTCATCCATTCAAATGCCACCCCCCCCTCTTTCAAAGCCTCATTTTGCTCTCCAGCATTGCTACTTATATTCTAAGCAGCTTGGTGGGTTTAGTCCAGCAATGGCCTAGCAGATTAGTGTTGTTTACCTATAATTTCTGATCCATGCGCTTCAGAATGCATCCAAGGCAGAGCTGCGCCTAAGAATGATTCAAAGGCAAATTGCTCACTTACCAATACTTGTATCATAGTTAAGGATGGGTAAATAGGGTGGTCCAGTCTGCCAAAGAGACTCGCCGAGACTCAGCCAGACTAGTTGTAGATGGGTAGGCCTAGATGGGAGATTATTGTTAGAACAACTGCTTTTCGCAGGCGGGTGCTTTGGTACAGAGAATTTGCATGAAACTTCAATATAGTTTAGATTCTTAACTTAAGTATAAATCATCTTAACAGGTTCAGGCATTCCAGAGGCCAGGATGAGTCACAGGCTGTTCCGACCTCTCCCCCCTGTCCCACCCCCCCCAATTCCACCCATATCAACCTAGATGCTCAATCCTTAGCATTCATCTTGTTCGGCAATGAGCTGCAGGCTGGACTTCAGGTTGCCCACAGATAAGTCCTCGTGTTGCAGCAGATGTAAATCAGCTTCCGCGCGCGCGCCAAAGCAAGCCTTGAGCAGTGCTTGGTGCACATCTGGCCCCAAACTGACCAGTTGCGCTTGCAGACACAAGCAGTGGGAGCGTGCATAGCAGCTGCGCTGTGGCAAGGGTGGGGAAGTCATGCTTGGAAGCCCACAGGCGCAAGAAGTTGACGCACTGAATGGTGGAGTCAAGTACCTGCTGCTGCCAAGTGCTTTCCTTCCCTTTCTCCTTCCATTCTTTCACACATTTGAAGACACATTGGCAGGGGTGCTTGCTCTCTGGAAGGGCTGGTAGCCCATTACCCTGTCAGTCATGTCCAAGCTCATCACATCATCACGCTCCTCATCGTCCCACACCACCTCGTCTCTCATTTTAGATTTATCTTAGAATAGTAGTGGTTTGGGAGAATTTGAGGGGTTTCTGGCAAATTTTGCACTTCCGGCGTTTACTGGTCAAAAAGGTGACATTCGTCGGTGACGAGGGCCCCACAACCCCCAAAGAAGGCAGGTATTCGTCCCAGTCGTTTTTGAAAGGAGAGACATGTGCACGAAGCATGTCCTCAATGGTGCGGCTAGTTCAGTTAAGCCATCTGTCTGAGGATGATGTGCAGTTGACAATTTCAAACTGGTTCCCAGTCTTTAATTCTCTGATTTCCTGAATGGGAAGTAAACCTGGGGTCTCTGTCTGAAACAAGTGCTTTAGGCAGGCCAAAATGCTAGAAATTTTCTTTGTAGAAAAGGTCTGCGTAGCCTTTGGCATCAATGCTCGAAGTAGCAGGCACAAAGATGGCCCTTTTGCTCAATCTATCAACAAAGGTGACAATAGCGTTAAAGGCTCTAGGTGTAAGGGGTAGACCTGTGGTAAGTCTCGGCGTCCGCGAGTCTCGGCAAGAACCGTGCCCAACCTTAGTCATATCACCTTTCCTACAAGTTCACCATTGAATGAGGCTGACTGTAAAGTGCCAAACTTGACAGCCTGCAATTCAGATTGTTCCCTTGACCTGCTGAACATCAAATATTACTCAGTCCGATGCCTTTTGCCTGCTGCACAATGCCCCAAACTGTTTTATGTAAGGACATAAAATTCATTTATCGCTCCTGTTGATGGCCTTGTCAGAAGCAGTGTACATCAGAGCTACCCTGGAAGCTTTCATATCTTCTCTTTTATCTATTTGATACCCTGCCATAATTAAAGGATGATGCACTTTTTGAAACTTCCTGCTTCCTGATTTAGTAGGAACATAGGGAACAAAAGGAGTCTTGCAAACTGCTCAGCTCAGCAAAAGGCTGGAGCGCCCACAGGCTTGTCCGCTGTCCATGTCTCATGGTGTTTTGAGCTCCTGATTTTCCTTTGGTGTATTTCTGCCTCATGACATGATATGCCCAACTTCGTTTGTATCTGTTGAAGCCAGGGAGGGGCTAGATCAAGCCTGAGGGCTGATTGAAAAAAAGCTGCGCCGTATTTGCTAAAGGCCACCAATTGGCCTGCTTTCCTCATGTTTAAGAATGCGTTGACTTGCCAACTATGTATGTGTGCTCATCTAGCTTCAAGATGCAGCAGTGGCAGATAAATGGTAGACTGAGTACCTAAAGTGTCAAGCAGGGTAAGCTGTACTCACTTTCAGCAGGCTTGCTTTAAATGCAGCAGCCTCTTTTATAAACAATGTTCTGGCACTGTGGATGTGACAAACATGAAAAACCACAACACTGGAAATAGGTGGAATAATTCAAAAAGTCAATGTGGGGGGGCATTACGTTGGGATGACCAGCTGACCTCTTGACTGTTTCAGATGTGTTCAGTGTTTGAGCTGTGACCTGAGTGTTGAGCAAATGGAATTTTAGCATGAGGCTATGAAGGCCTTAATGAGTTTGCAATCTAACACTTGAACAAACGAGAAAGCTGCCTTTTCATTTTGTGTAGGTTGGATGGAGCATTCGTGCATTCAGAATTGTTCACAAATTTGAAATTTAATGATTCATTTACCAAACTGTAAAACAACAATTTGTGGTTAAAGACCCTCCTCAACATGGGCCTTGCGATGCACCAGTTTCGCTCGGTTTTGCTCCTGAAAGTGGCCCCACATTAACTGTTTAGTCTTAAGAATTGCTTTTTAATGTATATTGTGGAATCAGGGGGGGATGGGGGAAGGGTCAGTCGGCGTCAGTCAATGCCTCCCCCTCCTCCGCCTACTCCTGCTCTCAAAGCTCACAGGCAAACATTCGAATCATTTGGCGTATTTCAAACTTTACCAGAGGGGGGCGACTGAGGCCCAGCATGGGTATGGTTTTGGCATCCTCCGAGGTCTCTGTGACGGGCAGTTTTCATTCAACTGTAGTGTTATATGGTAGCCGTGCTTGCAAACTTTCCACAGCACCTGAGGTTGAAAACTGCCCGTCACGTAGACTATGCCTAATCTTCCATGGTGTGACCCCTACTTTCCACAGCCAAATGTCCATACCAGATCACCCATTGCACCAAATTGCATGATTTTTGGTGTCTTGGTGTTCTTGCAATAAGCAAACATCATTGAAAACGAGCGTCAGTGCCAAACCGCAGGCCCGTGTGCCCGTGGGCCTCAACACAGGTTTCCAAAGCAGCTTCAGGCCTGCACCTTGCTAGGTGCATGCGTGCGCAAGCAGCATGCAAGCAATCTAGGGATCCAATTCCCGGATATGGAGATGTTCGTTGATAGGGTTTAAGTGGCACACTGTCCTTGCCGCTGAACCATGAATGCCACTGGCCAGCAGATGATGCAGTTGTGGGAGAAATGGCTAATGCTACCTCAGGGAAGATTGGAAGGCTAAATAAATAATTCAATGTCCATGTCAAACGCAAAGTACGTTCATGAATTCAGTGGTGAACCTTCAATGGGCCGTTAGCTTGGAACGCGTATTAAATGATCCTTTAACAGTAATATTCTTAATTCATGGACCCGGAATGCACAAGAGTGCAATCGCGAAACATCCGACAGGTTGAATATTCACCTTTAAATCTCTGTTGCGCTGACATGAACTCAAAATGAACACATAAGGCTTTCATTCTTTCCTGAGAGAACATTGACCCATTCTCCCGAAATTGCACATCATCTGCTGATCAGTGGCACTCAGTGCTCCCATGAAATCCTATCAATGAATGTCTCCATTTCCGGGAATGGCATCCTTGGATCGCTTGCATGCTGCTTGCGCACGCATGCACCTAGGTGCAGGCCTGCAGCATACTTCGGAAACCTGTCTATGATGCACCTGCGGCTTGGCACTGATGCTCATTTTTCATATTGAATAAGTAGCAGTTCAATAGTGTGAAGCTTTCTCGATTGCAGAAGTGAAGAAGCAGTTTTGCACACCCCACAAGCGTAGCCCTAGAAAAACCGTAGCATGCAACCTTGCCGCGGTCACGCACAACATGTTTCATAATTTAGGCCAAATACTTGGGAAATTGGCCAAAAATTTGCAGTCACGTCCAAAAATTTGGAATTATGGAATTTCCAAAAATTTTCTGAATTATGAATTGAGGATCGGGGTGCATGATTGGGCCCTTTTTTTCTGGGTATTCAATAAAGTTCAAGGATTGCCATGGGAACTTCACCTAACGACTTCCCCTTGAATAAGATGCCCCTGACACAGGTTTTTCTGCTTAAAACCAGCATATCTTCATGCATTTACAACAACTCAAAATGGTGTGGCATAGACAGGAGAACCTCACTGAAAAGGACAGAATGGGCCAGGCCAAGATGCCCCAGCTGGCTGCAGCCCATGCGAAGGTGCCAAGAGCGTGTGCAAGCCAGCGGCCAGGCTTCCCAGCCTGCACAGGGGCCCAACCCAGTCTGCGTTTTTTATGCTGAAGTGTGCTAAAGAGATAGCTAAGCCAAGCAGGCCACGGCACAGGGCAGCCCCCTATTTTGAAGCAGCAATAAGCTATGGACATGGGAATGGGTCGGAGCAGTGCACAGGTGTACGATGAGATTTGCAAAACATTTGCGCAGAAAATGAATAACTAAGGTTGCGGTCACACACATTCCTTCCCTTTAAATCACTTTTATTTTCACTCGACTCCAAAAAAGTGGAAAAAATCGCGGTCACACGCAAAAGATTTTCCTTTCCCAAAACATTTTTCAATTTCTAATTCGCTTTTTCATTCAAATTCCCAAAGTGCCCTTTTCACTTTTCACTTCGGGCGAAAATGGGGGGTGGTCTCGAGAGGCCCCCAGCAAGGCCCCAATCGTGCAAGACCCCTAAAAACCCCTTGTTTGGGGTTCTGTATGTTGGAAAGAATGTACCCTGGGAGAATGTCTGAGGGGACAAGGTTTACATACATGGTCTACACACGTTATTTATGCGGCTGCAGCACCGGCTGGTGATGATTCTCCAGGCCGACATTGCAACGAGATGATATCTCATGTTTGTGTTTGCCAGGCTTACACTTGTGGGGTGCCAAATGTGGTAAAGAATGTCAGGCAAATAGAAAATGAAATGGATAGTCATCGCTGACATTTCCTGGGCCTTAGGGCTGTCAAATTTGAGGAGCACTTGTGCGCAAAAAAGGCTTTCTTTACATGCGTGAGGACATACTCTCAAATGAAGGTAACTGATGCACCATGGCCACATGCATAGGAGAAAAAAGGAGTTTCTTTTTTCGGTGCGCCAACCACACTCTATAAACTTTTCATCATCCTGTACTGACACTTCCCCCTAATGGCTCAGGGTTGATTGATTGCCATGCAAGACCTTGCAAGCCATAAACCGAGTGCTTAAACGAGGGCGTCTGCAGCATTGCAGGCTCCTTATGAAAAGTGTAGTCTGTGTCGTTTTGCTGCCTTATTGTGGCATGAGGACCTGTCGCAAAAAGCTCTTTGGATCCTTTTGCTGGTCTTGGGAAGCTAGGAAACATGAGTGTGTGGTCTCCATTCGTAATGCTGGAAGGAAATGGTGGTCACGGGGGGAGCAGGTGCAGGTGGAGTGAAAAAAGTTTAATGAGAAATTGTGTGTGACCGCAGGTGAAGGTATTATGCCCAGCAACAAAGGCACACAAAGGGAACTCTAGCCAAAGAAACTGACTTTTAAGAGACAAATTACCAGACAGCTACTATCTGAGATAGATGGGAGTGGGTCTGCATGCGAACCTGCGCATGTGTGAGTGCATAGATGAGTTGCTGGGTAGCGTATACATGCCGCATCCTAAAAGTGTTGTTGAGTTGTTACTCATGCTCATGCATGTTCACCTTTCCCCTACTTGCTGCATGTCCACAGCCTCGAGCAGCTTCACCGTGTAGCGCATTGTATGGCTGGCTGTATGCCATACTTTGAGGCTGCAAGCAGCCCTGTGCAGATTAGAAAGACCAATGATGACCCTAAGTTTCCACTTGTTGTTATCCAGGGTTGGGTCATGCGTATTTTATCGCGTTTTACGCATTGAAAAATAAGGCTAAAATTCGCGAATTGGAAAAACCCGGTTTCAAATGCGGGTTCAAATGCGGACCCACCCCGCCGGCCCTTCCTTCGTTCCTGCTCATTTCCTCTCTCAGTGAATTTGCTAAACGTAAGCAAATGAAGAGATATAAAAAAGTTTAAGCAGTCTATT
>LFIK01003344.1_pt1 | contig 13026 bp, 6 predicted proteins | sample 643401 | NCBI WGS metagenome assembly LFIK01 (sample SAMN03777447, study PRJNA286221) | soda lake metagenome | biome: soda lake; feature: Kulunda steppe; material: water; isolation source: sample T5-Br brine of Lake Tanatar-5 | place: Russia: Kulunda steppe | collected 2010-07 | reverse complement strand
TTTGTGTGTGTGTGTGTGTGTGTGTGTGTGTGTGTGTGTGTGTGTGTGTGTGTGAACGCCTGTGCATACACGTACGTCCGCATTTCCTTCTGATGTTGCATCCTCGCCTGTTTGCAGTGAGCACAGCTCACAGTCAGCTTACACACTCTGCTGCTTGCCCTGACCGCCCTGACCGCAGCCACAACTGCCTCCACACATGCAAAGCAGCTGGGGCCCAGGCTGGAGGCGCGCGGGTCTGGAACAAATTGGACGGGCTGGCTACTGCCTGAGGAGGCGGCGGCTCATGTAAGCTGGACTTCAAGCAGCACACATAGCCGGACAGGCTGGCTGCAGCCTGGAGCGCATGGAATCTGCGAGGCTGCACAGCTTGGCCAGCTTGCCTGTGTGTGCACGTTCACGCACATGCATGGGGTGGGCTCTGCAAGGCATGGGCTGGCTGTGCGCTGGGCATATGATTCACTGAAGGAAAGTTGCCCTGCACTTCATTGGGCTACTTCTGGGTGCGCAGGTTGCCTCAGTGAAGCACATGGATTGCGCTCTGCTCTGTCTGGGTCTGCTCAGCTGTGGTGCATGGCCTCCATCACAACCTCTGTTAGCACCTGTCCCATCTCATGCGGCATGGCCTGGCAATAGCAGATTTTTCTTGCACCCAAGATGTGCATATGCTGCTGTTCTTCTCATGCCTAGCATGTGTCATTTTGCTCGTACATCCACGCTAGCATGTGTGAGCATGCGCACTGAGTTCTACAACTGTTTTGCGCAATGCAGGCAGCAATGCAGCAGCGGATCGCTCAGCAAGCCACCCAGCAGCAGCTGCTGCTGCAGCAGCAGCAAATGCTTGTTCAACAGCAGCAGCAGCAGCAGAACTCTCAGCCAGGAGCAGCAATGGGCAAGGTGCCACTTCCAGCACAGCAGCCCTCGTTGGCTGGGCTCATGCCAGGCACGGTTGCAGGTGCTGAGGATGCGAGGACAGGAGGTTTGCAGCAGCAGCAGCAGCAGCAGCAGCAGCCACAGCAGACGGGGTTATCTCCACAAAAGCTTGCAAGTCTGGTGCAGCAATTCCCGCAGCTACAACAGAACCCTCAGCTGCTCCAGCATCTTCAACACAACCCTCAGCTGCTACAGCAGTTGTTCGCCCAACGGGCCCAGATAAAAGTGCAGCAGCAGCAGCAGCAGCAGCAGCAGCAAGCTCAGCAACAGCAGCAACAAGCCCAACAGCAGCAGTCGTTGCAACAAGCTCATCCCCAGATGCAGCAAATGCTCCAGATGTTTCAGATGCAACAGGCGATGGGAGGAGGCAATCCTGGGGTGCAGCAGCAGGGTGGGCAGATGCCGTCTAGTCTCTGGGAGGATATTTGAGAGTGTGTCTACTTCTTGATGTTGCTAAAATGGCAGTCACCCACTTCCAAAATGCCGGGCTGACCAAAGGTGACAGCCTCTTGCTTCATGCCCTTGTTGTGGAGTACTTAATATCTAGCATTCTCCACCCTGTGGAGACAGATCCATTGGATGAGGTGTGTACACTGATGCTCATTTGATTCCTTTCCACTTCCCATCTTTTTACAGCTGTTAAGCACTGTTGGCAAACTTACTTTAGTCCCCTTTCCCTGGTGGTGCTTGCACCAGGGGACACCTCTCCCTTAACATATGCCACCGGGGTTATCCCTGCTGGTTAAGTCTTTCCTGTCCGTCTCTGACAGACTACTCTTGTCATGGTGAGGCATTATCCCCGCCGTGCTTGCACCAGTTGCAAACCTCTCCCTCAGTGCAAACAAGGTTTACAAGGCTCTCCCTCAGTGGAAACCGCAAGGATTGTAATTGCTGGCAGAATCGACTCGTTTCACATTTCAAGGGCGGCACTGCCAGTGGCAGCCAATGTCTGAAGCCCTGACTTATTGCAAAAACTGGTCCGGGGCTTCGGCGGATACAGCCTTGAAACCTTACCTTCATAGGTTAGGTTGGGTCAGGTTACAAAGCTGTATCCGCTGCATAAGGGCAGCTGATCTGAAACCTAGGTTAGGTTAGGTTACAAAGCTGTACCTGCCAAACGAGGGCAGCTTAGCTGAAACCTAGAGGGCCTAGAGGGCCTCAGTCCAGACTGAAGGGTAAGGAAGTTAGTGTTTGAAAGCAGAGGTCACCAAAACGGATTTAATTAAAAGCTAAAAGATTCAATTAAAAACTAAAAGATGCTCACAGAGAAGTTCAAGAAAAACAGCGGGGCTTCACACCTAGAAAAATTGGGGAGCCACAAACTTGAACCTTGGAAAGAGCCCTGGAGAGGTGCAGCAATCTACCTTACGAATAACGGAAATGGAAAGGAGGTGCAGTATGATCGGCCTCCCGAGCACACACCACAACTCTTATTTTTGAAGTAAGGAAGTTCTTTATCTTCGGCCTTTAATTCCCCTCTCCTATGGTCAAAACTAAATTTAATAAGGAATTTCGAATAAGATACTCAGAATCTGCCCTGTGCCCAAAGCCCAAAGATGTCTGCGACGGATGTGAATGCGCAGAATCTGGTGAGTCACGGCATTAATTTTTGCGTGCACGTCAAGGCAACCTGTGTATGCATGGGTCCTGAGCTGCACAAAACAATCGCTGTGCACACATGCAGCCTGAGAAGACCAGTTACCCGCCTTCTGAATACCAGCCCCGCCACAAGGATGAGACCGCACGTGCCGGTTTGTCCTGTCACTGGCAATGCAATAGGGTAAATCAAGATCTGGAATAGCATAGCCGAGCTTAAGAAGTCATGCCACAATGTTTGCGCAGGTTTGACCTTTGACCCAGAGTTTGCCAAGTGTAGCCAGGAGCATGGACTGCCAGAAGCGGAGCTCAATGCAGCCAAAACTGCGGCTGCAATTGGCAAGCAGGCGTGTGCACCACCATAGCCAGGACAGGGCCGAGAAGATTGTCTGGGATGCGTCTTGCCTCACGCACGAGCTAGTCGCCGAATCACAGCAAAACCATTGCACTTTTGTATGTCTTGCTGCTACTGCTCAAGTATGATCACCATTAAGTTTTTTATCTTTGTTTCTTCTATGTGCGGTTCTGCAGGAGGACGCAGGGCAATCAGAGCGCAGGGAGCCCATCAAGCACTTCAAAGGGGCGTCCCAACAAAACAAAGGGTCAGTTGTGGCTGTTGCATTATTTTAGGCAACACAGTTAAGCTGACTGCTTAATTCCTTAAGCATGCGCACCCCTGCAACATATGACGAAATTCCGTTTGCTGCGTATGCATGGCCAGTCAGCGCTACCAAACAGGAGTGTCTGGCTTTTGGGTGTCAGCTTTATAAGCTTGATCACACCTACCTTTTGTGCAACGCTGCCTGCAGCTATGAAGGGGAGGTGGTCGAGTCCCAGAGGACGGGCGGGAGCGGTCCACACATCAGGGAGGCCCACCCAATGTGATTTGCATCTGAGCTAAGAATGGATTCATAAGGTTTACAGACTCAATGAAGATCAAGGAATCTGCAGCTCTGTATAAGTCTCCACATGAGCGCTGCTAGTGCGCTCCCTGTAATCATTTGCACTTAGCAACATGCATGAATTGGTGTTGAGGAAGTAGACACGACGAAAATCGGACCAGGGTTTGCTCATTTAGAAAGGGCGACGGTACGATGCTGGAAGAGCGAGGACAGGCTGATGGACACCGCGTGGCTTAAACTTAATGATTCCTGCAAATCAGAAGCGAGGCAGAAAGACTTGGCAGTCTAGATCATACCTTGCTCACCAAAAAATCATAGTAGCAAGGCAGTCGGAGCACCCTTTCAATATGGTGCATACGTGATGCATCATCATCACTCATGACCATCCCATTCCATTTGCCGTTGTGCTGACAAGGATATGCAGGTTTGACGGAGCCGTGCCTGCTCACGGCACAGCTCTTATGTTAACCGTATGATGCTTCTGCTGTACAGCAGCATACACCTGGCCCAAGCCATGACCCCGCTCGTGTTCTGACAGCTGGGTCAGGTGCTCTGAGTCAGCATTGACGCACAAGCAGCATTATGCGCAAGGCAGCTAAATTTGGCTGGAAAAGGAATTCAGATAGGACCTTGGTCCAAGCTGTGGCTGAGGCAATCAGGGAGGTATCAGGGCTTGCATACCTGCAATCTTCCTATGGGAATTGAGCAAACCACATCACATGCTTGTACTTCTTCATCAGACATTCCAAGATCTTCCCTCTGCAAGCACATGCACACATTTCCTTCCATTATATAATCTGCATTTAAATCTTGTCATAGGTATGGCCAGACAAAAATCTGCACAAATTTCTGGCATCCCTGTCTACCATTCTGCTATGCAAATACGCAAAGTAAAGGCGCATGTGTGGGTGCGCGGCAACAGCACTCACTCCAAAGACAAGCGCGATCCGGACACCTTGGCTTGATGCTGCACTGCTGCTGTGACTTCCACCATTGAGCAACTTGCTACCCTCCCTGCTAATGCGGCTGCTACTGCTTCTATCACCATTGCAGACCCTGTATTCTCCTATGCTGTTGCTGCCCTCGGATGTGCTGCTACTAGCAGTTTTACTGCTGCTGTTGCTGAGGGCTTCCCTTGACGTACTGGCCTTTGCTGAAACTAACTCTCTTACAAGAGGATGCTCCATAAGGGCTGTGAGGTCGTAGAATGGGAGGCCTTGCCCTTTGACCCACTGCAGACAAAAGAATTCGCAATAAGGACACGCCCTTCTGCATGCCAAAATTCACGTTCAAAGCGTTTTAAGTCTGCCATGAAGAGTCAGCCCTGATGTAGAGCTGGCAAAGCAGGCTCTTGAATGTTAAGGTAAGTTAATGAGCGCTGATGTCAAGCTAGCGAGGCAGGCTCTTGATTGTTGAGGTAAGGCAATGAGCGCTGATGTCAAGCTAGCAAGGCAGATTCTTGATTGTTGAGGTAATGCAACAAGCACTGCATGCAACCTAAAATGCTTGCCTTCTGCTCTTACACGAGGTGCGTGTCGCCAGAAAGCATAGAGCGCCTTGGATGAGCTAGACTCTAAAAGATGGGAGTAATCAAACATGTTTGCATCCAGGTTGATGTACCAAAGCAGCCTGGCAAGACGCAACGCTGGCCTGGCCACTGCCACCCCACACAGGGGAAGGGCATGCAAACAGATGCACATGCAAGTCATACATGCCACAGCCAATTCAGCGCACAAATTTTCTCGGTGCAATTCATACTGCACAGACGCACCCGTGTGAATGCCACTGTCAGATCACAATCAAAGGTCGCTTCTGAAATAGTGTCAAATGTACGGGTGCTGTGGAGGATGTACTGCGCCCCTTTACTCGAGCCCAGAGCATGCCTGAGAACACAAGTCGACAGCCAAGACCTCTTTAATGCTCTTGCCTGACTAGTGCGTCCCATGGTGAAACATTGACATACAAGAATGTTGACTTCAATCGGGTTCTAACCTGCCTTGTCCATTCTACCAGGCACAGAGTGCCACTAAGATCAGCTCAATTCCGCACCTCGGGGTGCATTCCATGACACACTCTCCAACTAGATGCTTGGCGGTTTGAATTTAGCCTACCTGGATAAGTGACTGCAGCGGGGCGCAACAATTCTCATGTCCAGCACTTCAAATGCACTGCATTTGCAAGGAAACAGTATTCACAAGGAATCAGACAATCCAGGTCCCTGATGAATGCTGTGTTTTGAGCTTCTTGAGCAATCAATGAAACTCTTGGCCAAGGAAAGCTTGTGCATGCTAATTCTAGTTCAATGGTCGAGTATCCCTGCTCTGACTTAGGAATGCAGCAGAGATCTACCCCCAACTCAGGTCTCGCTTGTTCTAGATCATGCTGTTCATTGGACTTGGGGGAGCTTCCTGTTCAGTTGTTTATGCACCACAGCTAGCTTACAGGAGAGCCACCGTTACAGGAGCAGGAGCCTTCAACACAGATAAGCTGAAGCTAGGGAAATAATACCTGCATGCTCTAGCTACAGTGCCTGCCGTGACCGGCCTCCTTGGGCTTATGAGGACAATTGTGACCTGCAGACGATAAAAACCCCGCATGCACTTCACACAACAGAAGCACTGCAAAAAAGGGCCCCTCCTAGTCTCTGTATTTGAGCCATGATGCAACCAGCTTGCCATTCACTTCGCCTTGCTCATTACATGCAAAGGATGTGCGCTGCAACAGAGTCAACTCTACCCAGCAGGGTACTGTGCGAACATCCTTTCTACATGTTAAGATAAATTTACGCCAGGGTTAAGCATCAAGAGCTCACAAGAATATGCCAATAAATCATGGGGAATGCTAAGCTTATCCATGTGTGCCTTGAAAAAGTTGGCCGCTTATGCTGATGGCAAGTGGCAGGAACCCTCATGAGTGTCAGGTCCTTGCTTTGTCGAGCAAAAGATGTCACAAAGCTCATTGAGAGTCATGGCAAGAAGAACAGTGTGAGAGGGCCTCCATATTGCTGCTGTTCTTAATTTTCTTGTAGGCCAATGCCATCATTTCTTTCGAGCCTGTTTTCTAGTTTGACTCTGAGTTTCGCTTTTCACCAAAACTTCTAGCTTCCATACATTACCTTTTTTTTTGTGCTTGCGCCACTTTAGATAAGGTCCAGGTTACAGGCCTTCTAGGTTTCAGCTCAGCTGCCATCGTTTGGCGGTTACAGCTATGTAACCTAGCCTAACCAATGCCATCATCCAATGTGGGCTAGAGCCTCACCTGCGATAAAACGGCTGGAGGGTCGAGCTCAGGGCGCCAAAGCGTTTGCCTCTCACGCCCTGTGGCAGACCGAACTGAGCGCGCCCAGTCAGCTCGTTGCTTGCTTTGCTCTGTCGCGAGGTAGTCCTGGGATGCATACAAGAGGCCATCAACAAATGCATGCAAGCACCCAAGGCCAGGAGGGTAATTTCATGGACTTGACAATTAGGATATGCTTACATTAATTCAGTGATCCATGCAGCATGATAGACATCTCCAGCATCATTTCATGCAGAGTTCATGCAAAAGGAATGTGCTGGCATCTGGACGCATAAATTAACTGAGTTTGAATGAAAGAGACTTTGAAAGGCCACTAGGATGCAATGCAAAATAGCACCTGGCACTGTTCAACTGTAGCAACAGAGTCACGGACGAGTCCTGGCAGACGCCCATGACATGTGACATATGCAGCAGACAAAACACGCAGCCAATCACTGCACTGACCTGCTCTCTGAAAATCTGCCTGTTAGCACGTATGATGGGGTTGTCTTGTATAGTAGCCCTGCTGTCATCTGACTTATTAGGTTGTGCAGCGTAAGCTGTGATTGCATGAGGACACCTTTGATAACACGTCAATACAGGCGAAGCTTTCCCGATTGAAAGCATGAGAGTCTATTTTGAATGTCCTTAATTGTGCAAGCGAGCTTATGCGCCAGGCGCTTGAAGAATTCGTCTGAAGACGACAAAGGAACAGTCCCTGAATGTTTGGTGTATAAATTACTTTTTATTACTTCAGAAATCGTGATGTACCTAGTGAATTTGTATCAGCCCTACCAACTGAACCATGTCTAATTACGTAATCGCGTATACGCGAATTATGCATGCATAAAGTTGTAAGAATTTGTAAGAGCGTTGAGCAATGAGAGCTACTGAACATAGTTATCTTAAATATATACATGCATACATATGCCTAGCTATTACTATAGCATGGCATGCATAGTTAAATGCAGGTATGCGTGTATAGCTAGTACTATAGCACAGCATGCATACTAGAAGAAAAGACAAGATAAAAGACTGCACCAACAGGAAAACCCCTGTTTGCGTGGACAGAGGAAGAGGTTTACATCTGGTGCAAGCACCAGGAACACACCACCCATGTAATGGCCATTAAACTAGGAAGAAGTTCATTAGTGGGGGTCAGGAGGGTTCTGAAGCACGTGCTCTAGAGATCTGTCTGTGTTACTTAAAACTTCACTTATATCTATGACTTGCGTCAAACCATAGAATGGGTGTTTAGGTGTAGTGTAAGTTCCTTACTTCAAAGTAAATTTGCACCGGTTTACGCCAAGCTTCCTGAGGGGTAGCTCAATCTGACTTTTATGCATGGTCCTCCAATCAGGATGGTGTGTAGGCTCACTATGTGGCATTGCTGAGCAATTGCTAAATCCTTGCAAGGGCGTGTTTCAATCTTATTTGCTGCTCAGTTCTTCTTTCCAGTTGTTGCTCTGGTTGATTGTCATCACAATGTTTGACTTCAACGAGGTGCACATCTCAACGTGAAGGGTGTACAAGCCTGCATGTCGCTTTGATGGCCAGTCTGCTTTCTGGCTGGCAGTATAGAAATAGCATCTGGTCTAGAACAAGGTCAGAGTTCATCTGCTGAAAGGTTTGGTAAAAACTACTACTAGCACAGCATGCATTCTAGCACAGCAATGCAATTGGAGCGCTGGGGACCATTTATGTAAGTCATCCCGAGCTACCCTTCAGTAAACTTGGCCTTGATTGGTTTAAAGTTTCAAAATTAAACTATAATCAACACACAATACACGACAAAGATCATTAACACAAGTAGAAGGCTGGAGCGAAAAACAGATGGAGATTCAGAACATGGCTCGTAACAACCCTTCTAAATCTCAATGACGTACCTCTCTTTAGTTTGATGGTGGGACTTTGCCTGGTGCTTGCACCAACTTTAAATCCTCTCACTTTCTAGGTTTCCTGCTGGTGTAGCCTGTTCTGTACTTCTTTTAAATAGTTGAATATTCTCTGAATCATGAATGTATCGCTAGGTGTGAAAGCACCGGCCCAGGCCAAGCTTGCTGAGGGGTAGCTCAGTGTGACATTTCTAGATGATCCCCATTGCTCCAGTTAGGATCGCACAAGCTCACTTTGTTGCACCTTCATGCTAGTATGGGTTTAAAATTGCAATGCTGTCAGGTCGCTCTTGCCAGTCGTTATTGGTCATTTGTCATAGCAATATCTGACGCCAACAAGGTGAACATTACAGTGCGAAGGGCGAAGAGCCTATATGTTGCTTATATGGGGTTTTATGCAGAATGAAGATAGCTTCTGCTCTAGAACAAGAGCAAAGGTCATCTACGGACAGGCTTCACAGAAGCTGTTGCCAACATTGTTGGGGTGAAGTCCGGCTGGCTGCTTGTGTAGGCAAAACAATTCAGACTTTATGCCCACACCCTACTAATTGAAACAGTGACCAGGAACCACAACAACTCCTTTTTCCACTAAATTCCAACCACATGTGGTTTCTCTCAGGACTTATGCGTCTGCGAACAGAGTCTGTTTCCTCCCTCAGGTTCCCATGGTATGTCTACTTTTCCATGCCAGAACATTAGGCTAGCAGCCGCACTTCTTGAATAAAGGCCCTTTTTGCAAACCTTCAACCTGTCACACCAGGTAAGTGCTGCAGCTAGAAGTGCACTGCACTGTGTGTTCAATCGGTTGGAGTTGGTTGGCTGAATACTTGAGCGATTGATAATGCAGCTATCGCTGTATTTAGAGCATGAAGGGTGTTGTGTGGACTGTTATGGTTATGTCCAGAGGCTGTTCTGTATGCAGCGGACTCTCAGCCTGCCAAAACCCTTGCAGGCAAACCATGTATAAGAAAGAAAAGATGTAGGCAGTGAAAACACTCCCTACATCAATGAAGGGAAAGGGGTCACCTAGGCCCTAGACCCTAGGCTAGGGTCAAGACACCGCGTGACCCCTCCACTGGGTCACACGGTTTGGGAGACACCAAAGAAGAGAAAAGAAACCAATGGGGATCAGGCAAGAGACTAGCAGTGCCCCACTCCTGACCATGATGATGAGAGGTGGCAAAAGTCGGTAGCATTTTGAGAATTGAGACCGAGGTACTTGAAAGGCTCCAGAATGTGCAGCCTGCAATTAGTTCCACCTACTCTCAGAAGGATGGTATGAAAGGCTAACTTTGCCTGCGGCACGCCACAGGTTCTGACAAAGCATGCTGTGCTGTTGATTGGCAGCTTCGAGTTGGCTCCTGGGTCTGGTATCGTCGCAATACTTGCCTTCCACAAGATGGATGCACTGCTGGTTGGGAGTGAGCTGACAAAAGTCCCCCGGACCCTGGGCAAAGGAAGATTTGCTGGTGCTGACGCCAAAATCCCCCCATCCCCTCTGCACCTTGCCCTACTTCTTAATGCGTGCCTAGGGTGGGCAGCGGGTGCTTGTTTGTTCTTATTAGGCATTTTTTATACTAGGGCATAAGACTAGCAGTGAGTTTTTGCTTGATAGGGAAGCGTCGGGGAAAAGGCCATCCAGGGAAGTTTCTGTTGGATGATTCTTCAGGGATCTGAATATTTTGTAATACTAGACAGTTTTCACTGCCACACTAAATTGACCGAAATATCCCCCTAGGGAGCCTGCTGCAATAACTTTCATAATAAGTCTAATGTGACGCTCAGTAATCTGACTGGAGATTGCCTGGTGCCGACAACCTGATAAAACGTGTAGAGCACTGTCTGTCTTTTGACACAAGGGGCATTGAGACTGGTGAAGGTTTTAAAGTGGACAGCATGCTTCCGACTGAAGGGGTTGCCTGTGCGATAGTGGAGGAAATACGCCTTACGCTGACTAGCTGACGACTTAGAACTTCTACTGCTTATCAACCAGCAAGCTAAGGTATATAACTCTACATGTCTACATATAATATAAGCGTAAAAAACCCAGAGGGGGCTATCTGACCATAATTCCGGGCATGATCCTCTTCAACTTGAACTTGAATTTTATCAAATAACTTGGCTGCTGGCAAAATTTGGGGTGAAGAAGACGACCATGGTGGCCCAGGTGGGTGCTCAGCCTCTTTTCTTGGCCTATTCTGGCATAGATAGCGCACGTGCGTCCTCACCACAGGCCCATCAGAGGTCCTTTTACCCTCAGAACCCCACAGTATACTTCTATTATGTTGCTTATCGATATTGGATGTTGAAACCTAGGTTTGGAGGGGGTCAGTTTTTGTCCCATTTTGGCACCCATTTGCTGGATATTTTTCCAGGTAAACTACCCAGAATGCACATCTCACCAACCGCTGGATCTTTTCACTCGAATTTTTTTAAATGATGTTTGCTTATCACATGAGCACCAAAACACCGAAAATCATGTAATCTGGTGCAGTGGGTGATCTGATGTGGTGTCCACACATTTGGCTGTGAAAAGTAGGGTTCATGCCGCGGCCCATTAGGCACGGTCTCCGTGACGCACCTTCCAAGCTCAAGTATTGTGAAAGCTTGCAAGCAGGGTTACCATCTTACACTAAGCTTTAAAGGTGCCTGTCGCAGAGACCATGCCCTGGGATCAAAAAACACTACTTTTAGATTAGAACTTCAAGAGGAAACCTGTGCATTCTTATGAAGTATCTTGCTGGAAAATGATTTAAGCAGTCTGAAGTTTACAAGAAAAGAAAAAAACTACGTAGGCAGTGAAACCACTCCCTGCATCAGTTAAGGAAAATGAGACACTTCCTCATGCTCGAAGAGCCGTCGGGCTCATGCCCGAAGAGCCGTGAGTCCCCTTTACCAGGGAGAAGGAAGAGCTTGTGAGGATCTAAAGGGTGACAAGCTGCCCCCTGCTCCAGACCAAGACCTTGAGAGGAACTGGATTTTTCAAGAGCGCGTCTAGTAGTTGTCAGTTTGTGTGCATAGAGCACAGAATGCGCATGTAGCTTAAGGGCAGTCTTATGGGCTTTTTGTACATCAAGGCCGAGCTCTTTAAGGTGATTTAAAGTGTGTGAGGTATGGATAGAGCCTCCCACACCAAGAATAATGATGCTAAGGATGACTTTCTTGGCCTTCAAGCGCTTACAAAGAACCTCGTGTTTTTTTTAGAGGTCTCTAATTGATGTCCAGGCCGGGTATCTTCACAGTACTTAACAAGGTGTATCTCCCTCATGTTGATATGTAGCTCGTGGACTCTGCGTACATCTCTGCTGGGTTGTCTTGGTTGTGACACCTGGTGCAAATGAGGAGTGGTTGGCGATTTGGTTTTTAGTAGGTAAGGTGACCAAAATGGCATCAGGGTGACTAGAGGTGAGTCTATCTCTACATAGACGAGCACCAAAAAAACCAGCTGGGTATTGTCCTGTTATTAGCATTCTCAGGCATTTGAAGGTTTTGTTAGGCCAAACGGTTGTGCTGCCGGCATCCAAATGGACCAGACAACCTGCCAGAGAGCCTTTGCTGATGGCTTTCATGGTGAGCCTGCAGGCAACATTATGGCGTTCAGTGATCATACCCAAGATGATTGTATGTCGACACCCTGAGAGAATATGGAGAGCACTTTCTCATTGTTGACAGAGTGGATACTGAAAGCTGGTGGACATTTTAAAGCGGAAAAGTATGTTTCTAATTAAGAAGGGTGCCTGTGCGGTAGTAGAAGACATTGCGCTTCAATTGGAGAGAAATTTTGGACATGCTTCAAAAAGCGTTGCTAATGCCTTTGTGAGCGTGTGGCAGACTCTGGTAATATGAGTAGTACCCTGTTTTTGAGTTTGCATAATCCAGTTTATGGTTCAAGTGCATGTGTGATTTTAGTGCGGCTTGGAGATCTGGAAGGTAAGTCAATCTAGGGCCATGTTGGGGAGCTACAGTACCAGATCCTTGCTGATCTACTCCCTCAACAGCTAACCAGCTATTATTAAAGAAGGGATTGCCACCAGGGTCTGCAGTGCGGATGGTTCTTTCAGCTGGGAGGCTGTTTCCATGGCATGATTGGTATTTTGCAAGGGCATCTGCACATTCATTTCCGGCAATTCCAAATTCGGATTTCCGGTAGTTCCGGAGTGCAGCATGGGATTTAACTTCATAAAGGAATATGAGTGGGATTGAGAGTTTTGGATCGTGTTAGAAAGAATTTTGAGGAGGTCTCCTTGGACATGGTGACAGTGCTTCTCTGGGTACTACAATTGTTTCCTAATTTGGTGGAGTTTGTTTGTTTGTTACAAGACGCGAGCGGACACAGCAATGTCCTTAAGGCAGGCAAGGCAGAAGAGCTGAAAAATGCTAGGAAAAGGAGAACTGCCAGAAAAGCCAACTAGCTAAGATGACGCCCC
>LFIK01003343.1_pt1 | contig 13027 bp, 12 predicted proteins | sample 643401 | NCBI WGS metagenome assembly LFIK01 (sample SAMN03777447, study PRJNA286221) | soda lake metagenome | biome: soda lake; feature: Kulunda steppe; material: water; isolation source: sample T5-Br brine of Lake Tanatar-5 | place: Russia: Kulunda steppe | collected 2010-07 | reverse complement strand
TATTTGGCATATCGTTATGCACGAGATGTCATTGGTGATCGCTGGCCAGAAGCAGAACCAGCGATAATGCAAGATCCACAGCGGGTATATTGGTATGCACTGGATGTGATTGGTGATCGCTGGCCAGAAGCAGAACTGGTGATAATGCAAGATCCTTATTGGGCATATCTTTATGCACGAGATGTCATTGGTGATCGCTGGCCAGAAGCAGAACCAGTGATAATGCGAGATCCAAAATTGGCATATTGGTATGCACGAGATGTCATTGGTGATCGCTTGCCAGAAGCAGAACCAGCGATAATGCGAGATTCTGAATTGACACATGAACTACTGCTGTTCCAAGTCTCTTGTGATTTTCTGCGTGATTCCGATAAATAAAGTAATACACAAAAGGTTAGAAATGAGAATATCAGAAATATTACTAGAAAACGAACAAAGCGAACTACAGAGAGATGTAGTTGATTTATTAATAGCAGCAAAAGCTAGTGGCATAGATAGACTAGAAACTGAGCAAATAGTTGATCAACTGAACTCAATGGGTCACTCAGTATCTGTTGATAGTTTGCTTTCGATGTTTGATGAAGATAGACCTGATATTATACAGAATATAACAGCGAATACCATTTCAATAGATTCATACGATGGAAGTGGTGATTTTGTAGATGATGACTTCCAAGACGACTTCGAAAAAGACACAACTCAACAAGCAATGCAAAACATAAAAGATCGTGCTGATAGAACACGTAGACTAGGTAGAGAACTATAATGACTACATGTAGCTTTATTCGTGCCGCTGACGCCAGAAAATTAGCAAGAAACCTAACATTGCTATATACAGAAATATGTGCAATACAGTCCGCAGTACTAGCCGCAATAGAAGAAGGAAAGTACAGTACAGTTATTAATAACAACACGCCTTTCACGATGATCAATAACATTGAGTCTGTGGTTGTTACTGCGGGTGGTTCTGATTATGAACCTGTAGAAGCTACTGCAACAGTCACATCAGCTAGTGGTGGTGGTGCTATGTTAGTGCCTATAGTAACAGGCCAATCAATAACTGGATTCAGTATACAAGATGGTGGAAGCGGATATCTAGAAACTGATACTAATCTTGTTGTAGAACACCCAACTGGGTTTGGTTTTGTTGGGCAACTAATTATAGTTGGTGGCACTATTTTTGGAGTAGATATCGAGGAAGGTGGAAACCTCTACCAACCTCTACTACCAACAGCAACGATTGTTAGTTCAAGTGGTGTTGGTGCAGAGTTAAGTGTAGAAGTAGATGATGGTGAAATCACAGGGATAACTGTTACTGACGGTGGATACGGATACAGTGAAGATGCCACCGTTGTTATAACACCAGCACCAACGAGCACGGGTAGTGGCGCAGAGGCTGAAGTCACAGTAAACTTTAGCGAAGATGGTTTGACTTCTTCTGTATATTACGAAGTCATCAGTGGACAAAGTAGTGACAAGGTGATAAAAGATCAGCTACAATTTATACAGGATTACTTTACTTCACTTGACTATAACATACGACCTCAAGTCAACCCATCCACAGGTGAGAATATACAGTGGTTGGTATCTTGGTAGTTGACATAAGTACACATTGATGATATTATTCATGGATGATAACACAAAAATTCAACTATCAGACCCTGAAGCAAATAAAGTCGAACTCAGGTAGACTTTACCAAACACCAGGAGGTAGTAAACTTCCTTCTGTCACGACAATCCTTAATAAAACCGCAGATAAAACATTCTTGAAAGAATGGCGTAAGCGTGTTGGAGATGCTGAAGCAAAACGAATAACAAAAACAAGTACTGGTCTTGGTACATCGATGCACAAAATGTTAGAAGACTATCTAACAGATGGCACCACACCCAATGGCAATATTTTTGCCATGGCTATGGCAAACGAAATAATCAATAAAGGTATTGTTAATGTTGATGAAGTGTGGGGACTTGAAGTTAGTTTGTTTTCTGAAAATCTTTATGCTGGGACCACAGACTGCGTTGGTGTTCACAGAGGACAATCTGCCATAATAGATTTCAAGAATAGCAGACGCTTAAAAAGACTAGAATGGATCGAAGATTATTTGCTTCAGATGTGTGCATATGCGCATAGTCACAACGAAATGTATGGCACTGATATAAAGAAAGGTGTTATCATGTTGTCTACTCACGATGCAGAGTATCAAGAGTTTGTTATTGAAGGAAGTATGTTTGACGAATATTCTGCGAAATGGGCGAAGCGAGTTGAACAATACTTTTTTCCTGGAGAGGTAAATAGTTAGAACAAGCATTACAGGAAAAAAATATGCCAAACAAAGTAATATTTTCTCGCATACAAAACCGCAGAGGTCCATTAGAAAATCTACCACAGCCATTACGCCCAGGTGAAATAGCACTAACATCTGATGCACGTAGAGTTTGGATAGGTAATGAAGATGTTGCTCCGTTTGGTATTCGCACACTAACACCTGCTGTTCCAGTTTTATCTGGGTCGTTGATTGATCTTGCACTAACCACAAAAATTGTCAGTATGGTATTTGATGCAGATCTAACACAGCAACTGTACGATCAATTGGTAGATTATCTTTCCAGAGAAAATAACGAACTGTTTCCGCCTTTTGTTCCACCAAGCAAAACAATACTCATAACAAATCAGGATCAAACTGCATATAGTGGTTCTTTTTCTGGAGGTAGCGGACACAACACAGGTGATGTGATAACATTAATAAATGGTGCCAGAATTGAAGTTATTGCAGAGAGTGCAGGTGAAGTAACTGAATTTGTGGTTGAGTACAGAGGTGGCGTGGCAGAAGAAGGAGTCACATACCCACAACAAAGTACCACGGGCACAGGAACAGACTTCTCAATCACACCTCAGTCTGGAAATTTAACAACACCTGAATCACCAGACAAAGCCACATTTTACAATGCTTCACAGCAGGTTCTTTGGGACCAAAAGCGATCTGTGTTTATTGGTTTGAGATTACCTGAACTACAATTGGCAGCAGAAAAAAATCCAAATTGGCTGACTGACCCAGCTCTGGCACTAGAAGAAACACTAGATGGTCTTCTAACTAATTTTCCTGTTGATCTACAATCACAGAATATAAAAATCGCAGAAGATGAGTTTGTTGCAGATTGGCAAGGGCCAGCAACTTCTGCCAAAATACGAAACTTTTCTAATCCACTACTAACGTCGCAAGCATCTGGTAATGTAGCCAGGTTGATCAATCTGGTGTCTTCAAGTTCTGTTGTGTTAGATGATTCACAGACACAAGCAGACTACAATTCTATCGGTAGTAATGGTTCATTCACACCTGGTTCTAATTATTCAGTTGGTGATGTGATCATAATGCAAAATGGGGCGGTTATTGAAGTTGATTCAGTTGATAACGGCGGGGTAGAAGAATTTACTATAACTGCGAGAGGGTCACAAGTTATACCTGGATTGCCAATATCACAATCTTCTGTTACATCTAGTGGTGGTACGCCATCTCCTGGTGAGAATTTCACATTAACACCCCAAGACAACAATATTGTGTTAATAGTTTCTGATGAAATTCTGAGCTTGGTAACAACAGTTTCAAACATAGAAATTGGCGTAGTTGATATATTTGATGAAACTGAGTTTCCTTCTGATATTGTTTTTCAGCAGTTTGAGTACGAAACAGTGCTTGATCAATCTTCTGCATCTCCAATAACAACGGGAATAGAATTTCCCGCACTACAATCAGACTCAGTGTTTATTGAATACACAGTCAGAAACGATGATTATGCAGCAATAGGAAATATGAAACTTTCTCTGTTTGGATCAGCAGTTTCAATAAGTGATCAAAGAAACGAAAACACAACGCTTGGGGGTGATTTGCAGTTATCTGCTGACTTCTCAAATGTTGGGCAGGCTATAAGAGTCTTGTACACAAACACATTATCTCCGCCAGCGAATGATTTAATACTAAAAATGGTTGTGAGAAGATGGGACTCTGGGGTTCTTTCTTCTTGATTGTTGTTTCGTCTCTGTGATATTATTAGTTGATGACTATTTGGATAAATTATACACCAGAAAAAAGAATCAAGTATTGGAAAGACTACAGAGAATTCATATCTGTTCTACCACTAGAAGAACAAATAGTATCAGTGGCACGGTTTTTTAGTAATGTGCCAATAGGCGCAAGAACTATAGATTACTATACTCCTTCTTCATGGCCAACGCCATGGGAAATACTATACTACAAAACATACTGTAAAAATACAATCAGTATACTGATGTATGATACGTTACAGATATTAAATAACACAGATCGATTGTCACTGTTTTTGATAAATGATGAAATGGACACTTACTTGGCACCTGTAGTAGACAGTCAAACACTACTAAATCATATAATAGGTGAGGTAAGTACACTGTGTGATAGTGATCTGAACTATAGCATTACTGTATATAATAAATTTCCGAACTTACAAAGAAAATACTAACAGACACAAGGAAAACTATGAAAGACATATCAGTTGTTAAAAGAGACGGGACCCGTGTCCCTTTGGATTTATTAAAATGGCAGAATCAAATATCTAAAGTTTGCGAAGGTATTGCTGGTGTTAGTCAGTCCATGATTGAAATAAGCGCCCAACCACAATTCTACGACGGAATGACCACCAACGAAATTGATGAAATAACTTTGCGAGCAATGGTGGATTTGATTGACGTTGAAACCAATCCTGAAACTGGACACACCAATTATCAATACGTTGCTGGTAAACAAAGACTCAGTATGCTGAGAAAAGATGTTTATGGTTCTTACACACCTCCGCACATTTATGACGTAGTAAAAAAGAACGTGGAAGTAGGTTTATACACAGATGAACTACTTGATTGGTACACACAAGAAGAATGGGACAAAATAAACAATCTAATAGATCATGAGAAAGATGAAAACTACAGCTACAGTGCAATAGAACAGCTGATAGAAAAGTATCTTGTCAAAAACAGAGCAACTGGTGTTATTTACGAAACACCCCAAATACGATATGCAGTAGCTTCAGCTACACTCTTTCACAATGAGAAACCTGGTAAGACACGACTGAAGTACATAAAAGAATACTACAACTGTGCAAGCGATGGGTTGTTTACTCTTGCCACACCAGTTCTTGCTGGGTTAGGAACACCAACAAAGCAATTCTCTTCTTGTGTGTTGATAAAGATTGATGATGACCTTGATAGTATCTTTGCCAGTGGAGAGATGATGGCGAAGTATGCAAGTAAGCGTGCAGGCATTGGTATTGAAGTTGGAAGAATCCGCCCACTTGGAAGTCCAATACGTGGTGGTGAAATAATGCATACTGGGCTAGTTCCATTTTTGCGTAAGTTATATGGTGATCTGCGGTCATGTTGTGTCACACCAGAAACTTGGGTTGAAATTATTGACGAAGACAATGATAATCAATAAAGAGTTTGTTATTGAAAATTTACTACAGAAGAACGGTAGGTTGAACCCCAGAGCACTAGAGCGTCACGGCATAACAAAAGAGCAAGCATATAATATAATGAACGATATCTCTGAGCCTGTTCTGTGTAAGGTATGTTCTACACCTACCGCTCTTATATCGTTTGCCAAAGGATACCGAGTCTATTGTTCAGCGGATTGCGTAAATTTAGATCCAGACAATGTTGAAAAAAAGAAAAAAACAATAGCTGAGAAGTACGGAGAGCAAGGTCTAAAGCACATATCAATAACAGAAAAAAAGAAACAAACATCTAGACAGAGATATGGACATGACTGGCCCAGGCAATCAAAAGAATATGTGCAAGAGTTAAAAGATAAGTGGTATGAAGAGCACGGAGTAGTGGACTTCACTCACACACCTGAGGCTATCGAAAAAAGGAAACAAACAAATCTAAAAAAATACGGATGTATAAACCCAGCACAAAATAGTGAAATAAGAAAAAGAATAGAAGACACAAACAAAAAAAAGCACAAAGTGAAAACAGCACTTATGCTAGACACCAGTAGAGATAAGGCGTTAGCAAAACGACGAGAAGACGAGGTATATGAATTGCTCAACAACAAAGAATGGCTTTATCGGAATAAAGATGTTTCAAGTGTTACTTTGTCTGAGTCACTTGGTGTTGCTTGGAGTACAATACTTAACTATTTTAAAAAGCACGAAATTGATAGAAGTTCATCTATTGTTTCTAACACTGAAACAAAAGTTCGTGATATACTAGATCAATTTGGTGTATCATATGAGACTAATAATAGAACGTTATTAGATGGAAAAGAAGTTGATATCTATATACCCAACTCTAATATAGGAATAGAAGTTAATGGTGTCTATTGGCACTCAGATAGGTTCATAAAGGATCCTCGTTATCACTTAAATAAGATGCTTGCAGCAGAAAAGAAATCAGTGAAGCTATTACATATTTTCAGCACTGAGATTGATAACAAGATTGATATAGTCAAAAATAGACTATCAAGCAAACTAGGTATTAGTTCTAAAATTTATGCCAGAGAATGCAAGGTTGTTGAAATTAACTCACAGGTTTACAAATCGTATGTAAATAAACATCACATACAAGGTTATGCTGCGGCCAGCGTGAGGTTAGCGTTAGTACACAATAATAGTATTCAAGCTGTTATGTCATTTTCAAAAGCCAGGTTTAATAAAAATTATGAATGGGAGTTAATAAGATATACATCAGAAAATACCGTAGTGGGCGGAGCAAGCAAATTATTAAGCTATTTCAAACGAGTTTATGAACCGGCGTCTATTATTAGCTATGCTGATCTAAGATGGAATAGTGGTACCATGTACGAAAAGCTAGGTATGCATTTTTCTCATAGAACAAATCCAAATTATTGGTATGTGGTCAACGATAAGCTACACCACCGAACAGCTTTTCAAAAGCACAAACTTAAAAACAAATTAAAAGTATACGATCCAGACAAGACTGAATGGGAAAACATGCAAAACAATAATATATATAAAATTTGGGATTGTGGAAATTCAGTATACACATGGAGAAAATAAAGTGAGTACTAAAAAAATACAAATCAAAGATTTAAAAGTCGGACACAAAATCAAAACAAAAACAAAAGAAGGCGATCATGTCTTCCATAGAGTTAGCAACATATACCACCAAGAGGTTCTACCCCCTGATCAAGTTTTACTTGAGTTTTCAAATGGGTCAAAGTTAGAGTGTTCTACTAATCACCCTATTATGATCATAACTGAATCTGGTATTAAACAAAAGCTACCAGAGGAACTATCAAACACAGATAAGATAATATCTGAAGATGGTTTCACATTTTTGCAAAATATTACGGTTGGACGAGAAAATAAATCTGGCTATATTGACATCACAGTAGAAGATGAACACACATTTTTCGCATCAAACAGCGAAAGTGGACCAATGGTACTAACACATAATAGCCAAGGCGGAATCCGCAACGCTTCATGTACAGTTTACTTTCCATTGTGGCACTTGCAAGTTGAGGACTTGTTGGTATTAAAGAATAATCAAGGAACAGAAGAAACACGTGTGCGACATTTAGACTATGGTGTTGTGCTTAGTGCATTTTTCTGGAGAAGATTCAGGAACAGAGAAGATATTACCCTATTTGACCCAAATGAAGTACCTGATTTATATGAAATGTACTATCGTGACATTGATGAGTTTGAAAAACTATATGTCAAGTATGAAAAGAGAAAAGACTTAAAGAAGAAAGTCATTAGTGCTGAAGAGCTATTCAAGAATGGAATATTAAAAGAGCGAACAGACACAGGTAGAATATATTTACTGTATGTAGACAATGTGCAGAAGCAAGGTCCGTTTGATACTACTATTCAACCGGTGTATCAATCCAACTTGTGCTTGACTGGGGATTCTAAGGTTCATCTTTTGGTAGAAGGTCACATAGTAGAAGTCAGTCTTGATAGCTTATGTGAGCAGTGGGAGTTCGGAAGATTTAACGACGCACAGATCAAGACTTGGGAGAATGGCGAAATAGTCTGGAAACCAATCACAGCCGCTGGTATAACAGCATATGTGTCTGAACTCATAGAAATAGAAACAGAGACAGGTGAGATCATTAAGTGTACACCTGAACATAAGATATACACAAAAAATAGAGGCTGGGTTGAAGCACAGCACCTCGAAGAGACTGATGAGTTAGTTATAGAATAAGGAAAGCTATGTTAAAAATTAAAAGAATACAACTTGAAGAAGAGATGCCAGTTTATGATTTGACTGTTGAAGACACAGAATCATTTTTTGCTAATGATGTATTAGTGCACAACTGTGCAGAGATAACTTTGCCGACGATACCATTCAATAGATTAGATGACCAAAATGGTAGAATATCTCTTTGTACGCTAGGTTCAATAAATTGGGGCTCATTCAGAAACCCAGAAGACATGAGACGTGCCTGTAGAATACTAGCTAGAAGTCTAAACAACATACTTGATTATCAGGACTTTCTTTCAGCACAGAGTTACGAAAGTAATCAAGATATCAGACCATTGGGTGTTGGGGTAACTAACTTGGCATACTGGCACGCAAAGAGAAAGTTCAAGTATGGTGAAGAAGAAGCGCTAAGTGAAGTTAAGTCATGGATTGAACATCAAGCATATTACCTCACTGAAGTTTCTGTTGAACTAGCTGAAGAACGCGGTGCGTGTAGAGAGAGCGCGAACACTTGGTATGGTAGAGGTGTGTTCCCATGGGAGCGAAGAGCTGAAGGTGTAAATGAACTAACAGACTTTACACCAGAACTTGATTGGGAACCATTGCGTGAAAGAATGAAGGTATCAGGCGTGCGAAATGCAACTCTGATGGCGATAGCTCCAGTGGAAAGCTGCCAATCTTGGAGAAATAACCTGAACTTTGCGGATGGAAGTCGTAAGAATTTCCATGAGATGCTGGGAGAACAGAACATCGATTGGAAACAGATTGAAAATGAGTGTGAACCAGGTACTAATATTCCGTTGAATACACCGATTGAAATTTCTGGTGTTGATGGCAATGAGGTTGTGGAGTCAGTTGTATACAACGGTCTCTCCCCAATGAACACTATTACTTTTGAAGACGGAACAACTATGAGCTTTACTGATAATCATAGACTGTTAGTAAATAGAGGAGGTGTAGAGCAATGGGTTTATGTATACGACTTGGAAGATGGTGATGACGTTGTTGATGTGAACGTATGATTCAACTGATGCTTTTGCTGTAACAGTGGGTAAAGTCAAGTGACAACTGTTTAAAAAGGATAAATGTCACAAAACAAAAGAACAACTTATTAAGGACTGCAAAGAATATGAAAATAAAAAAAATTGAAAAGCATAGCCATGAAGAACACACATGGGACGTAACGACACCAAGCGGCACTTTTGTTCTGCCAAACGGATGCGTAAGCCATAACTCAAGTGTCGTTATCAACTCAACAAACGGTATTGAAATGCCTATGAGTTTGATCTCAGTAAAAGAATCCAAAGCTGGATCATTCGTACAAGTAGTCCCAGAGTATCACAGACTAAAGAACAAGTATCAACTTATGTGGGATCAAACTGATTGTGTTGAATACTTAAAGACAGCAGCAGTCCTGGCTGCGTTTGTTGATCAGAGTATCAGCACCAACACATTCTACAACCCAGCACACTTCCCAGATAAAAAAGTGCCATCTACTCTAATTGCAAAGAACCTGATGCTGTATCACAAGTGGGGTGGAAAAACATTGTACTACAGCCTAATAAACAAACAGGGTGTGAAATCAGCAGACGAAGTGGTTGAATTACCACTACAAGACGATGGGTTTAATGTGGATGACGCTGACTGTGATAGCTGCAAGCTGTAAGAGGAGAAATAAAAAGAATGTCTAAGTCGCAATACGATTTGAAAACACAAACAGACTACTTGAGCCGTCATATGTTTCTTGATGGCTCAGTAACTGTACAACGATTTGAAGAAGTTTGTTATCCAAAGATAGCAAATTATGAAGAAACACAGAGGGGATTCTACTGGATACCAGAAGAAATTTCACTAACAAAAGATGCCGCAGACTTCAAAGAAGCCAGTGAAGCTGTTAAGCATATCTTCACAAGTAATCTACTCAGGCAAACTGCATTAGATAGTATCCAGGGTAGAGGGCCAGTACAGGTATTTTCGCCTGTTTGTAGTGTGCCAGAAATGGAAGCACTGGTAATGATATGGTCTATGTTTGAAACTAATATACACAGTCGTTCTTACAGTCATATCATCCGCAATGTATACAATGTTCCAAAAGAAGTGTTCAATACGATACATGAGACTGATGAAATCATCAACATGGCAAGTAACGTTGGTGATTATTATGATACGCTTCATATGCTGAACTGTAGAAAAGAGCTTGGTGAAGAAATTCCAGAAATGGAACACATCAAAGCAATTTGGCTGGCACTTCATGCAAGTTATGCACTGGAAGCACTTCGTTTCATGGTGAGCTTCGCTACAAGTCTTGCAATGGTAGAAAACAGAATATTCATAGGCAACGGAAACGTTATTTCTCTTATCTTACAAGATGAACTGTTGCATAAAGAATGGACTGCACATATCATAAATAAAGTGGCAAAGGATGATCCGCGATTTGCCAAGGTCAAGCAAGAGTGCGAACAAGAAGTATATGAAATGTACATGGACGTAGTAAGAGAAGAAAAAGAGTGGGCAGAGTATCTGTTTAAGAAAGGTCCAGTGATTGGTTTAAATAAAGACATACTCAATGATTTTGTTGATCATACTACCGGATTGGCATTGCGGCAGATTGGAATCAAGTACCAAAAGCAATTCCCAAAAAGTTCTCCGATTCCATGGTTCAACAAACATGTTGCGACAGATAAAAAACAAACTGCACTACAAGAGTCTGAAAGCACATCATATGTAATTGGTGTTATGTCTAACACCTTGGACTATGACGAACTTCCAGACATTTGAGCGAGTAGTTCATGTTAGTTAGTTAGTAAAACGCCACATAATGCTGTTGTACTGATAGAATTACCGGATGGGAAGGAAGCAATCACACAGTGGTCTTGCATAGGCCACTTTTGATGGAAAACAAAAAAGTACACAATGACAACTACATTGTGAAATCACACATTACGATGTGGTCATATGCAAACAAAGAAATACTACAAACACACACAGGAGAAATAATGTCACATAAAACACCGTATGAATTAAGAGCTGAACTATTATCATTGGCATATAACATATGCATGGAAAAGCATGCTGCGTCACATAGAGACAAGCTTTTTGAAATTAACCAACAGAGAGTATCTGAGAAGATAGACATAATCCCAGATCAAGGGAATACCACATCTCCGACAACAGAAGAAATAATACGAGAAGCACACAAATTGAATGATTTCATTCAGAACAAAGGGTCGTAACGACCCTTTGGTTCTTTTTGGTCGTACTGCTGAGCCACAGCTCGTGTGGCTTCTTGTATGATTCCGGTAAATAACAGTAACTCTCTAATTGTTTTTGGAACACTATGATAGCAAAAGAACTATTTAAACATAAAAAACTCACTGAAAGTATACAAGCACTTCTTGAAATAAATTTCAACAACAGGCAACTAATTCAATCCGCAATGAACGCAGAGATCCACTGCGGATTTGAGGTAGAAGTTATTATGCCAAATGAAGGCATGAACGTAGAAAACGAAATAAATCAGATGTCGTGGAATGATATAGACCATCTACTATATTACGCGGACAGAGATAGAATAATGAGAGACTATAGTGACTGGCTACAAACAAGTTCAGAGTTTGATGAAAATTTTGAAGAAAAATTAAATGAGTATGTCGATGATGGTTTTGTTGATTATGCTGAAGAATGGTTTGATGAAAATGTTGGAATAGAACTAGATGTTTCAGATGATCAAACAGACGAAGAAGCAATTATTGAGTATATCGAAGACAATGATCATGAAGAAGAGTATCGCGAATGGCTCACGCAGAGATTGTTAGACGAAAGCGGTAGTGATATAAATGATGAAGTTATTGATGTCATGAATGAACTTTATTCTGTGGACGATTTTATAGAAGTGAATTGGGGATCCATGCGTGAATTTTGTGATGAATTTGGTATTGAACCTCATGAACTTGGTATAGAAGATGAAGATCTGCAAGTAGTGACTGATCAATTAAGCAACGAGCTTAATATACCGTTTAGAACTGAAAGAAGTTACGGCCAGATAGATATTGATGAAAACACCTCATATTGGGTTGTTGGACCAGATAGCAGCATTGATGTAGATAGTGGAAAAATTGGCGCAGAAATAAAATCTTTTGTGTTTGATTCTCCAACAGTGATGATGACGCATTTGGAAAGATTATTTGATGTGTTAAATAAGTTGGGTGCATTAGCAAATAGCAGCACAGGTCTTCACGTTACTATGAGCTGGGGTGGAGAAGAGCAAGAGACAAATCGTGTTAAAATGGCATTATTATCTGGTGACGAATACATTCTCAGTAAGTTTGGTAGACTAAACAACCTATATGCTAGAAGCTTGTATAGAAAAATACTAGATAGTGTAGATGATAAAAACTTACCTTCTACACCAGTTTTGAAAGATATAGAGCACGCACTTAATCGACATCTTCAGCAAGATGATAAGTTCAGAACGATACATTTCAAGGGAATAAAGAATGAAATTGGAAACTCACTTATAGAATTTAGAGCAGCCGGTGGTTTGGATTATATAGAAAAAATTGATGATATAAGAGAAACGGTCTCAAGATATGCAATTCTAATGCAAGCAGGACACGATCCAGAATTTGAAAAAGAAAGCTACGCTAAAGCACTACTAAAAGTACTGGGAAGCAATTTCAAAGACATTGAAGGCGATACCGTTGAACCTATAAAAACACCTGTTGCACCAGGAGCTACTGCATCTTTCCAAGGTACAACATACACATACAGAGAAGATTCAAAATGGGTCACATCCAGTGGAAAAGTTGTGAGGAAAGGAAGTAG
>LFIK01003342.1_pt1 | contig 13031 bp, 9 predicted proteins | sample 643401 | NCBI WGS metagenome assembly LFIK01 (sample SAMN03777447, study PRJNA286221) | soda lake metagenome | biome: soda lake; feature: Kulunda steppe; material: water; isolation source: sample T5-Br brine of Lake Tanatar-5 | place: Russia: Kulunda steppe | collected 2010-07 | reverse complement strand
GCAGGGGATGTGAGAATGTCAATATACTGGCACCTCACATTGCTGCAATGTTCAAGCTGTTCATAAAGAAAGCCCACGTCCCCAGATCTTGGAAAGAGGCCGAGTTGACTCTGCTTCACAAAAAGGGCCCAGTGACGGATCCAGGAAATTACAGGATGATTCAGTGAGCGGCACGCTGTACAGACTTTATGCCAACTTGCTGCGCTCCATGATTCAAGACTGGTGTAGCCAACACGACCAGATTCCGGACACACAGTTTGGGTTTTACCCCAGCCGTAGTACCTTGCAACCCCTGTTCATCCTGCGGCACTTGCGAGATGCAGCTCAGAAAGTACAAGGGGAATCATCACGACTTTATACTGCCTTCATTGACTTCAGACAAACTTATGACTCCATTCCTAGGAGCAAGCTGTGGGAGCATTTACACAACTGCCAGATGCCACGCCACATCATGTCTATCCTGAAAGACTTGTACCATGAGGATGAGTACACGCTCCTAGATGGGGACAAAAGAGCAAACGTGCAGCCATTTTTAGGGTTCAAACAAGGGTGCCCTCTCTCCCCCATGCTATTTTCAATTTACATGAACGACATTGACTGTCTGGTTAACAGTCAAGGGGTGCAGGGGGCGCTCACCGGTATTCCCAATTTCATGGTGACCCACCTGCTGTTCGCAGATGACCTCTCTCTCGTGTCCAATGACCATACCAATGTGCAGGCCATGCTCAACAAATTGAGAGCCTACGCCCAAAGGAAGCCGTTGACTGTCAACACATTGAAATCTGAGGCGATGTGCTTCAATTCCAGGTCTGATAACTTGCCCCCACTTTACTTTGATGGTACGCAGCTCCCCTACACAGATACTTTCAAATATCTTGGCATGGTGTTTGACAAAACTATCAACCTGAATGTTGCAGCAGATGCTGCATTGCGACCATTCACATTTTGTTGGTTTGTTACAAGACGCGTGCGGACACAGCAATGTCCTAAAGGCAGGCAAGGCAGAAGAGCTGAATAACGCTAGGAAAAAGAGAACTGTCAGAAAAGCCAACTAGCTAAGAGGAGAGAGAAGAGAGAAGAGATTCACAGCTGGTACTTTCCGAGTAAAAAATTTGTTCAGGAGCACGAGCTTGCCAACAGACTACACGCCCGGGTTTGGCTCCTCAAGACGTACGCGATTCCTGCTGGCATGCATGCAAGTCAGATCTGGGCTACCCCTTACTTACGACAAGGCAAAGAGATGGACAATCCCATACGAAAGTGGTTATTAACATTGCTTAGAAGAACTCTGGGGGTAAGGGACACCACTCCCTCTTGGTGCATCATGCGTGAATGTGGTTTAGAGCCCTTACAGTTCAACTGGTTCCTAGCAGCAATGCGTCTTTATAATTCTCTGACCCGATGCAGCAGCTCGACAATGAAAAAGATTTTGCAGGCTGACATGCGGCTGAGCTCAAGGTCCGATGATTGTTGGTCCTCCCATATTCTGTCAGCCATGGATGGTTTGGCACACTCCCACATTTTCCAACAGAAGCTGCTGAATTGCGAGCCCATTGATCTCAGTCGATTTGTCGTGGACCTCAGGACCAGGCATCTACATTATTGAGCGCCTTTTTCCAACACACACCCAAGAAAGCGCAACAGTAAACGCTTGACCTATTATCAGTGGTGTGCTACTCCTTTCGATTTGTCGTGGACCGCAGGGAGAGGCACTTGGATTATAGGACACCTTATTATGATATGCATCCACAAGAACGCAACAGCAAACGCTCCACTTATCATCAATGGTGTGCCCTCCCTACAAAGATGGCCCTGGTCACACGTTCCCCATACATCCTCCCCAGATACATGTTTCTTGAACGTCCTTGTGACGTTATTCACAGCATGGCACGCTTTAGACTTCGTGCCCACACTCTACGAATTGAAACAGTGACCTGGACTCACAATACCTCCCCTACTTGTGACTTGTGCAATGCTAATGACTTACAAGATGAGCAGCAAGTCCTTTTTTCACTGCACCCATCCACACGCGGTCTCTCTCTGCAGGACTTATGCGTCTCTGTTTCATAACACAGGTTTCGACAATGTGTCTGCTTTTCTGAGCCAGAACAACAAAGCTCTCTTTCTTCCTTCATGCACTTGAAGCGTTTTTATGAGCAGGCTAGCAGTCGCACTTCTTGACTGAAGGCCTTTCCCTGTAAGCCCTTGTAAACTTTTGAATAGAGCACAACTGTGAACAAGGAAAGCCTATTGCTGCATGTTGGACAAGCTACTTCAACAGGGTGAGCCCCAGAGGCACGTGGTCACTTCCCTCCTGCCACAGCAAGCAGTAACGTAGAAACGGAATTTGCCCAGGTTTTTGGCCAGCCAGTGCAAATCCAACATGTATAACAGAAGATGTCAAGGGCCTCAGAGGGGGCCGTAGCACGCATGTGCTGAGCGAACCAACAAGGGTAGCCTGCCTGCCTGCCTGAAACTACTCCTTATCACTGTTTCTTCTTCAAGTTGCAAAAAAATGAGACAGGGAGAACCTTGAGATAGGAAAGGTCCCTTGCCCGCTGCTATGAGCAACCTGTGGCACCTGTGCAAAGATGCTCAGCAGATGAGGGTCAGCATCGGAGTACCACATTGATTGAGCCCCCCCAGAACTCCCACTCACCACGTCTGGAAGGATGAAGGAATCATGCACTTTGCTCTCCAGGGCTTTGGACACAAGGAAGTAATCCAAGCGCCAGCCAATACCCTTAGCTCTGCAGTTAAACCTGTGCAACACATGAACACATCACTGCATATAGCTAGGGTTGCTGAATACTGTACAATCATATGTAACCGCTACACCTAAACCGTGTGTACAGTTTGCTCAGTATGTACACTGTTATAAACCGTATATATGGGTACTTGCAACATCGGAATGAGAGGCTCTGCGGACATCCGCGCCAGTTCGATTGATTCTTCGTGGTTTCTAAGTGTTGTTTGGTGGATAATTGGTGACTTTACTTTAACATGGATGAAGAAGGCAGTGTGCATGGGACAGAGGCAAGGGAAGCAGAGTGGAGTCAGGGACTGCAGCAACAGCAGCAGCAGCAGCAGCAGCAGCAGCAGCAGGCTTGGCAGCATCTGCCAATGAAAAGCAGCAGCAGCTGGGCGGCTGCTTAGTGCCCATGCTTCCAGCTGCTCTTCTGAGCGCAACTGGTCGCTCTTCAGCAACATTTTCAACAAGACCAATAATTGTCTGGCCTTGGAGCGGGCCAAGAAGCTGTCTTATATCAGCAGCAACAGCGACAGCGGGGGCACAGGGATAGATGAGGATGTTGCCCTGTCCCTTGCAGACAGGGATTGAGAAAGGGGCGGAGGAGTGAAAGGTTGAGAAAGAGAGGATGTCAGTGATGTGCAGGGAGCAAAATGAGGAGGCTTTGATCTAATATTCGCACAAGCTGTGCACTTTAGGGTATGCAACCAAGAGTTGATGGTTGATGCTGCACTTGTTTTTTTTTCCAAACTTTGACAGGCCAACACTTTCTGTGGACTTTTATATTGTAAAAGTAATTGATTGTGCGCTCCATACTCTTGGAGAGCTACGCAATGAACCCCCTGGGCGTCTGAACGGGGGGGTTGGGATTTTGATAAATACACTTTTTACGGTATACGGGGTATATGCAGGGTACATATAAAGTATTTAAAACATGTAAAAGTTCCATACACTGTTTCCAGAAACCCTTTACACCAAGGATGTGAGCAGCAAACTTTTCAATTTTTTTGCTGTGAACAAAATGGCCTACATTTGCGCTGTGGACGTTTTGCCTTTTTAAGTACGATGCAATTTGAGAATACAGGGGGGGGCTGGCAGCCACGTCCCCGCTCAGGGACGCTTTCCTATTCAGTGTTGCCGCGCTTTTGCATCAATCAGAAAGAAATCCATATCATTAAATGCAGTTCTAGAACTTCCACTCTAATCCTCATCACTGAAGTCCCCCTCCACTGCGCAGCAAGCTGGACCCCTCCTCCCCCTCCTCACTAGAATGGCAAACTGGTCCCATTCAGGGCCCTTAGACGGAGGCATTTTATGATGTATGGCCATAGTTGGAGGGCAAGGGGGGAGGGGGGGTAGTTGAGCTTCCCCACCCCCCCGACCCAGCTTCTGTTTTTGCCAGGTCAGTTCGAGGTTTTATTTGTAAAACCGAATTTATTGCGTATTTTGGCGCTGTGAACCTCTCAGACCAGCACTGTTTACATTATTGCTCCATATAGCTTGTAACAGGTGGCAGCGATGCATGTATTGCTGTCTAAACCTGTCTTCAAGGTTCAGATGCAGAGATGGCAACAAACAAATCACCATCTCTGCCCCTTCTCGGTCCTTGACTCCAAGAGTCACTTTATCATTTCCAGCTTAGAGGCCAATTTTAACATGAGGCGTCGCACCTGTAGCTGTAGTATGTGTATCCTACGACTTCAGGATACTGCAGGCAAAGGCAGGTTGTGAAAGCTAAAGTCTTCCATCGATATTTTGTTGTGGAGTGCGTGCACATGCATGCATGTGTCCGCATGTGCGAATACAACATTTTTGGCCGTAGATGAATAAATTGACGCATTTCGACGTCACAAACTTCCCTTTTCAGCACATGCTGCCAGGCAGTAGGCCTCCATTGGCACATAACATTTCATTGGCTGGCCAGGCAATTGAATCAGCTTAAGGTTTGCAGACTAAGGTCTATATGGGCTGCTATCTGAGCGCCAGGAGCAGTTTTCTGAACATGACTGAAATGACTTTCATGCAGAGCTCGCACTTCCCAGCATGGCATCTGAGGAGCATATTTTTGATCCCTCTAAGGCACCTGCTTCCGAAAGGTGTCAATCAGCTCGCAGCCCCCTGGCGTTGGACTCAGGTAGCGTGCCCCGAAGCTCTCACGCTCTTCCTGGAAGTGTGACGGTACACAAAATACACATTGAGAAGGCGGCAGGTCCGCGTCCATAAGGGCATTGAAGTTGGAATGCTTGAATTGTGATTCCACTCGCAATGACTGGATGATTGATTGGAACCTTAGCTCCATAGGCAATGAAGGAAGGTAAGATGGAGATGCAAGTCAATTTTGGTCAAAAAAGAATTATAAGATTCTTGGGTTTCTGCTTGTTTGATCCTGGGAGGAACTCCTTGCAGAGAGAGTGCTCTTTTGTGGAAAATCTTAACTCTTATTTTCAAGAGCCAGAAAAGTGCCGCAGGAAACAACTTGTGGAAGTAACAATTTGGGTAATCAACCAGTAGGACATGTTAAAAGCAAGTTCACTGTCATTCCTAACTGGATGGACCATGGTCAAACGACCAGCATGTGCATAGTAAGAAGTGCCAGAAGCCAGAAGTAGTGGTTTACCACTTTGTATCCAGTGCATACAAACTCTTTAAATCCACTCCTAACGTGCAACATGAAGAATGCTAGGGTTGCGCTACATCTTGCAATGTATGGAATCACACCAGCTGCATTTTTTGGCTCGATTGTACACAATCAATGCCAGATTGCATGGATTAACATTTGCCCTTGCCACTAGGCCGGGGTGGGCCATGAGCGCATTTCAAACCATTTGTGTATCGAACTTTATCAAATAATCTGACGTATTGTAAAGCATGAATTTGCAAATTGTGAAGACACTCCCATAAGAGGGCCGGGAATGCATCTTTCTTGCTGTGCTCAAGCACTGTAGGTGGCCCCACACCACCCTAGGCTTCATGAATTATGAATCAATGAATCATGATGTATAATACTTTGTGTCTGTGAACTCAATAGGAGGGTCACTTGGAGCTAGTAAATGCCTCTGACTCCCCCTCCTCTCCTAAGCCCACATGGGTACGCTCAAACCATTCAAGGTAATGCAATTTACCATACCATTCGCACTCTGCCGTATTCAAGTAGGTGAATGACCCATACCTGCCAAAAGGGTATTTTCCTACACAGACTCCACGATTTGCAGATGAAGTGCACCTCAACTGAATCTATTCCACCTCACAGCTATTTAACCAAGTTTGTGAACTGCCTCACAGTTGCACTTGTGCATCAGACAATTGGCACACACCGGCGTGAATCCAGCCGACTTGAGGTTGGTCTTGGGATTCTTGATGTCAATCTCTGCAGGAAACACGTCAAAGGGCTCAACATGTCAGGAGGCACTCATTCCTCAACCTGCTTCACCGAGCATTCCTCCCTGTGATCTGGCCTCTCCGCTAAACCAAATTCCTTGTGCGTGCATGGTAAGACAGCAATGCTTAATTCTTTTGCATCCTAAAGCATACACAGAGGGCAGAGCGATACACAAATGCAAAAAAAAAGTTGTTCAGTGGAGCATGGCTGTTTTTTTAAATAAGGTAGTTAGTAACACAACATACCGATACAAAGACATCCTGCCTGTACTAAGGGATCCGCGTTTGCTTTAGTGCAATAGTTCTCATAGCTTGGGCCAAAAAACAATAATTCACACCTGGGCCCCTGAGAACTATGGACAATTAAAACAAATTAGCAGACATCATTGATGAGGACGAGCCATAGATAATAACCTGGAACGGATGACATGCAGCCCCATGTCCAGGGCAGTGCTATCCCTGCAGACTTCTTCAAGAGAACGACAGCAGGTCCCCTTAGAAATGGTCGAAATGGTCTGACAGGTCCACAATGAGAATACCCCCAGGAAGTATGCCAGGGAGGAGGAGAGGAGAGAGGTGGAGGTGAATTGTGTCGGGAAGCCAGTGGCTGAGAAGCAGCACATCAAGTCCTTCTCAATGAGCCCCGCACAGCACAAGCAGCTCCATTGTCTGATGGACATTCATGTCATCAAGGAGGAGATCCCCTTTATGAAGCTGGTGTGCTCCGCACTCGAGTGAGTTGTGTCCATGCAAGCAGCCATGCAGCGAGCAGTGGCTGCGCCAGCACCAGCACCAGCCCGGCACCAGCAGAAGGTTTCGAAGAGCTGACAGTAAAAGAGAGCAGTCAGCAATGAGCAGCAATCAGCACTTCAGAGCGGACAGCTAGAGAATACCTTGGAACACAAGCGTTCTTTTCAGATCACAACGCACCTGATTTGAAGGGCCAACCTGCCAACATTACATATTTTTTCAGGCAGCATTTCAAGGGGATATCCAGAGCTGTCCCAAGTGAAAGGGGGATTGAGGAATGAGGGGCCCAGGGGTACTAAGGCATGTGCCCGCACATGAGTAGGAACTTGACCTTGTGCTTGATATAGCGCTGAATCTGATTGCTTGGGGCCCCCCAACCCCAACAGAATTAAAATTTACTTTCAACTTTTGCATGGGGGTATTGTACAGGGTGCTGGACCTCCCTTTCAATTCCGATGCCAAAATTTGAAGTGCAAGGTGGAGTTGTAGCAGGTATAGCAGCTGAAAGATAGCAATATAAAGCACAAAATTGCTGCATAGCGCTATAGAATTGCCTCATACAGCGCTGTGTGCCAATCCCTAGCTTAAACTACCATAGCTGACTACCAGACCTGTCCAAGACCCTCCAGGCCTTCTGTTTTATCATATATCTACCAATAACGCTTTTCATCACCACCAATTTGCTTCTTTTGCACACAAACTCTGCCACAGTGTTACATTTCCCGTGCTTGATAGCCTGGCAAATCTTTTATACCATAAGTTACCTACCTTGGTGCGCACAATTCATGTCACCCACAAGGATCACGGGCTTCGTCTGCAAGAGCATTATGGCAGGGATACCACGTGATCAGCATTATGGCAGGGATACCACGTGATCAGCATTATGGCAGGGATACCACGTGACAAGCAGAAGCAGATTCCCCCCTACATACATAGGTGCATGTGTGTAAGCCTTGAGCATTTGTACAGCTGCCTACATCACCTGTATGCCTGCGCATCCGACATTGCCTTTGTGTTGGAATATCAGAAAGTATACCATGATTTGGACAGCTAGTTTTGGCTAAGATCAAAGCAGCACAAGCATCAACAATCCCAAACCCACACCCGCACACCCAAGCACACACACGGGCCATCAGTCTTACAAATCCATGGTGACAAGGCTTGATAGCCTGCCCCAGCGCCTGGTACTGGCCTGCCCTAGTACCAGACCAAGATGGCTCTGAAGGCTTCACGGCCTGCCCTTGTACACGATGATTTACTGCAGCATCTGACAGTTATGGTCCCGGACCGGTGAATTACAACCGTCTACACAGACTGGCCCATGATGATGACTGAGAAACTCCAGGTGCAGGAGCCCTCCCACCTTCTGCAGTGTCTTCACATAATCACTCAATGCCATATCCCACCTGCACGTTGACACACAAGCACGGGTTGAGAACAGTCTAAGGAACGAGGCCACAAATTCCTGAGGTCCAGTTCAAGGGTGGCGCACCCACAGAAGAGTGCAATCAATCAAAGTCACATTGGGCACTTTCACATAAGGGCATAAGAGGAGGCTTTTCGGAGCAGGCCGTTTGGGGTCCTTCCTGCAGCATACCCCTTGTCTCCTACGCGATAGTCTAGCCTGGCCAGCTCCGTGCCCGAGTTTGGAACATAGGTGTTGACCTGTGTAAAGGATGGGAATATTATATTGGGATGACGAGGTCTTCGCCAGCGCAAGAATTGTTGGGTCAACAAGGGAGGAGGGGAGAGGGGAGGACAGCATTTAGGTGAGGAAGGGATAATTACCACGAGGCAGCAGTTGACGAGAGGGATCCATGAGGCAGCAGTTGAGAAGACGGAGCCATAAAGCAGCATTGAGGTGATGGAAGGATCTAGCAACAGGTACCATGGTTGCATCAGATCAATGATCGCATTGAGGTTCTAGCCTCGTTGCAGTTACCGTGACGCTAAGGAAGGGCTCTTCTTGCGCCTGCTTCTTGCACAAACCTTTGCAACCCAACTTTCAAGGCAAGACAACCAAGCGAAAACGTACTTTGTAATTGATGCACTCAACAAGGCGTTGGTATTTGGATGCAATACTGAATCATAACAGCCGAAAGCATTCCCTTTAATACAATGGAAGGTGCTCTGTCCGTAGCGTTTGCTCACCACATAGAAATTGTCAAATTCAGACATTAACAACCTGCCCTCGCCATCATGCTCAGTCACGCCCTGCAAAAAGACGGCAGGTGAAAGCAGCGTGAAATATTAAAAATACTTTCAGGAATGAAGTTATGACAACCAACGGAAAGCTTCCTGCCCACAGCATAGAAATGTCACAATTTCTGCTAATTTCTGCTGCAGCACACATGCCCTCCCAAACCCTCACAGTTTGCACTCCTAATCAAATTTTAAATTCATAAAGACAATTAATAGAAGACCACAGCAATGTTTGTTTGAGCTGATGCGTCACCGTTGCTCCTTACAATGCGATGTTTGTTTGAGCTGATGCATCGCCCTTGCACCATACAATGCAATGTTTGTTTGAGTTGATGCGTCACCCTTGCTCCTTACAATGCAACATTTGTTTGAGCTGGTGCGTCACCCTTGCTCCTCACAATGCAATGGTTGTTTGAGCTGATGCGTCACCCTTGCTCCTTACGATGCAATATTTGTTTGAGCTGGTGCGTCACCCTTGCTCCTAACAATGCAACATTTGTTTGAGCTGGTGCGTCACCCTTGCTCCTCACAAGGCTATGGTTGTTTGAGCTGATGCGTCACCCTTGCTCCTTACAATGCCCTTGCAACCTCTGCCCTTTTGATGCATAGACAGGTCCTGCAGGTGAGGTCCTTTTGGTTAGGTGCCTTTGGTGAGGTGAGCCGCAAGGGCACCTATAGGTGTTCTTGCTTGTGAATCAGTGGCACAACTTCAGGTGGATACACCTTCCTAAAAAAATGACTCACCAGCCCAGTGGCTGTTGTGAGTGGAGCTTCTTTGCTAAGTGTGCCAACTCCGCTGTAGCCTGGGTGGAAGAAGGCAGCAGGCCAAGACTCTTGACAAGAGCTTGCATGGTTTGTTGGGCTTGCACAGGCTCGCACAGGCAGGCTCACAAAAGCAGGGCTTGCTTAAACAGCCTAACCAAGGCATGCCTCGTTCGGCGGATACAGCTATGTAACCTAACCTAACCTAACCTAATCAAGGCATCCTCGCATAAATATGCTGACAGGACAGGCTCAAAAAGCACGCATCAATACCTGCCTCCAAGCGTAACATGAAGCTGAAGTTAATGGGCCTGGAACTGTTGGGGTGCCCTCTTGTGCCATTTGCAAACATTACCTAGAACAAAGTGCAACATAGCCTAGCCTTGCCTCACTAATCATGCATGCAGTGTGTTGTACAGATGCTATTCTACTGTTCTGAGGCGATAATTGTGCATGAATAGTGCACATACTGCTTGCCTCTGAAGCTGCCAGTCTTGTTCCAAGATTTAGGAGGGCATGTACTGGCAGCTGGGCATTTGCAACAGTAATGGACGCCAAGCCGATGCGCTAATCACACGTGCCAGCCTGTTTCCCCTACCTGCCTTCCCTTTGCTGCAGGCAGCAGGCCAAACTGATGTTCCAGTCTGTTTCCCCTACCTGCCTTCCCTTTGCTGCAGGCTTACTTGGTGTGCCAGCCTATCCCCCCTACCTGCCTTCCCTTTGCTGCAGGCTTACTTGGTGTGCCAGCCTATTCCCCCTTCCTGCCTTCCCTTTGCTGCAGGCAGCAGGCCCAACTGGTGTTCCAGCCTGTTTCCTCTTCCTACCTTCTCTTTGCTGCAGGCTTACTTGGTGTGCCAGCCTGCTTCCCCTACCTGCCTTCTCTTTGCTGCAGGCCCAGCTAGTGTGCCAGCCTTGGGGAAGGGCCATCTGCTTCAAGACATCTGGCACCTGCAGCCAAAGCAAGCTGGGAGACATTTGAGACAGAATGGACCCTTGCAACGTCAGGTGTTGTCAGCGCAGATGCTTCCTCGCACAGGCACGTTTGGCATAGTCTGACTGACCAATCAATACAGGACTGTGCTGAGATAAGCGCAGCCCATCTACGCAAGTCTGCCCACACACACAAAGCACAAGCACATGTTGAATGCATCTTTTGCGTACTTTGAATATCATGAATAAACCCTCAGCAAATGAGTATACTAGAGCATATTGAATGAGGGGAGTCTTCATGTGGTTGACTGTGCACAGTGGAGGTGTGCTTTGCCTCTTTCCTCGAGCCTGTGCTGGTTGACTGTGCACAATGGAGGTGTGTTACATCTCTTTTTTCTGCTCCACAAACTGGCCAATGCAAATTCTCTTGCAGGGTTTGGCTACAAAATGCAGCAAGGGAGCTTCCTTGCATGAGTATGAGCATTAGCATGAGCATGAATTAAGTTTTCCCATCACGTCGACAGCTCCTCACCTGCTTGTCAGATATCTTGGTCTCTTGCATGCAAAATACATCTGGCTTCTCACGCTCAATCAGCTTGGTGATAGCTTTTGCATCCTGGATTGAGGCGGCAGCGGCAAAAGCATGCAAGGCTAGAAATCAGCTTTCACCAAACCACCTAGAGCTGCTTTCTGCAGCGCATCAAAATGCACTGCAACAGGCTGGCCTGGTCTGACAGCACTGCAACAAGCTTGCTGGGCCTGGCATCAAAATGCACTGCAACAGACTGGACTGGTCTGACTGGACCAACCCAAAGCCTAGATCGGGATCCGCCATATCAGCACAACGACGGACTTGCTCCGCAGCGCTTCCCATGCAGCATCAGTATCTCCCATGATGCACCAATTTGATGCTTGGATCTGCACGAGCAGAGATTGGTCATATCTGCTCTCTAGTGGGCAGGCAAGGGTAAGGTGGATGCGCACATTACACCTTCTTTAGAACAGCCCTCAGGCTGGCCACATTCCAGCACAGGATCTTGAAGTGCGGTGATGATGGGGGAGGGGGGCGCATGGACTCGGAGTACACAGGCCCTGCGGCACGGTCACACATGTATGTGAGACAAGCTGGCAGGTGTTGGGCTTGCAGGTGTTGGGCTTGCATCAGGAGGACATCAGAAGGATGCTTGCGCAACTGATGCAAGAGCAACGCTGAGCTGCATGGGTTTGGGAACAGTCGCAGACAGTTGGACCAAGCCAGGGGGGGGGAGGCGGAATAGACCAAGCCAGGGGGCAACTAGACCAAGTCAGCAGAGGAGCTAGACCAAGCCAGGGGGGGAAACTAAGATGTGGACCTCACTTGAGGTCACCTCCACATGGGACGTCCACCATCCCAGGTTCTTGGAATGTTTCTGGTGGGACATACACAGTTGACATCCAAGGATGACAGTTGCACTGCACGGCTACGTTTACGTGCTCTGTAGATGTGGATGGGTTCTCCGCCACCTGGGCAGCGGGATCACCAACTGGTGGACATGCGCTTGTGCCCTGCTTGTTGCAGACGCTCAATCCACCTCATAACAAACAGACCATGGCTCAAGACGTGAGCAGGACAGGCGTCAGCATGGACAGGCGTCAGCATGGACGTGGCTCAAGATGTGAGCATGGGCAGGACTAGAGCAAGCCCCCATCACCACTGGTCCACTCTGTGTTTTGTCTAAGAGCACTTTTCACATACTCTGTGTCTGCTGGGCGGCTGCCACTGGCGCTTGTCCGCGCACCCTAGCAGCATGTGCAGGCTGCTTGGCGTGGCTGAGCTAAAAACAGCACCACAGGCTGCTCCGCGAGTGGAGGCGGCAAGGCATGGCAGAAGCCAAGGTTAGGCGTGCTGAGCTCACAGCAAATATAGACCTGCGCTTGATTATGTAATGGTTGCGGGTGAGAGCCAGCAGGCAAGCCCCCCCTAAGGAAGTGCACTGCCTGGCTGTGAGTGACTGGCACAATAGGCGGCATCTCACGTGCGGGCTCGGGCTCTGCGGGGGCCTTCTTTGTGCGCTTTGTGGCCGGCGCTTTCTTGGTGGCTGCACCTTCATCTTGACTAGCCTCAGAGGTAGCCGCCCTGCAATTCGGCAGCCGGGGCCTGGAGGTCAGCTGGGCTATCGAGCTGCGTGCCACTGAGCAGGCACACTTGATAATAAGTGTCAACAGGAGTGGCTAGAGGGTGCCACTGTGCGGGTCCATGCCAGTGTGTGTGTGTGTGTGT
>LFIK01003334.1_pt1 | contig 13031 bp, 6 predicted proteins | sample 643401 | NCBI WGS metagenome assembly LFIK01 (sample SAMN03777447, study PRJNA286221) | soda lake metagenome | biome: soda lake; feature: Kulunda steppe; material: water; isolation source: sample T5-Br brine of Lake Tanatar-5 | place: Russia: Kulunda steppe | collected 2010-07 | reverse complement strand
CGGGCCACACTATTCCATTGGCCACTGGATTTACCACATAGAACATGGCTGGCTAAGTTCGGCTGCTGATGTCCGTCCTGCGGGCTTCCACTTCTTCGATCAAGCCCTCGGTATGTGGGGATGGACCTCGGAGGAAGTATATCCCTGGTTTTACTGGTATGGAGGTCTCAACGACTGGGTTTTTTATGATCAAGGCGGCAGTCCCGGCGAACGCCTATTTCATACGGATACCGATGGCTGGCAGGCTGAATTGGAACTCATCTCGGCAGAAGGCATTGAATACCACCTTTTAACCAGCATCTGGGGATTTGAGGGCGAGCAGGATGTATCCATTTTTACGATGGGTTTCGAACAGCCTTTTGCTTTCTTCATCGACTCCGGATCGGAACAGGTGAACCAACGACCGTCCGCCAATGTGTTTGCACGTATTGGAGTCGCCGGAGATCAGAACGTGCTGACCAGTGAATACAAAGGTGCCATCGAAGGGTTCACGCGCACTGCTGTCTTTTCGGATGGAGGGCTGACCATTTCCTATCCGGAGGTGACGGACGACGGCGCCACTTATGATGCCTGGGATCTTGGATTGGAGCCCTTGGGCAGTGTGGCAGCGGAATCTGTAGTGGCGGATGCGCTTACGGGCACGGCACTGCGTTATTCAAGCTTCGGCGGCGGTAAGGAGCGTTTTGAATTCATTCAAACCTTTGCGGCTAGAAAGAGTGAGAATGCCAGCATCGACGATATTGTCGGGGAGTGGGGAATTGTTCGACTCGAAATCGAATCCCTGCCTGAAAGTACCGACGGAGGGATTTTTGACCCCGCTGAGATTCTGTATTCGTCGCTGAGCGTGCCCGCCACGATCACTGCGGACGACGGCGGTACCTTCTCCATCGACGGAATGGAGATGGAATCTGAAATCGCTCAGTTCTACTTCGATGGCATGCCTTCGGAGCGCCGCCGCTTTGCGCCTGCACCTGCAAACTTTGACTTCCCCATTCACGTGACTCCGAGCGGCGAGACCTTTCTTGAGGTTCAGGAAGGCCGGGAAGGCGAACCCCATCAGCACATGACCGGATTCATGTCGCCAGACGGAGATTTCATGGCCTTTGCCGAAGGATGGCCCTCGATTCATCAGGCCCGGACGAATTCGGTTCCCGAAGGCGCAGGTGAGTCGTTCGCCGCCCATCAGCTGTTTCTGGGAGTGCGGCTCGATCCGAACCCCGAGCTCGCCGGCCGCGAATACCAGCTGACAGGTCAAAGCTTTTGGGTGACGCGGTATGATTATGAAATGAGTCCAGCCGGTCCGGACCAAACCGGAACCCTCAGCTTCGACTCAAATGGTCAGACAGCGACCCTGTCTTTCGGTGGGAGAACGGTTCATATGCCAGTGAGAAATCCGACGGGCGACGGCTTTTCGGACGCCACCGAGACTCCGCGCCAATTGCCACCCGTCGACTACGCAGTCGATCCGGATGGACGATTGAATTTCGACCTGAGCGCTTTGACCGCTGACGATGGAACCGACGCCTTATTCTCCGGCTTTGCCCAAGAGGGAGGAGAAGTCCTGGTGCTTTCCTTCGGCTACGTTGAAGATGCCGGAGGCGATGGCGACGAAGGCCAGGTCAGTCTCTGGATCGCCACCTGTGTGAACTGCGATTGAACCGTTCAACACCACGATAAACCACACCCTGCTCATGAATACGACACGCTTCACCCTTCTCGTAGCTGGCCTGCTGGCCGCTTCCGTTGCTTCGGCAGCGATCAACATCGACACGGTCTTTGTGGGCGACGCCGGTAATATCAACGACTCCACGAACTTCGGTGGGGTTTCCTACGACTACCACATCGGCACCGCTCCGGTTACGAATGCGCAATACACCAGCTTTCTGAATGCGACAGCGTCGTCGGACCCGCACGGGCTGTGGAACAGCAATATGGGCAGCAGCGTTCATGGCGGGATCAGCCGAAACGGAAGCGACGGCAGTTACAGCTACAGCGTGCGCACGGCCAGCTCGGGCTTCAACAATGGCCAGAGTATGGCAAACAAGCCGGTGAACTACGTGAGTTTCTGGGATGCGGCGCGCTTCACGAACTGGCTGACATCGGGGAACACCGAAACCGGCGTGTATAACTTGGGCGGGGTGACCAGCCCGGACAACAGCACGATCACGCGCGACACCACGGCGTGGGCTAACGGCGGCGTCGCAATCGCCAGCGAGAACGAGTGGTATAAGGCTGCGTATTACGACGGCAACGGCGGCTACTACGACTACCCAACGCAGAGCAACACGGCCCCGACGGCAGAGAATCCGCCGGGCGGTGCCAACAGCGCTAATTACGATAATGTCGTCGGCACGGTGACCGACGTTGGGGCCTATGCAAGTTCAGCCAGCTACTACGGTACCTTCGACCAGGGTGGCAATGTGTGGGAATGGAATGATGCAATTGTGACCACCAGTACCCGAGACCTGCGCGGCGGCTCGTTCTTCGTTTCGGATCTGGGCCTGCAGTCCTCGTTCCGCAACTACTACGCGAGTGCGACCTACGAGTCGACCGACGTCGGATTCCGCGTCTCCAGCCTTGAGCCCATTCCAGAACCTTCGACCTACGCCGCGATTCTGGGGATAATGGGCTTGGCCTTTGTGTTGATTCGTCGCCGGGGAGGGCGGGTTGAGGCTTGAGCTTGGGCGTCGCTGGATGGATGGATTGATGGAAGATTGGATGGGTGGAGTTTTGGATGAATGGGATTTTGGTGCGTGGATGCCCCGTCCGCGTGCGGGGTTGCATGCCCTAGGCTGAAGCCAGGGCCTACTGTTGTCTGGCAGGGCAAGGCGACGCGATCTTTGGGTCGGGCGGCCTCGCCGAGGGCGCCGCGGTTTTGCAACTAGACCGTTGCGGAAGATTGGAAGGTTGGATTGGTGGAGTTTTGGATGAATGGGATTTTGGAGCGTGGACGCCCTCGTCCGCAAGCTGGGTTGCATGCCCTAGGCTGAAGCCAGAGCCTACTGTTGGGCGTTTGTCTGGTGTGGCTTCACGCTTCGGCTTGTGTTGTGGCGGAAATTGTTTTCAGTCATCGGGACAGCGTGATGTCGGTGAAACAAAGTCTACTTTTCTCAGCAATTTTCCTAATCACTTTTTCAGGTCTTTCGGCGCGGATGGATATCCGGGCTTTGGAGGATGTGGAGCCGGGGATGCGGGGTGTTTGGAAAACAGTGGTGGAGGGAACGGGGATTGAATCCTTTGAGTTGGAGATTCTGGGAACGGCGCCCAATTTTATTGGTCCGCAGGAGCCGATCATTCTGGCGAAGGTGTTGGATCCGGACAATGTACTCAGTGGCCCGGTGGCGGGGATGAGCGGGAGTCCGGTTTACATCGAGGGCCAGCTTATTGGTGCCTACGCCTATGGCTACACTTGGCCGAAAGAGCAGGGGATCATCGGGATTACGCCTATTGAGCGCATGCTGCCTTTGCTGAGTGAAGACCTTTCGCCGGGCTTGATCAGTGCTGCGGGAGCCACCGGGCGTTCCGAAAGAACTGTGCCGAAGTCGGAATCTGTGGACCGCGGTGAAGGGCTCGACCCCTTGCCTACGCCATTGGCGGTCAGCGGTATCTCGCCGGCGACTTTTGCGGTGTTTCAGCCGAAACTGGAGCGCTGGGGTCTCGAACCCATGCGAGCGCCTTCGGGTGGGGTGGAGCTGCCGGATGACTTTGAATTTCAACCCGGATCGGCCATGGCGGCGGTCCTGATGACGGGGGATTTCAGTGCTGCGGCGACCGGCACGGTGACTTGGAGCGATGGCGAGCAGGTGATTGGTTTTGGCCACCCCTTCATGCGCCTGGGTGGCGATGTGGGTCTGCCCTTTGCCGGCGCGCACGTTTTCACGGTGGTTCGCAATGTGCAACGGTCCTTCAAATTGTCGACACCGGGCCCAGTGGTGGGAACGATTTACACCGACCGCCTCCCCGGTGTGGCTGCACGGGTGGGGCCGGTGCCGGAAATGGCTCGCATGCAGGTTCAGATGCGCACGGGCATGGGAACCGAGCGGCGTTTTTCAACGGAGATTTTTCCCTATCCGGACCTGCTGCCTGTGTTGTCGGCGATGGCCATTCTGGAGTCGTTGACGCAGGTGCTTGAAGCCCATCCAGAGCAGACCATCCGCATGACGACAACCGTGCGCACGCGGCAGCTGGATCCGATAGAAGTGCAGAACACGGTTTCCGGCTGGAATGCGCCGACCCAGAGCGCTTTGGATTTTCTGGAAGCCTTTGACCGTTTGTTGAACAACTCGATCGATTCGGTGGATGTCGAGTCGATCGACGTCGATCTGGAGGTTGTTGACCGCTGGAAATGGCGTCGAATCGACGAAGTTCAATTGGACCGCCGCAAGCTGCGACCGGGGGATAGCGTTGAGCTGAATCTGGTCCTGCGAGGCTACCGCGACGCTGAGGAACGCATTCGAGTGCCGTTGCAAATTCCAGAATCGGTGCGCCGGCAAACGGAGTTGACGGTGATCGTGACCGACGCCGAGGGGGCGGATCAGATTCAAATGCAGCGCGGCACGGCGCGCACTCTGGAGGGCCTTGCCGATCGCTGGCGCTCGCGCAGAGATGCCGGTTCTGTCTATGTGCTGTTGGTTGCGGACCGCTCTGGCCTGCATGTCGGCGATAGGGCTCTGGCAGACCCGCCGCCATCGGTGCGCAACCGTCTCGGCGTGGATCCGGCACCGCAGCAGCGGACCTGGACGGAGCTGCAGGTGCTCGAAGAGATTGCGCTGCCCGTCGACGGCATTTTCTGGGGCGAAAACCGGCTTCGTCTCGAGTGGGAAGACCGCCCTGACCATGAGGCAAGCCCTGCCGCTTCACCTTTTTCACGTTTTTAATTTTTCCGATGAAGTATTCTGTCCTCCGTATTGTTTTTATTTGGTGCCTGGCACCACTTTCACTCCCGGCTATTCAAACGCATGTCCTGACTGACAGCGGTCTGGCAGATTTCAGCGAAGGCCGTCTGGAAAACCTGTCGTTGAATCAACACGGCCGCCTGGAACCGGCGCCTGCGTTGAAGCGCGTGGCGCAGCTGAACGACCCGGTTGTGTGGGCGGCGGTGGCGGATGCGGAGCACAACGTTTATATCGGCACGGGCAACCGTGGGCGAGTGCTGCGGATGGATCCGGAAGGAGAGCTGACAACGGTTTTCGAACCCGATGGCATCATTGTCCGGGCGCTGGCTGTGGATGAGGATGGCTTTGTCTATGTCGGCACCTCACCGCAGGGTGCCATCTACCGGCTGCATCCCGAGCGCGATTATCCCGAAGTCTTTTTCGATCCGGATGCCGCCTACATTTGGGATTTTGCCATCCACGACGGAGCGCTGTGGGTCACCACTGGCTACAGTGCTGAATTGTGGCGAGTTCCTTTGGATCGTTCCGAAGACGCACAGCCGGAGCGCTGGTTTACCACACCGGAAAACCATTTTACCGCGCTGCACGTCAGTGACGAAAAGGGGATACTGATCGGCAGTGCGCCCAATGGAACGGTCTATCAAGTTCACGGGAAGGACGATGCCTACGCGCTCAGCCGTGGCGAAGAAGAGGAAGTCAGCTCCATCTGGGTCGACGGCGATCGCATCTGGTTTTCAACCGTTAGCGCCCGCAGTGACCGCGCGGGCCGCAATGGCAATCGCGGGGGAGGTTCCGGCAGCGAGGTCAGCGGTTCGACCAACAGCGGCAACAGTTCCGCGCCCCGGGGCGTGCGCCCGCAGCGGGCCCGCAGCGGGCTCTACATGCGCGGCAGCAATGGATTTGTGGAGCCTGTCTGGCAGTCCGGACAGGAGAGCATCAGCAGCCTCTTGCGCACGAGCCGTGGATTCTGGCTGTTGGGGCTCGACGAAGACGGCAAGATCATCGCCCTGCAATCGCGGGACGAGTGGAGCTGGATCCAGCGGGTGCCGAATGGGGGAGAAGTGACCTATTTGATGCCGGCGCCAGACTCGCGCCGCGATGTGTTGGTCTTTACCAGTAATCCCGCCGCGGTTTACCGTCTGGGAGGACGGGGTGAAGAGGCGGCGACCTATACCGCTCCGGTGCGCGATGCTACCCAGACAGTGCGCTGGGGGAATCTGGAAATTGCCCACGAGGGCACGCTGGATCTAACTGTCGAAACCCGTTCCGGAAATACTCCGGAGCCGGACAATGTCTGGAGCGAGTGGGCAGCCGTCAGTTCCGCGACCACTCAGCCCGGTATTTGGCGGGGCCGCGTTGAGAGCCCAACGTCGCGCTACCTCCAGTATCGGATTCGCTTGGGAGAAGAGCATTTGGGCGGTGCCATTCATCAGGTGCGCACTTTTGTCCAGTTGGCCAATGTTGCACCCTTCCTTTTGGATTTGCGTATATTGCCCTTTGGCGTGGACTCGGTCACGGCCAGTTCCGGCAGTCGGCAATTCGATTTGGACAGCATGTTGCAGACCGAGGACCCCGACCGATTGGGTCAGGCTGGCGGGGCGCGGACCCAGTTCTCACGCCTGCCGGACCTGGACCTGAGGACTGTGGCCTGGCGGGCCTTTGATCCCAATGGAGATCGCCTGCGCTTCGATGTCTACCTGCAGCGCGTGGACAGCGAAGAGTGGGTCCGCATCCGCAGCGATTTGGAGGAGTCCTACACCCTGTTGAATCTGAATGGACTCGAAGAAGGGTATTACCGGATCCGCGTCAGCGCCCGGGATGATCTGGACAACGCGGTGGACGAAGCTGGTTCCACCCAGCGCATCAGCACGCCCTTCTTGGTCGACCATCAGCCTCCGGTTATTGAGGTCGACGAAAAGACGGTCGACGGCAATCGCTTGCGCTTGAGCTTCAGCGTGACCGACGAATGGAGTGTGATCCGCGACGTGCGCGTGCGCATCGACGGCGAAGAAGGCGTGAGCGTGCGACCCGTAGACGGAATTTTCGATTCCAATACTGAGCGTTTTGAGTGGGAGAAAAGCCTGCGTTCCACGGAACGCGACAGCGTCAGTGTGGTGATCGAAGCCATCGACGAATCGGGTCGGCGGGCCAGTCACGCTTTTTCGTTGCCCCGCACGCGGAATTGAGCATTTCTGGGCGGTTTCACTTGATTACCAGACTGCTATGAAACGTACGCACACATGTAGCGCGCTGACCCGCGCCGAAGTCGGACAGACCGTCACGCTCGTCGGATGGGTGGACACCCTGCGCGACCACGGAGGTATTATTTTTGTCGACCTGCGCGACCGCGAGGGCCACACCCAGATCGTTTTTGATCCCAATAACGCCGATTTTCAGGAGTCGATCTATCAGGTGAAGCCAGAGTCAGTGATCGAAGTCGTTGGCAGTGTGCGTGCCCGCGAAGCCAATGAGGTCAACGCTCGCCTGGCCACCGGTGAAGTCGAAGTGATCGCCGAAAAGCTGATCATTCACAACATCTCTGAGACTCCGCCCTTCCCGATGGAGGACGAAAAGGCTCAACGCGTGAACGAAGACTTGCGGCTGCAGTACCGCTACCTCGACCTGCGCCGCCCGTCGATGTATCGCAATCTTCACGTCCGCAGCAAAACCGCCAAGGCCACCCGCGACTACCTCGACGAGCAGGATTTTCTCGAAATCGAAACGCCGATGCTCTTCAAGAGCACGCCGGAAGGTGCGCGCGAGTTTCTGGTGCCCAGCCGTCTGCATCCCGGTAAGTTCTACGCCCTCGCGCAGAGCCCGCAGCAATACAAACAAATGCTGATGGTGGCGGGTGTGGAGCGCTATTACCAGTTGGCCCGTTGTTTTCGGGATGAGGACCTGCGCGCGGACCGTCAACCGGAGTTTACCCAGATCGACCTTGAGATGTCCTTCATTGACCGTGAGGACATGTATGCTCTGGTTGAAGGCCTGTTGAAGCGGATTTGGAAGGATGTCATGAACATCGACATCCCAACGCCGTTTCCGCGCATGCCGTATGAGGAGGCCATGAACCGCTACGGGGTGGACAAGCCCGATACGCGTTTCGGTCTCGAACTCGTCGACCTTGGGGACCTCTTCAAGGACACCGAATTCAAGGTTTTCCGCGGCGTCATGGATAAAGGCGGCGTGATCAAAGCCTTTAACGCCAAGGGCCTAGCTGATGCGACCCAAGGCGAAATGCGCGATCTGGAGAATACGGCAAAGGCGCTCGGCGCCAAGGGCCTGGCCTTCATTCGCGTGAATGCTGAAGGCGAGTGGAAGTCACCGATCCTCAAATTCTTCACCGAAGCCGAACAGGCCGCCTTGAAGGAAAAGTTGGCGATGGAACCGGGCGACCTGGTGTTTTTCGCCGCTGCCGAATGGGACCGTGCCTGTGCCATTCTGGGCCGGATCCGCCTCGAGGCTGCAAAGCTGTTGACGGCGCGCAAACGCCTGGAAACATCTGACCAACCCTATCACTTCCTCTGGGTCATCGAATTTCCATTGATGATTTTCGACGAGGACGAAGGCCGCTACGTTTCCGCCCACCACCCCTTTACTTCGCCCGTCCCGGAAGATGCCGACTTGCTCGACAGCGATCCAAAGGCCGTGCGCGGCCAGCATTATGACTGCGTGCTCAATGGCATGGAAATCGCCGGAGGCTCGATTCGTATCCACCAGCCGGAGCTCCAGCGCAAGGTCTTTCAAGACGTGCTGCAGATCCCTGAGGACGTCGTCAAGGAGCGCTTCGGCTACATGCTCGATGCCTTCCGCTACGGCGCACCCCCGCACGGCGGCATCGCGATCGGCTTTGACCGCATGGTCAGCGTATTGTGCGACCGCCCGTACATTCGCGACGTCATCGCCTTCCCGAAAACCCAACGCGGACAGGACTTGATGAACGACGCCCCAGCCGCTGCGACTCCTAAGCAGCTGAAGGACCTCCACATAGAGACGGTGGACGAGGCGGATATTCCCGGCGCTGAATAAAAATAAACATTTTAACGGTTTTTTGATCCAGAAGAGGGCTCCGAGTGGAGCCCTCTTCTTTTTGTACGAAGTTTTTTCGATTTTTTCTGGTTTCTGAAAAAGTTGGCATGCCAGATGCATTAGTTGTTCCCGCAAGTTCGTCTTCAGACCAACTTTTGGTAACCACAAATCCCATACAAGTATGATCCATAACTTCAAAAAACTACGCGTTGTGGGGATGTTTCTGACCTGTCTGTTCAGTCTCGGCATCCTCGGTACGACGGCTTCTGCTCAAATTGACTTGGCCGCTCTGGCTGAGGTTGATCCGGATTACGCCGACATGATTGCTGCTCACGTCGATCAGGGCGTGGACTACGCATTCGACTTCTTCACTGTCAGCATGCTCTGGACCGTGATTGCAGCCGCCATGGTGTTTATCATGCACCTCGGCTTCGCCACGCTCGAGACCGGCCTGACTCAGCAGAAGAATGCAGTCAACGTTCTGTTCAAGAACGTGTTCATCATCAGCATCGGTATCGTCTCCTACGCTGTCATTGGCTTTAACACACACTATCCAGGCGGTCCTGAGGACTGGAACGGCTGGTTAGGGTTTGGCGGCTGGATCGGCGACCTGAATGCCGACCCGGAGAACGTCACCTACGCCTATGGCGGCCTTGAACTGGCCATGACGGCCTACGGTGACTTCATCTTCCAGGCCATGTTTGCTGCGACTGGCGCGACCATCGTTTCCGGTGCGGTCGCCGAGCGCATCAAGCTCCCGAGCTTCATGATCTTTGCAACGGTCTTTGTGGCCCTTGCTTACCCGATCATCGGTTCCTGGCACTGGGGCGAAGGCTGGTTGAACCGCCTCGAAGTTCCTTTCTACGATTTCGCCGGTTCCTCGGTGGTGCACGCATTCGGCGGCTTCGGCGCGCTGGCTTGTGTGATGATCCTCGGGCCCCGCGCTGGCAAGTATCTCGCCGGCGGCAAAATCCGTCCGATTCCGGCGCACAGCTTCCCGCTCGCCACAATCGGCGTATTCCTGCTGGCCTTCGGCTGGTTCGGATTCAATGGCGGTTCAGTTCTCTCTGCTGAGCCAGCAGCCCTCGGCCTCGTGTTCACCACGACCGCTCTCGCTGCTTCCTCCGGTGCCCTGTCCTCGATCTTTTTCTCTTGGGCAGTCATCAAAAAGCCTGACCTTTCGATGGCTTTGAACGGCGTGCTCGCCGGTCTCGTGGGGATCACTGCTGGTGCCGACGCTGTCGGTCCGGGTGCTGCCATTCTGATCGGTTTCATCGCCGGTGCGATTGTTGTCTTCTCGATTCTGTTCTTCGACAAGATCAAGATTGATGACCCGGTTGGCGCGATCTCCGTTCACGGTGTCTGCGGTATCTGGGGCACGGTTGCAGTGGGTATCTTCAATTCTGAAGTAAGCCTGTTCAGCCAGATCATTGGCACCATCTCAGTCAGCATCGCTGCCTTTGCCGCTGCCTTTGTGATCTTCTACATCATTAAGTTGACCATCGGTGTCCGCGTTTCGCCGGATGAAGAGGCTGAAGGCCTTGATCTGAGCGAGCACGGAGAAGAAGCCTACGCCGATTTTCAGATGAAGACTCGTTAATGGCTTGAAATTACTCAACTGAAAATTATAAACACAGGCTATAACTATGAAATTGGTCAAAGCTATCATTAAGCCCTTTAAGCTGGAAGAAGTTAAGGAAGCCCTCTCCGAAATCGGAGTCGAAGGCATGACCGTTACCGAGGTTAAGGGGTTCGGCCGTCAAAAAGGCCACACCGAAATCTACCGCGGTAGCGAATACACGGTGGACTTCCTTCCCAAAGTGATGCTCGACATCGCCATTGGAGACGAACTCGTCAGCAAGACGGTGGAAGCCATCAAGGGCGCAGCCAAGACCGGGAAAATCGGAGACGGTAAGATCTTCGTGCTCCCGATCGAGGACGCGATCCGTATCCGTACGGACGAAACCGGCGAAGGCGCTGTTTAAGACCTACGCCCAAACAGGTTTTTAATCGGAATCAAAGCCCTCCCCTTGCGGGAGGGCTTTTCTTTTTGACTATCGCCCGGGTTGTGCAAGCTTCGAGGGTTTCAAAATTGGCGAGAAACATGAGCGAATTGCAAAAATCCTACGAACCGGGCGATGTTGAGTCCCGCTGGTATCCCACCTGGTTAAAGCAGAACGCTTTTGCCGCAAAGGCTGAACCTGGCAAGGAAGCGCACGCCATCATGATTCCGCCGCCGAATGTGACAGGTGTGCTGCACATGGGACACATCCTGAACAACACTCTGCAGGACATCTTTACCCGCCGCGCGCGCCTCGAAGGGAAATCGGCGTTGTGGTTCCCCGGCACCGACCACGCGGGCATTGCCACTCAGACCCGGGTCGAGCGCAAACTGCGCGAGCAAGGCCTTCACCGCCGCGACCTCGGGCGTGAAAAGTTCCTCGACGAAGTCTGGAAATGGCGCGATGAGCACGGCGGTATCATCCTGAACCAACTGCAAAAATTGGGGGCCTCCTGCGATTGGGACCGCACTGCTTTTACTCTCGACGAATCCTATTCGCGTGCGGTGATGACGTCTTTTGTCCACCTATGGAAGCGCGGTTACATTTATCGGGGCCAGCGCATGAGTAATTGGTGTCCGGTTTCACAGACCGCCCTCAGCAACGAGGAGGTCATCATGAAGCCTCAGCGTGGCCTGCTCTACAAGATGCGCTACGAGATCGTCGAGCGGCCGGGCGAATACGTCGAAATTTCGACCACCCGCCCGGAAACCATTATGGGCGATACCGCTGTAGCCGTGCACCCGGAGGATGATCGCTACAAGGGGTTGATTGGTTGCCATGTCTGGCGGCCTTTCCCGCGGGAGCAGATCCCGATCATCGCCGATACGGTGGTGGATCGCAGCTTCGGCACCGGTTGTCTGAAAGTGACCCCGGCCCACGATGTGACAGACTTTGATATCGGCAAGCGCCACAACCTCCCGATTCTGGATGTCTTCAACTCCGACGGAACCCTGAACGCGCTTGCCGGTCCTGATTTCGAAGGTTTGGACCGTGCCGTGGTCCGCAAAAAGGCAGCCGAGAAGCTCAAGGAACTCGGCAACCTGGTGGATACGGAACCCTACGAGAACAATGTCGGCTTTTCCGAGCGGGCGGATGTTCCGGTGGAGCCGCGCCTGACCGAGCAGTTTTGGTTGCGCTATCCGAAGGTCGATGAAGCCCGCCGGGCGGTGACCGATGGGGTATTGAAGTTTCATCCCAAGCGTTGGGAGAAGACCTACCTGCACTGGCTTGATACGATGGAGCGCGACAACATTGACTGGTGCATCAGCCGTCAATTGTGGTGGGGGCACCGGATTCCGGTCTGGTACCGCAAAGGCATCGACCGTGCCGAGCTGGATTTTGAAAGCCCGGAACACGTTCACGTATCGGTCGACGGCCCCGAGGATCCGGACAACTGGGAGCAGGAAGAAGACGTGCTCGACACTTGGGCTTCGTCCTGGCTGTGGCCGTTTGCGAACTTTGGTTGGCCCGATGCGGACGGGAAGGCGAAGGAAGAACTCGAGTTCTTTTATCCCACCTCGGTTTTGGTTACGGGCTTTGATATCATCTTCCTCTGGGTGGCGCGCATGGTCATGGCTGGACTGGAGTTCATGGGGGATGAAAAGAAAACCCTCACGACCGAAGAGATCCGCGAGCGAATTCCCTTCCGCGATGTCTACATGACGGGCCTGATCCGGGACGAAAAAGGCCGCAAAATGTCGAAGAGCCTTGGCAATTCGCCGGATCCCCTCGAATTGATCGGACGCTATGGCGCCGACGGCCTGCGCTTTGGCATCGTCAACATCGCACCCAGTGGCCAGGACATCCTGTTTTCTGAGGACCGCATTGAGATTGGCCGGAATTTCTGCAACAAGCTGTGGAACGCCTGCCGATTCCGCCAGATGAATGCGGCCACGGATGGCAATGCTTCACTGGAGTCGATTCTCGAGCGCATTCAGGTCGAGCAGCTGGATGCAACGGACCACTGGATTCTGAGCCGTTTGCTGGACGTGACCGGGCAGATTCAGACCGCATTCGACAAATACGAGATGCACGCCTATCCGCA
>LFIK01003341.1_pt1 | contig 13033 bp, 11 predicted proteins | sample 643401 | NCBI WGS metagenome assembly LFIK01 (sample SAMN03777447, study PRJNA286221) | soda lake metagenome | biome: soda lake; feature: Kulunda steppe; material: water; isolation source: sample T5-Br brine of Lake Tanatar-5 | place: Russia: Kulunda steppe | collected 2010-07 | reverse complement strand
TGCTGCTCGGCTTCTTTTAGGATGGACAGCTTCTGCTCCGCTGTCCAGGTTCTTCGTTTTTTCATACGTTAAGATAATTATTCTTAAAGTAGAATTTTCCTCCAGTTGTTTAGGGGGCTAAGACAGTAGCAGCGGCTGGGGGAATAATGAAGTTCAATACTATACCGATGAACAAAAAAATGTTCGTGTAGAAAATGGGCTTCTTATAATAGACGCAATTAAAGAAAACGGGCAGTGGACATCAGCCCGGATAAAAACGGAAGGCCTTCACTCTTTCAAGCATGTAACCGTTCGGGCGAGAGCTAAGCTGCCAAAAGGTTCCGGAACATGGCCCGCTATATGGATGCTGGGATCAAACTTTAGAGATGTCGGATGGCCGGCGTCGGGTGAAATCGATATTATGGAACATGTGGGTAAAAATCCGGGAGTAGTTCACAGCGCGCTTCATACCCCCTCTAGCTATGGAAATACACAAAATACTGGAAAAATAGAGGTACCTGATTTTCACGACGAGTTCCACATTTATGAAACTGTCTGGACACCGGACAGTATTACATTTAAAGTAGACGGTGAAACATTCTATACCTACAACCCATCGATTAAAAATTTTGAAACCTGGCCCTTTAACGACAACTTTTTCATCATCATAAACATTGCCATGGGGGGAAACTGGGGAAGTGATCGTCAATACGAAACCGGAGGAATGAGAAACGGCATCGATCCCAATCTAAATCATGCCCGAATGGAAGTGGACTATATAAGAGTCTATAAAAACTAATTAACTCACCTAAATAAATTTTACGGTCTGAAATCCTTTGATGCAAAAACAGTGTCAGAGGATTTTTCCGTAATAATTCTGACCTCTTCTCTCTCCTTTAAAGCAGATAACTTCAGGCAGATAACCCCATTTTTCAAACCCGTGCTTTTTAAGAAGTGAAATACTCGCCTGATTACTTTCAATCAAAATAGCTATGAATACATGAAGGTTTAGCGTTTTTCCCCGATTCACAGCCCACTTCAACAGTGCTGACCCGACTCCTTTTCCTCTTGCATCTGCGGTTACGTAAAAACTGACTTCTGCGGTCTGAGATAAAGCTCTTCGGCCCGGTCTGTAGGGTGATACCGAGAGCCACCCCAGGATTTCTCCATTATCTTCACAAACATATACCGGAAATTTCTCACTAAACTTCCCAAACCACGCGTTGCGCTCTTCTTCACTCATCGGTTCCGTATGAGCCGTTTTAAACCCCTCATCAATGGCTTCATTATAAATTGCATCAATCGCCGGAAGATCAGCTGGATATGCATTTCTGATTTTCATGTTCAGTATGGAATATCAAGGTTTCGATTTCTTCTGAATTTAGTAATCACAGATTGATTAATTATACCGGAAAAATAAAAAGGCCGAACCGAATAAACGGCCCGACCTTTGAATAGTGTGATTTTATTTATGCTAAATCTCCACTTTAACCACCCATGGTCCGGAAGTAATCCAAAGATTATTTTCACCAATATCCATCGATGACCCGCTTACAGAATCTTCTGTATTTACCTCATTCCATGTATTCCCTCCATCGAATGTCACATAAAAGTAGTCAATCGGTATATTATCAAAATTTGTACCAACAACATAGCCGTGGCTGTCTGAGAGAAACAGAACATCATTCACACGAGAAAACACGCTGTGATTAAAGATCTCATTTGCATTTTCACCACCGTTTGATAGTCTTAAAATAGCACGATTAGAACCTGTAAGACCTGAGTCTTCATCAAACATATAGATAAAGTTAAAAGGCGACCCCATGTAGTCGTATACTACTTCCCAGTTTTCTCCACCGTCAGTAGTCTGTATGATCAAACGATTATCAGCCGGTGAGTAGTGGCCTGCTCCCCATCCGTGATTATCATCCAGAAAGAAAAGATCGTTGATCCAGAAAGATTCAATTCCACCAAAAGCGCCAACAAACTGGTCCTGAACAACCCAGTTATCTCCTCCGTCTGATGTTTTTAGGATCAGATCATTTACCCCTGCTACCCAACCGGTATTTGCATCAGTAAAAAACAGGGTTCGGGGTTCTTCATCTGTTTCATATACCAAACTCCAGGTAGTACCGCCATCAGTTGTTCTATAAACACCCTGATCTCCGGAAAATTCACCATACACGGTTCCTGTCACAAATCCTACATTTTCATTTATCATCTGAAGATCCGTCACAACAAAATCATCTTCCATTTGAAACGTCCAAGTATTACCGCCATCGGACGTTTTGGCGATCAAACCTTCACCGCCTACCCAGCCGAGATCGTCACTCAAAAACTGAACCGCATTCAAACGAGCACTTTTCCCTGTGCCAATCCATGTAACCGGAACTGCAGGAGCCGGCTCAGGTTCAAAAGTAGCTGTTATACTTATAGCGTCCTCGATTGTAACCTGAACAGGATTCTCCTCTCCTGACAGATCACCCGACCACCCGGTGAAAAGCCAGCCTTCAGCAGGCACTGCTGTAAACTCGACAACTGTACCGTACTCAAATGTTGCAGTTTTGCCTGTTACGACACTTTCCTCTATTTCTCCCTCTCCTTCTACGTCCATTGTCACTTCATAGCTTGCTTCTTCAAAAACAGCAGTTATACTTTTATCGCTGTCAACTGTTATGGTTGATGGATTTGATGAGCCCGACAGATCTCCCCTCCATTCAATAAATTCCCATCCTTCATCCGGCACAGCCGTTAATTGAATGGTGGTTCCCTCCTGGTAGTTTTCTGATTTAGTATTTACGATTTGCTCTTGAATCGACCCCTCACCTTCCGTGTCTAGTGTCAATTCATATTCTAACATCTCAAAAAGAGCAGTCACGCTCTTATCGCTGTTCATCACAATGTTAGCAGGATTTGAAGAACCGTTATGATCTCCTTGCCAGCCGGAGAAGATCCAGCCTTGATTTGCAGTAGCCGTGATTGAAACCTGTGAACCTTCATCATATTCTCCTTGACCAGGAGAAACGGTCCCGGCTTCCTGTGGATTCACATTCGTGCTTAAGGTAAAAACAGGTGCATTTTCGGTACTGCACCCAAAAAATAATAGTAGTGTTAATAGTAGTAATAGCTTTTTCATATCTGGATTAAGTAAGTAGTTATTTCTATAGCCTCTCTTCGATGAGGCTTAATACCACTTTAGCGTAATCCGGAATGAAATACTGTCAACTTATTTTAAAGTACATTATAATCAGTACCTCGTTTTGATATAAGAATATCCCCTTTCAAGATCTCATGTTTAAAGTTCATTCCAAACTCCTCTTCCCAGGATTTTGCTGTCTCCAGCTCTCCTTTTCGGCACGAGTCATCAAGTATTACCACGCGATCTTCAGCCAGTTTTGAGTTAAAATAGTGAAGAGCAGGGTAGCGCGAGTAATCACAGTCTCTCTCTTTTGCGGGCGGGCCATCAATAAACAGAAGATCTATCGGTTCTGCTGTGATTTGTTGGTCTAAAACTTGAGGGTCATACCACTGGTATGATTGATCCTTACAATATTTGCAATTTTTTAGTGGAGCATGAATTAATTTGACCTGATCCCGTAAATTATTGGTTTTTAAATGTTCATCTAAAATAGATAACCAGTTTTCATCATGGTCAATGGATTCCAGTTTGATATCCGCTTCTAAACTTTTGATCAACCCGGCAATGTAAATGGTTGATATACCGCTGCCACATTCAACAATATGCCTCCTTTGATGAATGGTAATATCATTCAGAATATAGAGCAGTGCGGTTGGATGGATGGAAGCTCCTGTCCAGGGAAGATATTCGGAGTGAACATTTTTAAGCAACTCAAGACTGCGAATGTCTTTTATCTCAAGAATCAGATCCCTGAGTACAAATTTCTTAATCAAGTTGATCATAGTTTATACTAATAAAGGGGTATTTAATATGGTGCCTGTTGCAGAGACCGAGAGAACTAGGCGGTTTTTTTTAACCAAAAGTGCAGAAAAAAATAGAATTGCTTGATTTTCAGAGCCGTTTTTAAAATAGATGAACACACTAGATGATAAAAGAAAATCACGCTTAACAATTACAATATAAACTAAAAGTAACCATTGAGAAGGTGATTTTGTAATTATAAAAAGCAGGGATCAATATCCTTTAAAAAGAAACTAAAACAATTGTTCCTGAAATTATTCTATGAGCTTTTAATGGAAAGTAAACTATTATCAACAAAATCAAAGGAGGAGCAGCCCAGCAGGGTTAAAATCATACGTGTCTCTTTTTTCCACGTTTCAATGAGGTTACCAAGCCCTTCTTCCCCATCGTCTTTAATTGCCCGGATGATTGGCTGAGCGGTGGCAGTAAAATCAGCACCCAGTGCCAGAGCTTTTACCAGATCAAACGAGGAACGAATACCGCCCGACGCAATCAGATCAAACCGAAATCTCTCTTTTAGAGGAGAAATTTGATTCAGACAGTCCACAGTTGGAACTCCCCAATCATCAAACTGGTGCATTGGATTTTTCTGCCTTTCACGCAAATTTTCAACTTTAGCCCAGCTGGTCCCGCCGGCTCCGGCCACATCAATAGAGTCAACACCCATAGATAGCAGTCTGCGGGCCACAACTTCAGAAATCCCGGCACCGGTCTCCTTTACCAATACCGGCAATGAAGTGTTGGCAATAAGGTGCTCAATACCTTTTTCAATACCTTTAAAATCGTGATCGCCTTCCGGCTGCATCAACTCCTGGAGTGGATTTAAATGGACGATAATCGCATCTGCCTTGATGCTGCTGATCAGCAAATCGATCTTCTCCTTATCCAGGCCTCCGATAAGCTGTGCTCCGCCAATATTTGCTGCAATAAATGCATTTGGTGCGTGTTGCCTCACAACCGAAAATGACTCCACCTGAGACTCATCCTCAAGCATCGCGCGCTGACTCCCAACTCCAAAGGGTAAGTTGTGCTTTTCACAGCATTTAGCAATTATCGTATTCACAGATCCTGCTTCAGTATACCCTCCTGTCATGGATGAAATAAAAAGTGGAAACGAAAACCGGCGACCCAGCAGAGATGCCGTCAGATCCACTTCAGAAGGATTTACTTCCGGCAGTGCGTTGTGAATGAAATCGTACCGTTCAAAACCGGTCGATTTTTGATAAAAAACGTCACTGTAGGCCGTCAGTTCAACATGATCTTTTTTTCGCTCCTGGATAGACATGAATTTGATAAGAGTTTATTAGCTATTAATAATCGATGAATTTTAAAGTCAGACTGAATAGAATTTTACGTAAAAAATAAAAAGCGTCGAAAACTTAACGATTTGATTGATCTATACATTTTTCAAACCATATACGATCCACCATTGATATGAAATGTTGACCCGGTCATGTGCTTTACCTCTCCTCCGGCCAGGAAAAATACTAAATTGGCTACCTCTATGGGCTGCGTAATCTCGTCGAATGCAGATCCCCGAGTAAGTGCCTCTTTCCCCAGTATTTCAACAGACTCTTTTGCCATATCCGTTTCGATAAATCCGGGTGCAACGGTGTACGCAACAATTCCTTTTTTGCTAAAATCCCGAGCTACGCTCTTTGTGAATGCAGCCATTCCTCCTTTCGAGGCGGCATAAGCAGCATACTCTTGCGTATCTCCCCTGTAGGCAGCCCTGGAAGCAATATTGATAATAATTCCCTCGCTCCCGTTGTTGATATGCGCATTGATAAACCATTTAGACAGAAGTGCAGCAGATCTCAGATTCACATTCATGGTTTGATCCCAGACCTTGAGCCAGTCATCATCCGAAGCTGAAAAATCAGCATCTTTAAAAATTCCTGCATTGTTAATGAGTACATCCGGCAGGTCATTTTCTAAGTTGAAAATCGGGTACAGCTTCTCTTCGATTTTATTGAAATCGTTCAAATCAACCTGAATTCCGGAAAACAGTTCAGACATTTGAAATTCAGCCGGGAACTCCGAACTCCGCCGGGTTCCGGTTACTCGAATATTCTCTTTCAATAACTTTTCGGTGATCGATTTCCCAATACCGCGGGAAGCGCCTGTTACTACTGCATGTTTCATATTGATGCGTCTACATTAAAACAGTTGCCATTTCTGTTAAAACCAATTTTTCTTCTTAAAATAGTAAATCATGCCGCCGGTCATTAATAACATCAAACCAAGGGAGAAAGGATATCCAAAATACCAGTTCAGCTCCGGCATGTTGAATGGGCTCACCTCGGGATCGAAGTTCATTCCGTAAATTCCGGCGATAAACGTAAGCGGAATAAAGATGGTGGCTATGATTGTAAGAACTTTCATCACTTCGTTCATCCGGTTACTCAATCCGGACATATACATATCGTAAAGCCCAAAAACCATTTCCCGGTTTGTCTCAAGGCTGTCTACTACCTGCACAATGTGATCATATAAATCCCTAAGAAAGACCTTTACATCAGATGATATCAGGTCCACATCATCTCGGATAAGTGAATTTATTCCATCCCTCAGTGACCAAACAGATTTTCTGAAATAGATCAGATCTCTTCGAAGCGCGTGAATTTTTTGGAGCTGCTCCTGTTTCGGTTCATCCAGAATTTCCTCCTCAATTTTTTCAATATTATCACTTATGATATCAATGGCATGAAAATAGTGATCCACAATATTATCAGACAGAGCATAAGCCAGGTAGTCCGGACCCAATTTTCGAAGTCGCGTGGTAGTGAGTTCCAGTCGTTTTAAAATGGGGTCAAAAATCGGTTCATCACTCTCCTGAAATGAGAGAACATAATTTTCTCCCAGAACAATACTGATCTGTTCGGTTTGAACTTTAAAGTTTCCATTATCCTGTTCCGACTGTTTGATCATCCTCAAAACGATATAAACGGCATTGGGATAATGCTCCACTTTCGGGCGCTGTGAAGTACTTACAATGTCTTCCTGAATGAGCGGATGCAGCTCAAAGTAGTTCCATACCGTTTTCAGTTTCTCAATATCGTGCAGTCCGCGAACCTGTATCCACGTTTTGGATTTATTTTGAAGATAGGGCTCCGATTTCTCAATTTTTTGGATGGGAATGATGTCATAGTGACTTTCATCAAAATCATGTACCGTCATCAAAACATTATCCAGACGCTGAACACCGGTATGAATTGCCGTACCGGGTATCTGTCCCGGTGGTTTTCGGCGGTGCCTTCTGTGATGACCGCTGCTAAATATGGATTGAATCTTTTTCGCCGCCTCGGTAGATGCTTTTTTCATCAAAAATTATTCATTTTTCTTTTGACCTAATTTATAACAGTACCCTTTTTTTATGAAAATATCATTACAGATTCAAAATACGTTCCGGTACTGATCAATGAATTCAATTCTGATTAAACCTCACAATTCAATAACTTCTTGTGCCTATCCGGAAATACTTTTTTAGTACAATCATGATCAATTTTACAGCACTGCCAAAAATAGAACTACACCTGCATCTCGACTGCTCGCTCAGTTATAATGTCGTTCGGGCACTGGATCCAACTATAACTGAAGATCAGTATCGTGATGAATTTATGGCCTCAGTTAACTGCCGAGATTTGAACGATTACATTGCAAAAGCCGGCAGAGCCATTGATCTGATGCAGAGCAAAGAGGCATTAAGGCTTGTAACACTTGATCTTTTTGATCAGTTGAAGAATGACAGTGTGATTTATGCAGAAATACGCTTTGCGCCGCTTGAACACACCAAAAAAGGGTTGACCCCACGGCAAGTCACAGAGGCTGTTGAGGCTGCGATGCAAGAGGGTGTAGAACGAACGGGAATTGAGGCAGGTGTCATTTTATGCACGCTTCGGCATTATTCCGAAGAGCAGAGCATGGAAACCGTAAAACTTTGCAAGCAGTTTAAAAATACACGCGTGGTTGGATTCGATATCGCAGCAGACGAAGCCGGCTACCCGGTAGATAACCATGTAAAAGCGTTTGGATTTGCTCAAGAAAACGATATTCCCTGTACGGCGCATGCCGGTGAAGCGTGCGGAGCCGAGAGTGTCTGGGAAACACTCAAAGAGTTTAAGCCTTCCCGTATAGGTCATGGGGTGCGAAGTATAGAAGATCCTAAGCTGATAGAGCATTTAAAGAATCACCACATCCACCTGGAAGTTTGCCCCACAAGCAATACGCTAACCAAAGTAGTTTCTGAACTGGCAGATCATCCTGTCGATCAGATTTATCAATCGGGTGTTTCTATGAGTATAAACACGGATGGCAGAACCATTTCAAATGTTACGCTAAGAGATGAATATGAATCGCTGTATGAACTGTTTGACTGGACAAAAAATCATCTATTGAAATGTAATCTAGAGGCGGCAGATCATGCTTTTGTTGATGAGAAAATGAAAGAAAAACTGAAACAGATGATTAAGAGTGGCTGGGAATAAACAATCCGTCAGACCACAAAATGCAGTCTAACGGTTCGGTGTAAAATCAATCCATTGGACCGTTCAAAGTGGATTGATCGGTAAAAAACTGATTACCTCCACCCGGCACGATCCATCAACCGAATAGCAAGCGGATTGTTCGCTCCATAAGATGAAACGTTTACAGCATCACTGTCAAAAGCACCGAATTCACCAAGAACTCCCGGTACGTCCATGTTTTGAAGGATTGGAAATTCGTTGTTTCCTATCGAGTAGAGTTGCTGAGCCTCTTCCATTGCCAGGTACTCAATAAAACGAACGGCATTATCCCGATTTGGTGAATGTAGAGCAATTCCAGCACCGCTAATATTCACATGTGCTCCTCCAAATTCAGCCGCCGGAAAATAGATATCCACTTTTTCAGCTACCTCCTTATCCTGAGTTTGATTTGACTGCATCAGCCTTGCCAGGTAGTAGTGATTTGCCAGGGCAACATCACACAGGCCGGCTGCCACAGCACGTATTTGATCTGTATCACCACCCTGCGGGGCTCTTGCAAAGTTATTCACCAATCCCCTTGCCCACTCTTCAATACGGGCTTCTCCGTGACTTTCAATCAAAGAGGCCACCAGCGATTGATTATATATATTATTGGATGAACGTACACATAACCGACCGGCCCACTCTTCATCAGATAACTCCAAATAACCTTTAAGAGTTGAAGGATCTACGTTCTCTTTATTGTAAATGATTCCCCTCACTCTCTCAGAAAGACCGATCCACATGTCGTCAACATCACGAAGCTGCTGCGGTATTACCTCCTTTAGATACTCCGATTCAATCGGCTGAAGAATACCTGCTTCTTTAGCACGCCAGAGTCGACCGGCGTCAACCGTAATAACCACATCTGCAGGGCTGTTTACCCCCTCGTTTCGCATCCGCTCAATCAACTCATCACTTGACCCTTCAATCAGGTTGATTTGAATACCTGTCTCTTCCGTAAACTGACTGTAAAGTTCAAGGTCTGTATCATAATGACGTGATGAATAGATGTTTACTTCATTTTTTTCTGAGCAGGAAAAGAGAAATGCCAAAGATGCAAAAAGCAATAATAGTCGTTTCATTATGATAGAGAGACGGTTGATTCAGAATTTTATTTAGATCAATTCTAAATAGATAAACTATCATAGTCAAGCGCAGATTTTGGTAAATGAACAGGCCAAAAATTTATTCGGGTATGAAATCGAAGTTCGCCAACCTTTGCTTCGAGTGACGAACTTCGACATTTGGAAATGGAATTACCCCGCTTCCGCGCTCAGCGTTTCTTCGATCACACGTTTTTGAATATCGTGAGGAACCGGGCCGTAGTCGTGAAATTTCCGGCTGTATGTGGCACTTCCCTGGGTCATCGATTTTAATCGAGTGGTGTATCTATCCAGCTCCTGCAATGGAACAATCGCTTTAACTTTTTGGATTGATCCTTCAGAATCCATCCCAAGAATTTGGCCCCGTCGGGAACTCAGGTCGCTCATCACATCTCCCATATAATCAGCCGGCAGGGTCACTTCAATTTCATAAATAGGTTCAAGAAGCTGCGGAGAAGCATTTAGAAAACCCTCTTTAAAAGCCATCAAAGAGGCTGTTTTAAAGGCAGCTTCGTTGGAGTCTACAGAGTGCATCGAACCGTCGTAGACGGATACTCTAACATCTCTTACCCGACAGCCACTCATAGGGCCATTCTCCATTTTTTCCATTACCCCTTTCAAAATGGCCGGCATAAACCGGTTATCGATCACTCCGCCCACAATGCAGTTTTGGAATACCAGCTTTCCGCCCCAGTCCAGATCGATCTCCTGAACATTTCGAACATTCAGATCATCCCGATCAGGAATTCCTTCATACCATGGCTCGATGGAGAGATTCACTTCCGCAAATTGACCGGCACCTCCACTCTGCTTTTTATGCTTATAATGTGCTTCGGATTTTCGTGTGATGGTTTCGCGATATGGAATTCGAGGGGTGATGAACTCAACTTTCAGCTGAAATCTGTTCTGAAGCTCATGAAGAATTACATTCAAATGCTCTTCGCCAAGCCCATGCAGAATGGTCTGCTGCAACTCCTGGCTATGCTCCACTCTCAAAGAGGGATCTTCTTTCTCAATCTGATGTAGGGCATTACTCAATTTATCCTCTTCCCCTTCACTGAGCAGATGAATAGCTACCCGCATAGTAGGCTCAGGATATTTGATCGGTTCAAACTCAATATTATTTTCCTTATTTGTAACCGTGTCTCCTGAAATTGTGTTTTTCAGTTTTACCGTAACACCAATATCGCCTGTATCAAACTGTGCTACTTCAGTTCGTTTACCTCCCTGAGGGCTGAACAGAGCACCAAGTCTCAGTGAGTCGCCGGTGCGCTTGTTAACCAGATCCATCCCTTGCTGTATGGATCCATCCATCACTTTGAAGTAAGCTAAATCTCCAACATGACTTTCTGATGTTGATCTGAATACAAACAGTGCAGGATCACTTTCCGGATTTACATTGTGAGCTTCACCGCTTTTTGTTTCAAGTACTCTTTCGGTGGGATCCGGTGTTACATTTCCTATAAAACCCATTACCCTGCCCGACCCTATATTTCTTTCGGCAACAGTACAGAAGAGAGGAAAAATATCGCGATTCAGCATTCCGGCTTTAAGTCCGTCTCTCATCTGGTACTCGTCCAGCTTTCCGTTTTCGAAATAGAGATCAAGAAGGCTTTCATCATTTTCAGCAATTGTCTCTACCAATTCGTTGTGTAAAAGTTCAGCCTGCGATTTCAGCGACTCAGGGATCGGTAATTTATCCGGCCGGCCGCCTGCTTCCGGAAATTCGTACATCGTCATTTTTAATACATCCACAATGGCGTGAAAATCTTCTCCCTCACTGTATGGAAACTGAACGATAACCACTCCCCTGCCAAAACGCTCCTTGGCCATTTCTACCGTTTTTTGAAAATCAGATTGCTCACTATCCAGCTTATTGGCAATAAGCATTGTGGGAAGGTTACGTCGCTCTGCCGCTTTCCAGAAAGCCTCTGTTCCCACTTCAACACCGTATTCACTGTTTAACACAAGCATAGCAGAATCAGCAACGCGAAGAGAGTCCGATACCTGCCCCCAGTAGTCAGGGGTACCTGGTGTATCCAGTAAATTTATTTTTGTGCCCCGCCAATCTAGATGTAGAACTGATCCAAAAACAGATTTCTCTTTCTCTTTTTCAATATCGTGATAATCAGATAGTGTAGATTTATTTCCTATTGAGCCTCTTTTATGTGATGTTCCAGACTCAAATATCATGGTTTCTGCAAGTGTTGTTTTCCCCGAGCCGGTGTGCCCCATCAGAGCTACATTTCGAATCTTGCTGGTTGGGTAGTTTTTCATAAATGCTCCTCTTTAAATGATTTATTCCGGCAAACCAGATCTCATACTAATTAGTCGTGCTCACCGATTGTGTTTTGCATACTTCTCTTCGCTATCTTTCCCTTCCTAATTTATAAGGCTTGAGTTTGAAATCAATATGAAAAAAATTCTTTTAATTCAAACTGGTGGCACCATTGCCATGCAGTTAAGCAATAACGGACCGGAACTGGATTCTGATCGATGGAGTGATCTTCTGCACGATGAAATTCCTGAACTCACACAAGTTGCCGACCTTGCCGTAGAAAAGGTCTTTTTTGAAGACAGTTCGGACGTCAACCGCACCCACTGGAAACTGCTGGCTGAATCCGTCTACAATCATTATCGATCATACGACGGGTTTGTGGTGCTGCACGGAACAGACACAATGGCCTACACCGCATCAGCACTCTCATATGCACTTAAAAATTTAGGGAAGCCGGTTATCTTTACAGGCAGCCAGGTTCCAATGAGTAACCTTAGAAGTGATGCCCGTCGAAATTTAGTCAATGCCGTAGAGCTTGCCACACTATCCATTCCTGAAATTGCAATCTGTTTTAATGATCATCTCTTCAGAGGTAACCGGAGTACTAAAATGAGTATCGGAGATTTCGATGCATTTGCTTCACCAAACTATCCGCACCTTGCTGAAATTGGTATCGACATTAAACTCTCTGAAAATATCCTAAAGCCGGCGGGAAAGTTTGAATGCCATCCAGATTTTGATGATTCTCTGTTTGTACAAAAACTTCATCCAAACCTGAAGCCTTCGCTACTGAATAATCTGGATTTATCCGAAATTAAAGCAGTTATTCTTGAAGCATTCGGTAGCGGAAATATGCCCGTAAAAGGAGAGTACAATCTCTTACCGTTTATTGAAAAATGCCGGGATGAAGGAGTTCATGTAATTGTAACTTCTCAGGCTGCTTATGATGCCGTTAAGCTGGATCAGTACACAAGTGGAAGGGCAGCAAAAGAACGGGGAGCAATCAGTGCCGGTCCGATGACTATGGAGGCTACCGTAACCAAGTCGATGTATTTGCTGGGGCAAAAACTTAATCAAAAAGAGTTTAGAACTTATTTTGAAAAGAACTTAGCCGGGGAACGGTAATTACTCCCCCCTCGCCTGTCGAATTCCACAACACTATGAATTTAAGCTCATCACCTTCAGTCGACGGGCGAGTCCCAAACCAACCCTCAGTCCATCAACC
>LFIK01003339.1_pt1 | contig 13043 bp, 7 predicted proteins | sample 643401 | NCBI WGS metagenome assembly LFIK01 (sample SAMN03777447, study PRJNA286221) | soda lake metagenome | biome: soda lake; feature: Kulunda steppe; material: water; isolation source: sample T5-Br brine of Lake Tanatar-5 | place: Russia: Kulunda steppe | collected 2010-07 | reverse complement strand
GTATCGGAGCCGGGTTCGGTCTCAGCGGCATCACCGAGCAGTCCCGAGCGCACGCCACCCGGCGCGCTCGGTCCCTCCGTTCCCAGCTGGGTCACCAGCCCGGGGCGGGCGACCGGCCGCAGCCCGCTGCCGGTGGCCGACCAGCTGTCTGACGGCACCGCAGCACCGGCGACGAGGTGGAGCGGGCCCCCACCGCCGTCGGAGCCCACCCGGCCGACGACCACGGCGCCGCTGGTGGCGGTCACGAACGCCGACCACCTCGATGTCGGCGACAGCACGTCCTCGAGGGACACGGTGCGTGTGGCGCCGGCCGGTACCTCGATGCCCTGCAACGCCTCCGGCGTGCGGGTCTGCACACCGTCGAAGACCGTGATGTCGACGCTGGCGGCTTCGGCTTCCGGGTTGATCAGCCGCAACCGCTCACGCCGCACCTCGTTGGCTGCTCCCGACACCACCCACCTTGTGTCGCTCACCGCGCCGAGCTGGACCGCGATGCCGGTGCGCGCGACGTCCTCCCCGGTCCGGCTGACACCACCCGAGACGATGATGGGAACGCCGTTGGAACGGGCCGTCACCGCAGCCTCGGTGACGTCCTCCGGGAGGGTGCCGGTGAGGTCGACGCGTCGGAGCTCGCCCTCCGGCACGCTGACCTCGGTGAGGCCCGCAGGGACCTCACCACCGGCTTCGGTGTGCAGGGTCAGTTCCACCGTGGCGGTCCGCTGGCCGCGGTTGAGGACCCACAGCCACCCCTCGGTGACCTCGTCGTCGACGATCCACGGCACCGTCCAGTCCTCCGCCGGGGTGGTCGTGGCCTGGAGCAGAGCGACACCGTCGACGCCACCGATGGCCGCCCGCGCGACCTGGAGCCCCTCCACCGCCAGCCGACCCGAGGTCACCTCCACCACCGCTGCCAGGTCGGCACGCTCCGGGAGCACGTCGTTGACCACGACCTCGCGCACGGAGCCGGCGGGGATGGACAGGTTCTGCAGGACCAGTGGCGCCTGACGGTCACCGGGCGTCGCGAAGCTGATGGCCGCGCTGGCCGGTCCGTCGTGGGGGTTGGCCAGGCGCAGGCGCGCCTCCTCACCCCCGACGGTCGACAGCCCCGGTACCACCGTCGTGGCTGCCGAGGTGGTGGTGCAGGGACCGGACACGGTCGCGTCCGGGTAGCCGGAGACCTCCTCGAGCCGCCACTCGCGGCTGACAGCGGCCACGCCGTCGCGCCACCGCAGCCAACTGGCCGCTGGCCCGTCCGCCTGGACGGCGTCGGTGCGCCGGTCGCTGGAGGGGAAGACCGCCGGTAGGGCGGTCGAGGAGCGCTCCCCCTCCACGAGGTCGATGCGCTCGAGCTGCGCCGGCGCGCTACCGGCGCCGGTGGGTCGTGCAGCGATGATGGTCGCGGGCGGCACCGGGGAGGAGCGGTCCGACCCGTCACCATCGTCCTCGGGGGTGGCGTCCTCCGCGGGCGCGTCCTCCGGGTCTGCGGTGTCCTCGGCGTCCGGGTCGGTGGGGTCCTCGTCATCCGGCGCCGCCGTCGGCTCATCCTCCCCGTCGTCGACGTCTGCGGGCGGTTCGTCGTCGAGTTCCGGCAGCTCCACCGCAGGCGCACCGGGGTCACCGGCGCCGACGGTGCACAGGGCAGCTCCTGCCCGCGGCTCGATGGTGGTGGCGGTCGGGGCGGCGACCTCCGGCTGCGGCGCCGGCCCGGCCACGACGTCGACCAGGAGGACGTACACCGCCACCACCGCCAGCAGCGTCAGGGGGAGCGCACCGCGCTGCAGGTTCACGGGCCCACCTCCTCGTGCTCGCCCACATCGGCCGGTCGCGCCCGACGAACCGCACCTGGTGGCCGTAGCGCCAGGGACACCACCAACAGCACCAGCAGCACCTGCACGGTCAGTGCGAGCTGGCGCGCGGTGTCCCCGGTGTGCTGGAGCTCCACCGCACCCGGTCCGACCCCGGGGAAGGTCACCAGGGAGCCCGCGGCCGGCTGGACCCGCACACCGTCGACGGACAGCTGCCAGCCATCGTCCTGCGCCTCGGCGACGAGGATGTTCGCCTCAGCCTCGAGGGTCCCGCTCGCGCGCCCGTTGCCGAGCGCCTCGAGGGATCCGACCTCAGCCTCGAGCGGGAGGGCTCCACGCTCCTCGAACGCCGTGAGGTCCCCCGCCGACAGCACGGCCACGTGCGGCAGCCACCCGGCCACGGCGTGGAGCTGTCCCGAGGCGACCGGCCGTGGCTCGAGGCTGTCCTGCGCCAGGAGCGCGTCGGTCAGGGCGCCGTCCTCGGCGCCGTCGGGGACGATCACGTACCGGACACCCCACCGCCCCAGCGTGTTGGCCGCACCCGGGTCGCGGGCTGCGAGGAGATCATCCACGGCCTGCTCGACGGCCCGCGCTGCCACCGCGGGCTCCCGCACGCCGTAGGCCGCCATGCTCGCTCCGCTGCCATCCACCACCTCGTAGGCAACCTCGCCACCGTCGGCCGCGAGCACCAGCACGCGGAACGGGCCCTCCGCGGCAGCCTCCGCCATCACGAAGGAGGGCAGCGTCGGCTCACCGAGGATGTAGCCGTCGAAGGGCTCGCGGACCAGCGCCCAGGCGACCCCCACGATGCTGGCGGTCACCCCCAGCGCTGCCACCAACGCTGCGAGCTGCCGCCACCCGAAGGCGTGCCGCGCGAGCCGACGCGCACCGGTGGCGAAGGCCAGGGCGAAGGCGCCCGCGAAGGCTGCCACCGTGACGAGCAGGGGCGTGCCGGCCCACACCGCGCTCTCGACACGGTCGAGCCACCAGGCTGCGGTGGCACCGAGGAGCGCAGCTGCCCACAACGTGGTCACCAGGGCCTCGTTGCGCCGCCAGCCCAGTGCCAGCCCGAGCAGACCCGCCAGCAGGAAGCCCGCGCCTGCCACCACGCCGGGGAAGCCCGACAGCGACGGGCTGAGCAGCAACCACGACCACAACGGATCACCGGCGTGCTCGGTGACAGCGGGCGCACCGAACAGCGGACCATCCGCGGCCAGCAGCCCCCACGACCAGGGCAGCGTGAGCAGCAGGGGCGCGGCACTGGCCACACCGAGCCGACCCGCCAGCGCGGCACGGGTTGCGAGGTCCTCTGCACGGCCGATCGCCGCCACGGCGATGATCGCACCGGCTGCGGGCAACACCACCAGCATCGCCGGCTCGAAGGCCCCGGCGACCGCACCGAGCAGAGCGAAGCCTGCGACGGCACGCCACGCCCGGGCAGGTGGGGTGTGCCGGCGGGTGGCGGTGATCAGCCCGGCGACGAGGCCCGGCAGGACCGCGAACACCACCAGGGCCTCCACCCGCCCCGTGGCCAGGGCCGCAAGGGCGGGCGGTGACAGCACGTAGGCCGTGGCGGCGACCACCCGCGGAGGTCGGCGGTCGCTGTAGGTCTGTGCGGCCTTCATCGCCAGGAGCCAGGCGACGACGAAGGGCAGCACCAGCACCGCCCGCGAGGCGAGGTAGGCGGAGTTGCCGAACAGCAGCTGCAGCAGCCCGAGCAGGGCCTGGCTCGGCGCGGGCGGGAGCGAGGTCCCGAAGGCCGCGGCCTCGTGCCAGCCGGCCGCGTGATCCTGCAGGAACGCCCCCGCACGCTCCGGCCAGGGCGCCAGGCTGCCACCTCGCAGCTCCCCAGGGCGCAGCAGCGGCCACGTGCCCGCGGCTGCGACGAGCGCGAGGAGACCACCGCTGACCAGGACCGGTCGCCGCCTGACCAGTTGGCTCATCCGGGCCGCCACGCTGCGCGGTTCCTCCGGCGGCGGCGCGTCGTGGGAGGGCTCCGGCGCGGGATCCGCGTCCCCACCGGCGACCCAGGACGCCATCGCCTCCCCGTAGGCCCTGATCCGTGGCCCCAGACGCCCGAAGAGCTCCGCCAGTTCCGCGTCCGCGCGGACACGGTGGAGCTGCACGGCGCGCCGGTACCGCCGCGTCTCCGCCAGGTGCGTGACGTTCCACAGCCAGGCCCGGACGGTCTGCCACGCGTCGGAGAAACGCCGGGTCAGCAGGAAGCCGACCACCTTGGCGAGGCCGACCAGGAAGTAGAGCGGGACGACCAGGGCCAGACGCGCGGCCCCGTAGTTCTTGAGCAGCGCGGCCAGGGTGTTGCGCTCCGCGAAGTACCGCGGGCCGATGAAGCGGGTCTGGCCCAGCCGCAGGTAGTTCGCGGCGGCACCGGCGTGCTCTGCGGTCGCGGCCGGCACCACCTCGACGTCATGGCCTGCCAGCCACGCACGCCAACACAGGTCGAGATCGTCGCGGAAGACGTGGAAACGGCGGTCCAGACCGCCGAGCTCATCGAGCACCGACCGCCGGACCAGCATGCCGGCCGTCGACACGAACAACGCCCGACGTTCCTGGTCGCGCTGGCCCTGATCGAGCTCCCCGGGATCCACCCGGGTGTCCATCCGCCCGGTGATGTCGATGGTGGAGCCCACGGCCTGCAACTCGGCCGAGGCACCCCACGCCCGCAGTTTGGGTCCGACCGCCGCCAGTCGCGGATCCGACTCCATGCTGGCGACGAGTGCGGCTACCGCCTCGGGGGACAGCTCGAGATCATCATGGACCAACAGGACGTAGGGGTGGTCGGCCGCCGGCCGGGCGTCCAACGCCATGGCGACCGCACCGCCGAAGCCCAGATCGCGATCGGCGACCAGCACCCGGTGCTCGCCGAGCCGGTCGAGGAGCAGCTCGCGGGAACCGTCCGCGCTGGCGTTGTCCACCGCGATGATGTCCAGCCCCGGGTACGACTGCGCCGTGAGCGCGTCCAGCGTGCGCGGCAGCCACGGCAGACCGTCGTGGGCGACGAGCACGGCGAGCACCCGCGCAGGTGCAGCGATCGGGGTGGCCGACAAGGTGTCCGCTTCCTCCTGCGAGCTCGCGTGGCGATCCGCCGCCGCACGCCCACTCGGCCGCGGGCAGGGCAGCGACCTCGTCCGGCGAGTGACCCGGGAGCGTCATGCCCGCTCCAGGCGCACGCCCGCACGGAGGCGGAGGGCGACGTCGCGCGATCGGGCAGGCTAGCAGCGGAGCACCCGCCGACGGACCGCACGGTGGCCGCGTGGCGGTGGCCGAACCGGCACGCGGCCCGAGACAGCTCAGGCAGTCAGCCGCTTCGCCCGCCGGCGTTCCCGCTCCGACAGGCCGCCCCAGATACCGAAGCGCTCATCGTTCGCCAGGGCGTAGTCGAGGCACTCGCTCCGGACGGGGCAGGTGGCGCAGATGCGCTTCGCTTCGCGGGTCGAGCCGCCCTTCTCCGGGAAGAAGGCCTCCGGATCCGCGTCGAGGCACTTCGCCTCGAGCATCCAGACGCGGTCGTCCGCGTCGAACGCGAGCTTGGTGGACAGTTCGGTGATGGCTCCCACCTGCCACTCCTACCTGCCGACAGCGGTGGAACTACACGGGTGGCATCCTGCACGAGTCTCAGCGAACGGTCAAGCCCGGATGCTCCGGGGAACCACTACCGGTTGTGCCTGCCAGCCTCCCCGACCACGAGGACTGGTGTCCGGCGGCCCCGCGCACCACGCAGCCCTGCACACGACTCGGTTGGGCACACAGCAGTCAGCCCGCGCCGGCCGGCGCGGGCTGCTCGCTGCTCGGGAGGCGGTCGTGCCGTCCCCGCGGACCTTCAGCTCACACGAGGCCCTCGAGCGCCTCGCGCAGGCGCAGGAGACCATCACGCAGACGCGACTTGGCCGTCCCTTCCGGGATCCCGAGGACGCGGGCGACGTCGCGGTAGGTGTGGCCGCCGAAGTATGCGAGCTCGATGGCCTCGCGCTGCCGCTCGGTCAGCGTGGAGAGGGCGCGGCGGACCTGCCAGTGGTCGAGGTTGACCTGCACCTCATCGGCGACGGCGTCGAAGGCGCGCACCTCATCCCGGCGCGAGACACGGTCGTCCCGGTCGCGGGACGCCTGCTCGCTGCGGACCCGGTCGACCGCTCGGCGGTGAGCGAGCGTGGTGATCCAGCCCGAGGCGGTTCCGCGCTCCGGGTCGAAGCGGTCAGCCTTGCGCCACACCTCGACCAGGACCTCCTGGGTCACCTCCTCCGCCAGGGCCCGGTCGCGCAGGACGCGCAGCGTCACACCGAGGACCTGCGGCGTCACGCGGTCGTAGAGCACGGCGAAGGCGGCCTGGTCGGCGCTCCCGACCTCGACCAGCAGTTCCTCGCTCGTCAGGTCGACGTGGGACCGGGCAGTGGTGGTGGTGGGGTTGGGTGCCATCGAGATCGCTGTGGCGGCCACGGTTGCTCCGAGGTGAGGTGTTGGCGAGGCCGGGCCCGGAGGGGCCGGATCCCGGCGCGGTGGGTACGTCGTGCGGTGACGTTGCAGGTGCAATCGTGGCGGGCTGTACAGGTTTTGTCAAGCCAGTTGTAGAGGTTCTTGTCGAGGTCCACCGGAACCGTGACACATCCTGCAGTCCACGCATGGGGCACGAGGGCTCCGCGGATACCCGGCGACGAGGACGATCTCGCTGCCCGAACGCCCCGCAGCGGGGTGCAGGCGGTCCCACACCGCACCGCTGCCGCAGCCGCAGCCGCAGCCGCAGCGCGAGCCTGCCCGCGGCACGCACAGCGCAGCCGTCGGCAACCTCGACGTCGCGACCAGAACCTGAACAGCTGCACCGCGCAGTGAACGCGCACGGGGCCATCCCGGCGTCGCCGTCACGTCGTGGGTGCAGGCCTCAGCCACGCACCTCGACGTCGCCGTACAGGGTCGTGCGCTGGCGGACGGGCCGTCCGGCCTGGTGAGCGGCAGCCTCGAGCTCCTCGATGCTCTTGCGCACCCCGTGCGAGCTCCCGGCCATCCGGGAGATCGTCTCCTCCATCAACGTCCCACCGAGGTCGTCGCACCCGCCCCGCAGCAGATCCACACCGCGTTCGAGGCCGACCTTGACCCAGGACAGCTGCACGTGGTCGATGGCTCCCTGCAGGAGCAGCCGCGCGACAGCGTGTACCCGCCGGTCGTCCTCCCAGGTCGAACCCGGTCGGGCCACCCCGGCGAGGTAGATCGGCGCGAGCTGGTGCACGAAGGGCAGCGGGACGAACTCCGTGAACCCGCCCGTGCGTTCCTGCAGGCCGCGCAGCAGCTTGAGGTGGGCGACCCAGTGTCGGGGCTCGTCGACGTGGCCGTACATCATCGTCGAGGAGGATCGCAGGCCCACATCGTGGGCGGTGGTGATGACCTCGATCCACTGGGCGGCGGGCAGTTTGCCCTTGGTCAGCACCCAGCGGATGTCGTCGTCGAGGATCTCCGCGGCCGTGCCCGGTACGGAACCGAGCCCGCGACGCTTCGCCTCCTGGAGCCACTCCCGGACCGAGATGCCCAGCCGCGTCGCGCCGTTGACGATCTCCATGGGCGAGAAGCCGTGCACATGCATCCCCGGCACGCGGGCCAGCACGGCATCCAGCACCTCGAAGTAGTAGTCGCCGGGCAGATCCGGGTGGATCCCACCCTGCATGCACACCTCGGTGGCACCGAGGTTCCAGGCCTCCTCGGCACGGTCGGCGAGCTGGGTGAGCGACAGGGTGTAGGCGTCCGGGTCGTCCCGACGCTGCGCGAAGGCACAGAACCGGCAACCGGTGTAACAGACGTTGGTGAAGTTGATGTTGCGGTTGACGACGTAGGTGACGGTCTCACCGACCCGGTCGGCGCGGACCTCGTCGGCCGCCGCGGCCAGGGCCTCGAGCTCCACCCCGGTGGCCTCGAACAGCAGCAGCGCCTCGGCGTCGTCGAGCACCGTGCCGGCCTGGGCCCGAGCGAGCGCCGCAGCGACGTCCCGACGGATCGTGCTGCGGGCGGGGCCCTCGACCCGCGGTGCGTTGGCGGCCAACACCCCGTCCGCGATCACGTGGACGTCCCCGAACACCGCTCGGTGCAGGTCGTCCTCAGCGGCTGCGGACCGCGCGTTGCGGCCGTCGGCCGCGGAGTCGAGTCCTTCCGTCAGCTGGCCGTTGCCTCCCGGACGGGCCTGAGCGCCGCCAGCACCAGCGGCGACCGCCTCCTCGCGGGCGTCGAGCACCACGGCCATGCGCTCGCTGACCGCACCGGAGGTGACCTCCGGATCCTGCCAGGGATGGCCCGCCGGCAACACGTCCGCCCGGGCCAGGCCCTGCTCGTCCATCAGCGCGGCGACCGGCCCGCGCATCCGGCCCGCGAGCCACGGATCGGGCAGCAACGCGTGGTCGGGGTAGATGGGCAGGCGCTGGGTGAGGACGAACCCCTCCTCCGCGGATCGGCTGGCCAGCTCGTCGAGCTGCGGCCACGGCGCCTCCGGGTTGACGTGGTCCGGGGTGACGGGCGAGACCCCGCCCCAGTCGTCGATACCTGCACGCAGCAGCAGCGGGAAGGTCCCCGGTGAGAGGTTCGGTGGCGCCTGGAGGTGGACCGTGGGGCCCAGCACGACGCGCGCCGTCGCGATGGTGGCCAGCAGGTCCTCGAAGCTCGGTTCCGGGTGGTCCCGCATCGCGGTGTCGGGCTTGGCGCGGAAGTTCTGGACGATCACCTCCTGGAGGTGGCCGTAGCGCCGGTGCACGTCCCGCAGCGCGAAGAGGGTGTCGACGCGCTCACCGAGGGTCTCGCCGATACCGATCAACAGCCCCGAGGTGAAGGGGACCGAGAGCCGTCCGGCGTCCTCCAGCGTCTCGAGCCGACGCGCCGGGACCTTGTCCGGGGCCTGGAAGTGGGCCTGTCCCTTCTCCAGCAGCCGCTCCGAGGTGGTCTCCAGCATGATGCCCATGGAGGCCGAGACCTGCTTGAGCGTGGCGAGGTCCGCCCAGCTCATCACCCCCGGGTTGAGGTGCGGGAGGACGCCCGTCTCCTCGATGACCTGGATCGACACCGCGCGCAGGTACTCGAGCGTCGTCTCGTACCCGCGGGACGCCAGCCACTCCCGAGCGGCGGGGTAGCGCTCCTCCGGCTTGTCACCGAGGGTGAACAGCACCTCCGTGCAGCCGGCGGCCTGGCCCGCCCGTGCGACCTCCAGCACCTGCTCGGGGGACTGGTAGGCCGGCAGGTCCTGCTTCGGCGGCCAGGCGAAGGTGCAGTAGCCGCAGGCGTCACGGCACAGGTGGGTCAGGGGCACGAACACCTTGCGTGAGTAGGTGACCCGACGCTGGCCGTCGGGGGTCCGGCCCCAGCCGCCCTCGGCGTACCACGGCGCGGCGTCCCGGACCCGCCCGGCCACGACGAGCAGGCGTTCGAGATCCGCCTCCCTGCAGGTCAACAGGGCAGCGGCCTCGTCCCGGGTCAGCGTGCGTCCCTGCTCAGCCCGGTGCAGGGCACGCGGGCGCAGACGCGCCAGGATCTTCGGATCGGTGTCGGCCAACCGGGCTCCTCGCTGTCGCTCGCAGGCACGCACGGTAGCGAGCCGTGCCGGTCTCCTACGCTGCGCACCGTCGACGTCTGCCGACACGGCCGTCACCGGACGGGCCTTCGCAGCCACATCGGCGAGGCGGACGGCCGAGGAGCAGCTGTGGGAGAGGGCGTGCCATGTACACGGTGCTAGCCGGCGGGGTGGGTGCCGCCCGCTTCCTGCGCGGCCTGCTCGAGGTGGTGCCCGCCGAGGAGGTGGTCGCCATCGTCAACGTCGGCGACGACCTGACCCGCCTCGGGTTGCGGATCTGCCCCGACCTCGACTCGATCACCTACTGGCTGTCCGGCGTGGTGCACCCTGCACAGCAGTGGGGACGCGCCGAGGAGTCACACGTCGTGGCCAGCGAACTCGAGCGCTTCGGGCACGAGTCCTGGTTCACCCTCGGCGACCGCGACCTCGCCACCCATCTGCACCGGTCCTGGCGACTGAGCGAGGGGGCGACCCTGTCCACGGTGACGGCCGAGGTGACACGTGCCTTCGGCCTCGCGCTGCGGCTGCTGCCGGCGACCGACGACCCGGTGGAGACGCGGATCACCACGGTGGACGGGCGTGACCTCCACTTCCAGCAGTACTGGGTCCGCGAACGCGGACGCCCCGAGGTCGCGTCGGTGCACCTCGCGGGCGCGCAGGCCGCCCGCCCCGCACCCGGCGTGGTCGAGGCCATCATCGACGCCGACGTGGTGCTGGTAGCACCCTCCAACCCGGTGGTCTCCATCGGCACGATCCTGGAGGTTCCCGGGATCCGCTCGAGCCTCGCGACGACACCGGCACCGGTCGTCGGGGTGTCGCCGATCGTCGGAGGGTCGGTCGTACGCGGGATGGCCCACCGGCTCCTGCCCGTCGTCGACACCGAGGTGTCGGCCCGTGGCGTGGCAGGCCTGTACCGGCAGTGGCTGGACGGCTGGGTGATCGACCGGCAGGACAGTGAGCAGGCGGCGGAGGTCGAGTCGTTGGGCCTGCGCTGCGCGGTGACGGACACGATGATGGATGACATCGAGGTGGCGGCGGCACTGGCACGCACGTGCCTGGACCTGGCGGGTTCGCAGCCGTGACCGGGGACGCGAGGTCGAGCGATCCCGGCACCGACCGCACGGCTCCGGCCCCTGACGAGCGGACGCCTGCGCACGTGGCCGGTCACCCCGACGGCCCCACCGCGGGTCGCCCGGCGCCTCGACCGCTGACCGTCATCCCGCTGCCCACCGCGCACCGGTTCCAGGGCGGTGATGACCTCGCCACGGTGCTGCTCGAGGCGCTGTCCGCCAGCGGCGTCGAGGTGGAGCCGGGCGACGTGGTGTGCGTCGCCTCGAAGGTGGTCAGCCTGGTGGAGGGCCGGAGCATCCCGCTCCCACCGGGCGATGCCCGTGCGGCCCGCCAGGCCCTGGCCCGTGCCGAGGCCGCCGCCATCGTGGCCGAGGCGCCGTGGGTGGTGATCACCCGCACCCCGCAGGGGTTCGTGGCGGCCAACGGCGGTGTCGACGCGTCGAACGTGGCGCCGGGGACCGCGCTCCTGCTGCCGGAGGACCCGGACGCCTCAGCCGCCCGGCTGCACGAGCGGCTTCGGGTGCTGACGGGCCGGGAGGTCGGGGTGATCGTCACCGACACCTTCGGCCGGGCGTGGCGGCACGGTCAGACCGACGTCGCGCTCGGTATCTGCGGGGTGCCGGCGATCCGCGACGAGCGGGGCCGAACCGACCTGAACGGGGGCGTCCTGGAGGTCACCGAGGCCGCGGTCGCGGACGAGTTGGCCGCAGCGGCGGACCTGGTGCGGACCAAGGACAGCGGGACGCCCTTCGTGCTGGTCCGCGGACTCGACGTGGAGGGTGCGTCACCCGGGCAGGGGGCCGATCTGATCCGGCCTGTCGAGCAGGACCTGTTCGCCGTGGGCGGTCCGACCGCGGTGGAGCGGGCGGTCACCTCGCGACGCACGGTCCGCCGGTTCGACGGGACCCGCCCGGTGCCGCGGCAGGTGCTGGAGGCCGCGGTCGCAGCGGCCGCCACGGCTCCGGCTCCGCACGGCACGCGGCCGTGGCGGTTCATCGAGCTCACCTCTGGGACGCGGACACGAGTGCTGGACGCGATGGCCGCCCGCTGGCGCGACGACCTGCGCGGTGACGGTGTCAGCGAGGAGGTCATCGCCCGGCGCCTGGCGCGCTCGGATGCGGTGCTGCGCGCCGCGCCGGTCCTGCTGCTGCCGCTCGTCAGCCTCGGGGACGCCCACGACTACCCCGATGCACGCCGCCGCACCGCGGAGCGCGACCTGTTCCTGCTCTCCGCCGGCGCGGCCCTGCAGAACCTGCAGGTGGTGCTGGCCGGCCACGGCTTCGGCGCGGCCTGGATCAGCTCCACAGCCTTCTGCCCGGACACCGTCCGCGGCGTCCTCGAGCTCGAGGCGCGGTGGCAGCCCGTCGGGCTCATCGCCGTGGGCGCACCCGCAAGCGCACCGGCCCCTCGGTCGGCCCCTGCGGTGGACGATCTCCTGGAGCGTCGGTGAACGACGGCTCGGTCGAGCGCGGACCACGCCGGACACCCCGGGGACGCAGGCGCCCGTTGCATGTTGAGGGAGCGTTCGTCTCTCTCGATCGCTCGTCACGCGCCACGGCTGCTGGGCGGATGGAGGCGAGCAGGCGTCGGGCTGCCCGCCCGAAGGCCAGCGCGTCCGACCCCGCAGCGAGCGCGAGCAGCCGCCGTTCCACGTCATCCCGCTGCTCGGGCGGGACCGCGGCCAGCACCTCGGCGATACGGGCCGCGTGGCGGGGGCCGATGTCACCCTCCTGCAGCGCGCGAGCCGTGCCGGCGTGGTCGCCGACGGCCTTGCCAGCGTCGACCTGGCGTTGCACCTCACCCGGGGTCAGCTGCTGCTCCTCGGCGAGGTGGCGCTGGTGCTCCCGGACGACCGGACCGCTCGCACCGCCGTTCTGCCGGGACAACACCCGCTCCTGGGACGCCGCCGCGGCCCGTGCCCGGACGCCCTCCAGGCGCACATCAACGGACGCTCAACGCACGGAACCCGCCCCTCGACGGCCACCTCCTGCCACCCCCGGCGCCCGTCCACGGACCCGACGCCACCAGGTCGCCACCCACGGACCCCACCGGAAGGGGACCGCCCACCGCGTCTCGACAGCAGCGGCGGTCACCGACGCCCGCTGCTCGAGCTCACGGCGACGCGCCCACGCGGCCGGCAGGTAGCGGACCAACCGAAGCAGCGCCTGCGGGAAGGCCAGCGGCACGGTCAGCAGCAACTCGAGGCTCTTCAGCTTGGTGGTCACCAGGATCACCGGCCACCACCGCGAGGCCGGCCGGTCGCAGGTGACCGTGACCAGCAGCCGGTTGGCGTGGTTGAGCGCTTCGACCGTCCGGGTGCGTCGAGGGCCGGCGCCACCGCGCTCGTGGGTCGCCACGGCCGTCGGCTCGTACCAGGCGCGCCACCCTCGCCGACGTGCCCGCCAGTCCACCTCGACGTCGTCGAAGTAGGCGAACAGGTCCTCGGTCAGCACCTGCCCGTCCGCCCACCGGATGTCCTCCAGCATCGCGCGGCGGTGCAGCACGCACGCCCCCGAGGCGCCGAACACCTCGCCGTCCGCGATGGCGTCCCGATCGACCGTGCCCTCCCCCCGGTTGCGGTACAGCCGCGCCGTGGTCAGCTCATGCCCAGT
>LFIK01003338.1_pt1 | contig 13044 bp, 17 predicted proteins | sample 643401 | NCBI WGS metagenome assembly LFIK01 (sample SAMN03777447, study PRJNA286221) | soda lake metagenome | biome: soda lake; feature: Kulunda steppe; material: water; isolation source: sample T5-Br brine of Lake Tanatar-5 | place: Russia: Kulunda steppe | collected 2010-07 | reverse complement strand
CAGGCGCCCACCACGTGCTCTTTTCCAGCGTGGCCTCCCTTCTGGGCAGCCCTGGCCAAGCCAACTACAGCGCCGCCAACGCCGCCCTGGATGCGGCCGCCAGCGCCTGGCAGCACACCGGCCTGCCAACCGTCAGCATACAGTGGGGCGCCTGGGCAGGGGGCGGCATGGCCGCCAACGATACCAGCACAGCAGCACGTGTGGCGCGGCTGGGCATGAACCTCATCCAGCCCCAGCAAGGCCTGCATGCCCTGCAGCAGGCCATGGCGTGCAGCCTGCTTGGTTGTCCAGTCACAGCGGCAGTGCCCTTTGTCTGGCAGACCTTTTTGCAAAGGCTCCAGAGAGGAGTTGGTGACATACCACACTTCTTTTCTGCTGTTGCATCAGAGCACTGCCCCACCCCTGCCCATGGATCTGAGGCTGGCCGGGGCAACAGTACTCCCGGAGCTGCTGATGCATCGGAGATCCATGACGCCATCCAGGCTAAGGTGTGACGCACATGCTTCTTTGCCAGGCACTGTCACTGCTTGTCCTTTTTGTGTTGTGGTCACCATACCTACTTTCAGCATCTCTTGTGTTGCAATTTAGCTCCACATGACCCGCCTGGTCCCTACTGATGCCTGGATATAGGCAGCGGCAATTGTGTCATTAACAGCGTCATCATTAGGACGAATCCAAGCCTCTAGGAGACTTTCAGTGCCCCTGGTGGGAGAACGTTTGTAACCTACATTGGTCAGGCTGGCCTGCCAGCAATACTGTATAATCTTGGGTTTGCACATCAACTCCAAGCCAGTGCAGGGTCTCTAGTTGCACCCTCTTGTCCTTCCTTCCTACCCTCTTAATTGAGAAAAGAGCTCAAAAGGGCACCTTGTCACGCCAGATTAGTGTATCGCCATATTTATGCTGCATTGTGACCCGGAGGTTGGTTGAGTTGATTGGCGGAGTATTTGATCCTGTTGTCAGTTCAGCTATAGCTGTATTTGAGCAAATTTGGTTTTATGGACAGGCTGCGGACAGCGACAGTTTACACCAAGCAGACAACAGGTTGTTATGGCCATTTTCTCAGCGTGACAGCCTGTACCTGTAATGGGTTGCAGGTTGAAGCTGCGGTGGCGGGTGTGATGGGCTCCCCTCCCCCCCCCAATGAACCACTCATGGCAGGTGAGAAAGGCATTAGGGAATTTCAGAAAGGAAAGCGTCCCGCCATCCATTGCTGTTCATACTCCCTGCAAAGCAAAGCTGAGCACAGCTATTCCATGTTCATGGGGCAAAATCACAATCAATTAGAAGCACTCCATGACAAATGATCTAGCTGTCAGGATTTGTACTTGGCCAGATCAACCCTGTGCTGGCAGCAGCAAAATCCCAAGCTGCTTGAGACTCTTCCCTCTTTCTCACTCAAAAAGTAAGAAAAACTTTGCAGGCAGCAAGAGGCTCCCTGCTCATACACACACATATTCATACAAAACATATCTACGCAGCTGGCCTGGACTCGCTGGGTGCGGTGGAGCTGCGCAACAGCCTGGAGGGCAGCCTGCAGGTGCAGCTGCCGGGCACGCTGGTGTTTGACTACCCCTCCCAGAGCGCCCTGGTTGCCTACCTTCAGACCCTGGTGCGTCCCAATGCTGTCCAGCGGACACACACTTCCAGAAAACACAATACTTGCACCCCTGCCAATCCTGCTACTAGCAGGCCTAGTAAGCGTGCAACCCGCAGGCTCAGCAAACTCACGCTACCAGCAGATGTGCCGCCCCAGTTGGGATGCAAATGCTGGTGTTACAGATCACAGAGCATACCCTTGTGGGATCTGATGGTGTCACCGACTCGGTTACAGACTCTGATGGTCTTAAAGACTGATGGTGCTGCAGAGCACAGAGCACCACCTTGGACTCTGGCGCACTAGCATTTGCACTCCAAGTGCACCAGGTGCACCAGCACCAAGTGCACCAAGCCAAGTGCACCAAGTGCACCAAGTGCACCAAGCCAAGTGCACCAAGTGCACCAAGTGCACCAAGCCAAGTGCACCAAGTGCACCAGGTGCACCAGCACCAAGTGCACCAAGTGCACCAGCATTTGCACTCCAAGTGCACCAGGTGCACACAATTGTTCAGCAATTGCCTGGTATGCTGGTCCATGGCCTGCAGATGCTCTGCACTTGCCCCTTCGCCCCTGCTGCCTCCCTTGCCCCAGCACCCAAGGATCTCACATCCACAGCGCTCGTATTGCATATGTCTGGGTATAGATTGCATACAAACACATTCAGCACACACACGCGCGCGCTTGTTCACCACAGGTGAAGGCCCCCGCCACCACTGCTGCAGCACAGGCAGCAACCTCCACCCCCCCAGCCCTAGCCTTCAGCCCCGACCCAAGGGATCTGACCCTGCCGCCCCTGCTGGGCCATCAGGCTGCCCAGCAAAAGGCCATTGCAATCCTGGCATTGGCCAGCAGGATGCCCCTGCCCAGCTCCCTGCCTCACGGGCCCCCGGTCCCGACCGCAGCACCTGTTCTTAGCAGCAGTGCTGCCGCGCAGCTGCCACTAAACCCATGGGTGGGGGGTGGCGCCAGGCAGTCTGGCACAGTGCAGGGCACAGCAGGCGTGGCTTCTGTGGACTGCACGCAGGTGGTGCCGCTGCACAGGTGGGTGCCACACCCAGTGAGTGTGCATGTGCTGTGGAAGCATCTGGAGGCAGGAGTATTAGGTGCATTGTGCTCAGAGGCTGGAATGGATGACAAGCGATGGCTGCGGGTGGCTTGCCGAATGCTTGCCGTGTCCTGAGTTTGAACAGGAAGCCTTGACGTAGCTTCTTTCACTTGCCTTCCAAAAAGCATGGAAGGCATGTGATGCCTGGCATCCTCTTTTACACTGAAAGAGTTCGACTATTTCCACCTTAGAGCACACGTGTGCCACTGTCCGCAGCAGCCCCTCGGTAATGCTGACAAAGTGCAGGCTTGCTTTGCATCAGGAAATCCCAAAGGCCCAAGCCTCTGACTCAGATGCATGGCTGCTGCTCTGAGCGGTACCAAAAGGCAAGACCTGCTTTGAACACCCTCCAAAGCATTGCAAAATGCCACGTGCAAGGGCAAGCCTGCCCATCACCATGCTGCCCATCACCATGCTGCCCATCACCATGCTGCCCATCACCATGCTGCCCAAAGGTGGGACCCCGAGGCAGCCTGGGTGGCATCGCTGTCCGAGGGCAGCAGCAGTGCGCCTCCGCGCTTTGGCACATTTGTGGGCGGGGCAGGCCAGTTTGATGCCCCCGCGTTTGGAGTGTCTGCCCAAGAGGCTGCCTACATGGACCCGCAGCAGCGGCTGCTGCTGGAGTGCGCGGCAGAGGTGCTGCTGGCTACGCAGCCTGCCTCGCATGGGCTGCAAGCAGCCCCGCAAACCCTGCTGGGCATGTCCCAGGTGAGGTGCTCAAGGCTATAAAGGAGCAGCCGCTTCTGGCTTGCTCTTGTTTCCCTCTCTGCTACCTCTGGTTGTAAATGTTTTCCTCCTGCATAGCTGGACCATCGTGGACCTGGCTAAGAATATATGCATAGCTGGACCATCGTGGACCTGGCTAAGAATATATGCATAGCTGGACCATCGTGGCTAAGAATATATGCATAGCTGGACCATCGTGGACCTGGCTAAGAATATATGCTGATGGCCGCTTTCCTTTTTGGGTTTACGGTGCCTCTCCTGCGCAGCACAACAGAGCCGCGGCTGCTTGCTGCTTCCGCTGGCCACTCCATTGCTTTCCCTTTGCTAAGGCCCCACACGCTTGCCAAGCCCAAAAATGCATGGTTCACATTTAACCAAAATTGTGTGCTGTTAGGAGCACATGCACTAAACCTGTGTTTTTATAACACAAAAAGAGAGCTGGGCGGCACTCATGGCACTAAAAGCTGCCTCTGCACTCCTTGCAGGTGGACTGCGGCACCTATGTGGGCACCTCTTCTGTGGACTATATGAAGCTCGCCATCTCCCAGCGCAACAACCAGCTGCTTGCTGCCCCCAGCAGTGCAACCAAGGGCGGCATCACCCCCTACAGTGCTACAGGTGTGGGCCCGCAGGCAGCTGGCTAGGACACATATTCGTGGGATTGCAGACATTTTCTTCGGCAGTGATACAATTGGTTTGATCACAAACAGATAAAACCCAATGCTCACAAGCTTTTGACATCGAGTATACAACTGTGAGCTTGTTTTCACAACATTAAGCCATTCAAGCTCGTTGCAATGTATCTCTGGTTGCTTCATGCGGTCACATTAATCAGTGGAACACCGGATCAGAGGTTGATCCAGGCATGGCAGTTCTCTAAAATCATGCCCCCAGCCTCTGGAAGAGAATAAGCATTCCAATGCAGGAGCATCTAAGTAAGGGACATGCAGCCCGATGTTCTGACAGGAAGGTATTGCTGTTCCTGCCTGATACACACACACACACTCTCTCTCTCTCTCTCTCTCTCTCTCTCTCTCTCTCTCCCTCTCTCTCTCTCCAACATACTCTAGTTTTCTGTGGCGTTGTTTGTGGCCTCTGGGCACCTGGCATTTACCCTCTTGCTGCGATCACCTTTGGAGAGTGGTGTGTTCACGCTGCAATCACCTTTGGAGAGCGGTGTGTGCACGCTGCGATCATCTTTGGAGAGCGGGGTGTGCACACTGCGATCACCTTTGGAGAGCGGGGTGTGCATGCTGCGATCACCTTTGGAGAGCGGGGTGTGCACGCTGTGATCACCTTTGGAGAGCGGTGTGTGCATGCTGCGATCACCTTTGGAGAGGGGTGTGTGCTCTCTGTCCAGGTGTGGCATTGTCTGTGGCTTCTGGGCGGCTGGCATTCACCTTTGGATTGCGGGGTCCAGCCATGACTGTGGACACGGCTTGCTCCTCATCCCTCGTGGCCACGCACAACGCAGCCAACGGACTTGTGATGGGACAGGCCAAGTAAGTGAGGCGCTCAAGCCTGCCAGAAGCCAAAGGCATGTGCAGCGTGGCGTGTGTCATGCAAACAGAAGGACGAGCGTGCTGCTACCGATTGAAATACTTCAAATAGGTATCTGCAAAGGGCAGATCAAATCAGGATCAAGCAAACAGATGTGCTAGGTGCTTTATTCTGCTGCTTGAAGCCTTCATCGGAATTACAGCTTTGGTTCATTGCTGGCATTGACAATGCGCCTTACAGCCCGGGCAACAACTGATCTGTTTCCAATATCTGGGTAATTAACAAATTACCTTGCCAATGATGAATCACTGCCTGAGGATGTTGCCATCCTGCTCGCACACCTTTGCTGCACAGGTATGCTCTGTCTGCTGGTGCCAACCTCATCCTCCATCCAGACACAACAGCCATGTTCCAGGTGTGCTGCCTTTTTTGGCAAGCAAATGAAATCCCCCAAGCCTGATTGTGAGCTTGGCAGGCCACACATCTCCCAACATAGATGTGTTGTGCTGAGCACAGACACAACCTAGCACAGGATGTCCATTCGCTAGATCAATTACAACCTTAACCCAATGCACCCAGATTTCTACACATGATATAGTCCTTGTCACTAAGCTTACTCGTGCTGCTTTTTGCTAGGGGGTGCCTTTATGTTATGCGCTATTACACTTTATTGCAAGAATGAGTTGAACGCCAGTCGCCCAAAACAAACGTGTGCCACCTCGCACCAGCACTGCAGTGCACAGGGATGCTTAAATTTGCTGCTCATATTGGATACCGCATGCACAGAATTGAATCAATCAAGGAGCCTGCCACGAGAGTTTTAGAGGTGGCACGTTCTTGAAGTGCTCAAAATGGGAAGATTGTGCCACATTCCCCCCCTTTACAGCCAGCTGTGTTCTATTTGCTACTGTCCACTGCAAGCGCTGCATCAATTCACAATCAGGCTAGATCCCAGTATGCACAAAAATGGTTTTCAGCATGCAAAGCCTCACACCCTCTGCAGCGTGCGGGGATGCTCTCCCCTGCTGGCCGCTGCAAGACCCTTGACTCATCAGCGGACGGATACGTGCGGGCGGAGGCTGTGGGATGTCTACTGCTGGCCGACTTGAACAGCATCATGGCACCCAATGCCCAAGCATCCGCTGTGGCTGTGGTGGCGGGCAGCGCTGTCAATCAGGTGGGCCAAGCATCCGCTGTGGCTGTGGTGGCAGGCAGCGCTGTCAATCAGGTGGGCCAAGCATACATGGTTATGCTTTGGTGATTCGCTGACCAGGGTGCGAGAACTTGGGTAGACTACCGATTAGGGTGTGTGTGATTCAGCGATCAGGTTGTGAGTAATCGGTGAATCTCTGACCAGGGTTTGGGTGATGCACTGACCAAGGTGTTAGTACTTTGGTTAACTTCCGACCACACCAGGGTGAGTATGTGTGATTCAGTGACCAGTGTGTGTGTGTGTGTGTGACTCAGTGACCAGTGTGTGTGTGTGGTTCAGTGACCAGTGTGTGTGTAATTCAGTGACCAGTGTGTGTGTGTGTTTGATTCAGTGACCAGTGTGTGTGTAATTCAGTGACCAGTGTGTGTGTGTGATTGAGGGATCAGGGTGTGCATGCTTTCCTGAGCAGACCTGAACATCACTGCCACAAGGGGAGAAACTAACCAGATGGCAGAGAGTAGTTTGGGGTGTGAGGTCTTTGCTAAGCAGGCCTTTGATTTCCATTTTAGCCTGCATGCAACAAAGCATCAGGGATGGGGTGATGTGTGCATGCTTCAGAGTGTTCAAGAAGTGGAAGTGCAGAGTTGTGGCTGACTGCGTGAAACTGGAAAGATGAGACCCCTGTGGTGGTTGTCAAGAATCTTGACTCAAGATTCAGTGCAAGAAAATACAATTCCATCGTTGCTTTTAATCATTTCCGACAACTTTGCTGCTATCCATTTGCCTGACACACAGGACGGGCGCAGCAGCGCTCTCACCGCCCCAAATGGGCCTGCGCAGTCAGAGGTGCTGAAGGCGGCCCTGCAGGATGCGCGCATGGGCCCAGAGGCCCTCGCAGGCCTTGGCATGCATGGCACGGCCACCCCCCTGGGTGACCCCATAGGTGAGGGCTCCAGACTTACCTCCAGACTTCACGCTGGACAGCAGTTCATCAGAGCATCATTCACAACTTCGAGACCAGTTTGACACCATTGCTATGGGCATGCATGCATGCACGGTTGCCTCGTGCTTGAAGGGGGCTGGGCATCATTATGCCGCGTGCCTTGATATAGGCCGCTGCTTCACACTCCCTTATCAGGCTAGATGGAGTGAATTTTACTGTAGCAGAGACGGCTGGGTGGCTTGGTTTGCTTTGACACAGCTTGAGGCCAGAAACACGCAAATTCAAAGCGGCTTGCTTGCGGCAGGCGTGGTCACCCCGGCGTTGTAGGCGTGAGGCTCACATGCCCACCCTCCCACTGTAGCCGTGGAGCCACTGGTTGATCTATTAATATGCACTGGTTGATCTATTAATATGTATCTATTAATATCAAATGGTTGATCTATTAATATGCACGTGCGGTGCAGAGATTGGTGCTGCCTTGTCAGTTGTGAGGACCCCAAAGGCGCAAGCAGGGGCCACGGCTGCCCAAGCCACTCCGTTGGTCATCTCTGCCAGCAAGGCGTGGGCAGGGCATGCAGAGCCAGCAGCAGGTGGGTACTGCCCCCAGACATGGATTGCGGGCTGCACCTAAGGCAGTCCACGGGGACGTATACAGCAGTTTTTGTGGCACATGCGCACACAACACACGCAAAGGCTCTATAAGCAGGGCAATGATGCACATGAACTGGCCCCTAGAAGGTGACCTTCTGTTGCTTGAACGGGCACAAGCAGCGTAAGTATCTCTTCGACCATGCACCTATGCCTCTGTGTGCATGTATGCCCACGCACATGTGCATAAACGTGAGCTGTGGTGAAAATTATTGTGGTGCATAACATAAGCTTAATAGCTAGGAGGTGCGACAAACAGCCTTTTCTGATGGTGGACAAGGAAGCAGAGTTGGACAAGGGCTTCCTTCAATCATGTTGGCTTGGAAGTAACCTATGCTCCACTCTGCTTGTTTTTCAATGTCAATTTTGCCATAGTTTCAAGGTGTTGCCTGGCATGTCCTTGCATGCAATGGGAGTTTAATGAATATCATCACATGGGCGCTCCCCAACGCTCACTCTTGCTGAGAATTCTTATCCAATGCAGCGTGTTGTACTATTTGCATCTTCTGCTTCCAGGTCTAAAATCCTTGTGCTTCATGGCTTTATGAACCTGAGCACATGCAAACTTGCGCACGATCACCCTACCTGTGTGTGCGTGCTAGATGTGAGGCGCAATCTAACTCCTCCTTGGCATGTCCAAGCATGCCTGTCCAAGGCACTAACTTGCATGCCATGTGGCTTGCCATGTGCGCAGGCCATGTGGGCATGCTGCATGCTGGCCTCGCTTCCTCCCAGCACCACGCCCTCCCAATTTTGCACCTCACCACCATCAACGCAAATGTGGCGGCTGTTCTGGAGGGCCAGCCTGGCGCTGCTACGCTGCCCAGGCAGATGGGAGCTTGGTGTGGAGTTGGTGAGTGGCCCTGTCTGTGAGCCAAGCCAACTGGGAATGCAAGCGTAGGATGGATAATCCTTGTAAGTAGAAAACAGGGTGCTTGCACCCCAACTTTTGCAGAAGGCTGCTGATCTATGAGAGGGCAGGGCATTTAAGCTTGTAGCGTGTGTGAGGGCTGTTGCTCTGCGCAACAAAGATCAATAGGAAAGCGTAGAGACAAATAGGAAAATGGTGAACGGGCATAGCAGGAATGATGCCTTATATTGCATCCTCACGTGTGTAGCTTCGGGAAACAATGGCAAGTTGGCTGCCTTATCCCTGTCTCTGCAAACCCTTATGAGCATTTGCAAGCTGGACACACCTCATGATGAGCACACTAGTGAGCACTTGTTGTGATATACCGCAAACAATCACAAGAATTGGCCTATACACTGACTGGGCACACTCGTTGTGATTCACCGCAAACAATCACAAGAGTTGGCCTGTCTCCTGCCTGGTGCAGGCATGGGCAAGGATCCAGGCGCGGATCGTGCTTGTGGCGTGAGTGCCTTTGCCTTCCAGGTGCGCCTTCACCCAAGGAATGCTCGAATCTATTGTTTTCTAAGAGAACTGCGGTGTAAAGTACAAGCCTGCATTGCTCAAGGACATTCATCATGAAAGTTTGTACTTTTCTATCCAATATCTCCCTCTGTGCTCTCCAGGACCGGCAAAGGTTCTGGAGCTTTGCGCTTACATTGAAATTCCAGGGCTTGTAAGTCTCATTGCAACCCTAGCATGCCCTATCATTAAAGGCATAGTTTGGCTTGCTTTGACCTTCAGGGCACCAATGCACATATCCTGTTGGGGAGCATCTCGGCGGAGCACATGGTAAGTTTCTTGTTTTTCCACGCCAACAGCTTGTGCTGGCCTGCTTAAAATCTCTGCCAGGTGATCGTCCGTTGTATCAACGTGGTGATGGAGAAATCAGTGACATGATGTGAGCACACAGCAGTGACAGGATATGAGCACACAGAGCACACAGCAGTGACAGGATGTGAGCACACAGAGCATACAGCAGTGACAGGATGTGAGCACACAGAGCACACAGCAGTGACAGGATGTGAGCACACAGAGCATACAGCAGTGACAGGATGTGAGCACACAGAGCACACAGCAGTGACAGGATATGAGCAGTGACAGGATATGAGCACACAGAGCACACAGCAGTGACAGGATGTGAGCACAGAGCATACAGCAGTGACAGGATGTGAGCACACAATAGGCTCCAGTCTGCATGCTTGAGTAGAGCCAAAACGATATGAGGATGATGCTCGAAGGTAGGAGCTGCCCTTCAGGTTCCAGCCTTTTGTGTCAGCCGTCTAGCTTTCACGTTTCCATTCTGTCATCAATCGTTAAGCATCCTTTCACAAGGCCTGGCTGATTATGTGGAGCCGGTTTGGCTGCAAATGTCCAAAGCCTTGCCCATGTTCAGCTGCTGTGCTCCTGTTTGTGCTGTTTCTCCCCCTCTGGCAGTCCTCATGATGTGCAGCTCCCACCAGCTTAGCTCCTGCCGCGTACAAAACACTGTCATGCAGGATCCCCGGCCAGCACACACTCCGGCATCCCTACCACAGCCGCTCACGTGCCGCTGGCAGCGCAGCCCACACTGGGTCATCCACCCACAGACCCCTGCCATGATCAGCTCAGCCCTCGTGCTCCCTCGCTCTGTGCCGCGCACCCCGCGAGCAGTGGCAGTTTTCCATGTGCCCCTGCTCACCCCTCGCCTGCACAGCCTGCTTGACCACGTGGTCAAGGTGGGGAGGCATGCACCACATGTCTTTGGAGACATGCCCATGTAGCAACGCGCTTGCCACCATAGCGCATTGTGTGTGGCGTGGCGTGTTTTTCAAGGCATGGCGAGGGCGGACCTTGCCAAAGTGTGCACCTGCAGTGAAGTGTTCAAAAGCACTGCAAATGGGGGGCAGTGAGGTGCGATTGGGCTGTTGCCAGGCGGGCCCCTCAGACGTTGCCGCAAACAGGACTGAGTGATTCCTGGGTCTGCAAAGTCCTTTGTCAGCTGCCTCGTGCCCTTGACCTGGCCTGCCACCCTAGCTGAGCTGCTGCAGCCTTGGAGCCTCATGTGACCGTGCTTGCCCCACCAAGTAGGTCAGGCAGCCGACCGCATTCAGCTTGAAGTCCGTGCAAACTGCTGGCGCGCCCGACGCATGCGCTATGCAGTCCCGCCCCATCTTTCCCGCCGCCGGGTACCTTGAGGTCGCTGCGGAGGCTCTGCGCAGCATCCTTGGCGGCGCCCCTGTGGCTGTGCCCCTGCTGCTGTCGCGCACCACCATCTCTCAGCCTCTGCTCATGGGCAGCCCCAGCAGTCCGGAAGGTGGGGCCAGGAACCGTCTCCCTAGGGGCCTTTCATCTGGTCTCACCTGCAGTTGCAGATGGCCCCTGGCGCCAGCCTCAGCCAATGGCCTGATCACACGCCCCTTCTTTGCTAAACTGCACATCACAAGCCAGCCTGTGTGCAATGCGCCTTCCCTGCACAGTGTTTCATGACTGATTGCATCATTGCAGAATCATTAGGTCACTGTCCATTTGCGGGGAATTGGGTGAAGGTCCTAAGACGCTTAATCCTTAGGGTATCATGCTCCTAAGACGCTGAATACACTTCACGATGGGTATTCGACATGACTGAGCTTTGTGAACGCTACCAACAGCTGCCTAATGGATGGGGCAGCAATGCACTGTTGCACTGCATGCCCAAGCGGTCCAGCATTTGCGCTCCTAGCGACAGCTGCATGCCCAAGCGACAAGAAGTCTCGAGGGCCATGGTTCACGTGAAAACCCTTTTGCTAGCTTTGCTCTGATTTGAAGGAACGGGCAGGTGGCAGTCCTGACCGCTTCCCAGCCAGTGCCTGAGGGGCCCCAAATGCATGTGTATTCTCTGTTGTGCCAGCACAAGCACCTGCACACCAAGCAGCCTGACCACCACCGGCAAGGTGCACTGCCCCAGGCTCCTCCTGCAGCAGCCCGACCACCACGCCTGTTGTCTTGCTGCCCAGCACTGCGACTCATCAGCTTGTTTTGGTTCTGATGCCTGTACTTCCCTGCAGACATAGTATGCCGCCTGGCCCTTTCTTCTGGGGAGGCCGTGGTGGAGAGCCTCGCACGTTTTGGCACCCAAGCCCACATGAGCTGCACTGTCTCCTCCCCCACCACGATGCCCACCAGCCCATCCCCCCTTGCTGCAGCCTCCCCCTCTGCCCCATCCTCGGCAGCTGCCAGCCTGCTGACCCACATCTGTGCAGCAGCTGCAGCAGCAGCAGCAGCAGCAGGGGCCTCGCCTGCTGCACGCGGGGAAGGGCACCGCCACCTTGCCAGCAGCAGCGGCAGCAGTGGCGGCAGCAGCTACGCGTCCTTGCAGCCACCACCCTCCCCCAACGGTACTCCTGCCGCATGCTTCTCCCTGCTTGACCCAGCCTCCCTGGACTGCTGTCTGCAGCTTGGTGCTGCGCGCAGCAGTTGCCCCGCACCCCTCCGCGTGCCTGTGGCCGTGCACGCCGTGGCCATGCCAGGCGGGACGACAGCTGCTGACAGCTGGCCGGAGCTGCAGGCAGAAGCAAGGTCGTCAGGCGGCGCTGGCCTGAGCAGCCACAGCGTGCAGCTGGGCGCAGGGGGCGGGCTGCTTGCAGTGCATGACCTGAAAGTGCAGCAGCAGCAGCAGCAGCAGCAGCAGCAGCAGCAGCGGGCTGCTGCAGGGGCGCTGCCCCAGCCTGCGGTGCAGGTGGCAAGTGGGGGGCAGCAGCAGCTACTGTACGAGACAGCCTGGCGCGTGCATGAGCCGCTCACGGCCTTGGCAGGTACAGCAGAGGCAGGCAGCAGCAGCGCTATCTGTGTCATTTGCCCTGCTGCCTCTCCCGCGTGCATGGCAGCCGCTGCCATGGCCGTGATGCAGGCAGCCATGACCGCAGGCAAGCAGCAGCAGCAGCACCAGCAGGTCAGGCCCCTGGAGCTCAGCCTCAAGCCCTACCCCGACAGCACAGCAACTGCCGTCACGCACCCAGCCCTGCAGCATGCTCTGCTGCAAGCCATGGCACGTTGCAGTGTGCTTGAGGGCGGCACGCACACCCCGCTCGTGCTGCCCCCTGCGCCTCCTGCTGCCCCGCCTGCCCACACCAGCCTCGTGACCGCAGCTGCCCAGCGGACGGCAGGCACCAACAGCCGTCTCAGTGTGCATGGGCCTGCACTAGCTGCAGCGTGCCTTGTGGCGGCAGACAGCAGCAGTAGCAGCGGAAGCAGCAGTGGGGCTGGCATGTATCAGCTGAGCCCTGAGCCCCGGGGGTCCCTCAACTGCCTCGTGCCCAAAGCCGTGTCGCGCCAGCCTGCGCAGCCCGGCCAGCTGTCGGTGGTAGTGCGCGCGGTGGGGCTGAACTTCAGGGACGTGCTCAATGTGCTGGGCATGTACCCGGGCGACCCAGGAGACCCGGGGGGCGACTGCGCTGGTGTGGTGGTGGGGGGCCCAGGCCACGCGCCCGGCACGCCCGTGT
>LFIK01003337.1_pt1 | contig 13046 bp, 4 predicted proteins | sample 643401 | NCBI WGS metagenome assembly LFIK01 (sample SAMN03777447, study PRJNA286221) | soda lake metagenome | biome: soda lake; feature: Kulunda steppe; material: water; isolation source: sample T5-Br brine of Lake Tanatar-5 | place: Russia: Kulunda steppe | collected 2010-07 | reverse complement strand
GATGACCTTCGGCGCCGACATCGTCGTCTATTCGACAACGAAACATATCGACGGCCAGGGACGCTGTCTCGGCGGCGCCATTTTGTGTTCGGAAGAGTTCTGCGCCGATTATTTGGTGAATTTCCTCCGCCATACCGGCCCCTCACTCAGCCCGTTCAATGCCTGGGTAATGCTCAAAGGTCTGGAAACGCTAGACCTTCGAGTGCAGCGGCATTGCGCCAACGCCGACCGGATCGCGCGCCGGATCGAAGCCGAACGACCGGATGTCAAGGTGATTTACCCTGGTCTCGAAAGCCATCCCCAGCACGCCCAAGCGCTGGCTCAGATGTCCGGATCCGGCGGGCCGATGATCGCCCTCGACCTGCCCGGCGGCCGGGACGGCGCTTTCCGGTTCCTGAATGCCCTGTCACTTACCGACATCTCGAACAATCTCGGCGACGCCAAGACCCTGGCGACCCATCCCGCGACCACCACCCACCAACGGCTGACCGACGAAGAACGCGACGCCTTGGGGATTACGCCGGGAATGGTCAGGATGTCGATCGGTCTGGAGGATGCCGAAGACCTGATCGACGATTTCCTGGCCGCCCTGGGGTAAAAAAGGTCCGATCCAACACGTCATTTGTCCAACACGTCGCGGACCTTGCGGGCGATATCGGCCAGTCGAAACGGTTTGCCCAGCAAGGTGACGCCACGATCGAGTCGGCCGTGATGGACGATGGCGTTTTCCGTATAGCCCGACATGAACAGGATCTTTTGATCCGGGTTTCGGTCCAAAGCGGCATCCGCGACTTGCTTGCCCGATAAGTGTCCCGCCAGGACGACATCCGTCAGCAGCAGGTCATAACGACCGCCGGCAAGCGTCGCCAGGGCTTCGGTGCCCGTCGCACAGGCGGTCACGGTGTAGCCAAGTGTCTCGAGCGTCGACAACGTGTGCTCGCGAACGAGATCGTCATCCTCGACCAGAAGAATGGATTCCCGGCCGCCGGGTATCGCCGTCTCGGAGGCCGACGGTTCGGAGTCCTGAACAAACGCATCGGATCGCGGCAAATAAATCCGCACAGTCGTCCCCTCGCCTGGTTCGCTATAGATCTTGACATTGCCGCCCGATTGGCGGGCAAAGCCATAGACCATCGACAATCCAAGCCCGGAACCCTTGCCGCGCTCCTTGGTCGTGAAAAACGGATCGAAGGCTCGCTCTACCGTCTCCGCCGACATACCGGTTCCGGTATCGGAGACCGCCAGGACCACATAATGTCCCCGCTCGATCCCATGATCCTTGGCATAATCAGCACCCATCGCCACATTTTGCGTTTCGATGGTCAATTTACCGCCATTCGGCATGGCGTCCCGGGCATTGATGGCAAGGTTCAGAACGGCGCTCTCCAATTCACCGGGATCAACCTCGGCCAACCACAATCCGGCATCGCGCACGACCTCGATCTCGATCGTTTCGCCCAGCGTGCGCGTGAGTATCGTTGCCATGCCCGACACCAATGTGTCGACCGCGGTCGGCCGAGGATCGAGCGGCTGCCGCCGGGCAAAAGCCAACAGTCTGTGTGTCAATCCAGCAGCCCGCTCTGCCGCCTTGATGACCGCGTCGATCTGGCTCCGCCGTTGTTGGTCCGCGGCTTGATCCCCACCGGCGATGTCTGCCTGAAGCGTATCGGCGCTTCCAAGGATGACCGTTAGCAGATTGTTGAAATCATGGGCGATCCCGCCGGTCAATTGGCCGATCGCCTCCATTTTTTGGGCTTGGCGCAACTGATCTTCGGCCTGGACCCGGCGGGTCTCATCCTGGAAATAGACCGTCAACCCGTCCTTGTGCGGAAAGGCCCGGACAGCATACCACGTGTCAAGCGGCCGATAATGATAGTCGAACACGACAGCCGCACCGTCTCGCCGGGCCTGGTGAAACTGCGTGTAGAGAGCGGTTTTCGCGAGTTCCGGAAAGGCATCCCACACCGAGACTCCCATGAGCGACTCACTGCTTCGACCGAGCATACGTTCGGCCTCAGCATTGAGTCTGACAAAACACCAGTCGGTATCGACGGCCCAGACGGCATCCGCAATCGACGCAAAGATGGTTTCGATCTCTTCCCGCGCGGCTTTCTCAGCGTCTAGCGCTTCGTCGCGCCGCTGAATCGACATCAGGTTCTCCAATGCCACGGCCGTTATATTGGCCAGTTGCATCGCCTCGTTCAGATCATCGGGGCCAAAGGATCCGGACTCTTTGTCGGAGAATTGGATAAGGCCGATATTGCGGCCGTCCTGACCGATGACGGGTACGCCAAGCCAGCCATTCATGGGCGGGTGCCGGTCCTTTTCGGCACCAAACCCCCGCCAGGCCGGATGCGATTCCAATTCAGCCTGAGTCAGCATCATGGGCTTGATGGATTCATGAACCAATCTATAGATGCCGCCGCCGTCCGGCTTTGCGACATAGTTGCGCCAAGCGGCATATTTCTCCGACAGGCTGACTTCATGGATCGCCTGCGGAGTTCTTCGGCCATGCTTGGAGCTGGCCACGGCTTGATGAACACCAATCAATTTCCGCCCGGCCTGCGCCACTCGATGCAGCAATCCTTCCATCGTCGTTTCTCGGACGAGATCGGCGGATTCTTCGGCCAGCAAGCGCAGTCGCGCCGAGCGCTGTTCTTCCCAGTTGCGCCTTCGCCGGATATGGGTTTCATTGGCGATCGACACTCCCACGAACAGGGCCATGATCGCCCCTGCAAACCCAATCTTTAGCCATAGGCGGTCACGCCATGCGGCGAGTGCCTCGTTTTTTTCCAAGCCGACGAAAACGACCGGGCCGCCGTCGTCCAACTGCCGATACGCCGATATCCGTTCCCGCCCATCGGCAACATAGGGCGCGATAAAGGTACCGCGGCCGGAATCCGGTAACAATGTTGTGAACAGAATGCTATTGGAGAAATCCCGCCCGACCTGACTCTCGATGAGTGGACTTCTGACGATCTGCTTACCATCAGCCGTGAACAGACCGACCACCCCCTCCTCGCCGACCCGAAGAACGTCGTAGAAGTCGAGCATATAGTCCAGCGATAGGGCAGCGGCGGCAATGCCGCCGAACGAGCCGTCGGGCGCGTCGATCCGGCGGGTGGCGTTGATGATCCGGCGACCCTCTGCGGTTCCGACGGTCCCCGTGCGCGGCGGTCCCAAGAATAGGCCAGTATAGCCATTTCGGAGATGGACACGGTATTCCGGCAAGTCAGAGAAATCGGTGCGCTCTATATCGGGCGCACGGGAACTGGCAACCGCGCGACCGGCCGCATCCAAAACGAAATAGCCGAAGGTCGCCGTCGACGTCTCCTGGCGGACGACCAAGTGATAGTGAATCACCTCCGCGAGAGTCTCGTCGACCGCGCCCAAGTCCCGAATCCGTTCAGCCGCCGTGACCAGACCGATATCGAGGGCCGCCAGCGTTTGGTTTGTCTGTTCGGCCAGCGCATTGGCCAGATTTTCCGCATCTCGAAATGCGTGGTCGATCACCTCCTGGCGATCACGGTATGCAAGGAACGCGACGACCGAAGCGAGCATCAGTGCGGCCAGAAGGTTAAGCCCAACAATTTTCCCCGCAATGCCCACGCCCTGGTCTCCATCCATTTAGACTATGAGCATTGTGCCAGAGAAAAAATACAAAGATATTAGTTACTAGCGGTCGTCCTCCAAGATTTCGACACTATGGGTAATCGCGGCGCTCGCGCCCAGCATGATGCTCGCCGAGCAGTATTTTTCCGCCGACAGCGAGACAGCCCGCTCGACCCTCGACAGCGAAAGCCCCTTTCCCGTGACGACGAATTTGGCATGGATGCGGGTGAAAATCTTGGGATCGGTTTCGGCCCGCTCGGCCTCGATCTCGACACGGCAATCCGTGACCCGCTCGCGGCTCTTTCGCAAGATGTTAATCACATCGAAGCTGGTACAGCCGCCCATGCCGAGGAGCAGCATCTCCATAGGCCGTGCGCCCATATTGCGGCCGCCGGACTCCGGCGCACCGTCCATAACGATGGCATGACCGCTTGCGGTTTCGCCGACGAACATTACGCCATCAACCCATTTGACCTGCGCTTTCAAAGAACCTCTCCTATGAAACAGTGGATTTCGATTACCGGACGATCGTTGCCCGCATTCCTCATATTCCCATTGTCTGTGCCCGTTCAAGCGCTTGGCGCGACAGAAGAGCGGCGATGCCCGTACCGGTACCGAGGCCGCGGCGGTTGGCGGAACACTTCCGCGGCGTCACGCGTTGACCCTTCGATCGTCACAGGCGCTGCGCCCAAGACGTCTCCCAAGAGAGGACTGAACATGGAATGGGATCAGATCGAGCACGAATGGACCGCCATGACCCGCCGCATCCGTGCCGATTGGAAGGGTGGTCCGGAAAGCACTCAACCGCTCCGAGACGCCCAAGCCGAAACGCCGGCGGTTGCCGACGAGCCGTCGGATGGGACGCCATTGGACACCATGAGTGACAACGGCCGAGTGCCGCCAAACCGATGAGTGCCGAGGACGCGCGCGCACGTCCATTTCCCGCATCCTGGTCGGGCTTCGTCTATTGGGCGGCATCGAGCGTGGGGCGCAAGCGGACGCCTCCGGGGCCGTGGCGGGATACCCGGATCATCCGCGCAGATTTATTCAGCACCGAACGGCTTGAGCATCATGCAATCTCGCTGGCGCGCGCCCAGCCAGTCGCACGTCGCCAAATGCGGGTCACGCCGCTTACCGCGCGGGTCAACGACAACGCGGACGCCCTTGTTGCCGCCTATCGTGCCTCTGCGCAAACCGTGCAGGACAAGGAGACGATTTCGCCGGCAGCGGAATGGCTGCTGGACAATTTCCACCTTGTCGAACTGCAGTTGCAGCAGATTAAGGACGACTTACCCACCGGCTACTACCGCCAACTGCCTAAACTGGCAGACGGCCCATTCGCCGGGTACCCCCGCGTGTTGGGGATTGCATGGGCCTATATCGCCCATACCGACAGCCTGCTGAACGGGCCGGCTCTGGCACGGTTCGTGCGGGCCTATCAAACCGTCGAGCCCCTGACGATCGGCGAACTTTGGGCGGTGGCGATCACCCTGCGCATCATGTTGATCGAGAACATGCGCCGGCTGGCCGACCAGATCACGCTGGGGCATGACCAGCGCCGCCGCGCCGACGATCTGGTCGACAGCCTGCTGAAGCCACCAAGCGCGCATGAGGGCGCCACAGCAACCGGCGTCCCATCCACCGTCCCGATCCGACTGGCACAGGCGGTGGCGCCCTTCGATGACGCACCATTGCCTGAGATTTTCGCAGCCCAGATTGCCAAGCGCTTGCGTAGCTTCGATCCCGCCGAAACGCCTCTGTGCGCGTGGCTCGATGACCGGCTTCGTGCCCAGGGCCTGACCAGCGATGATGTGATCCTGCATGCACAACAGCGTCAGGGGGCGTCCAACGTCACCATGCGCAATGTCGTGACCAGCATGCGCTTGCTATCTGAGCTTGATTGGCAGGACTTTTTCGAAGAGGTCAGCCTGATCGATGCGCGTCTTCGCGCCCAGTCGAATTTTGCCGCACTGGATTTCGCCACGCGCAACGACTACCGCACCGCGATCGAGACCCTTGCGCGCGGATCGTCAAGAACGGAAGCAGAGGTGACCGATGCCGCGCTATCGCTGGCCGCCGACGGGCACGATGCCGCGACGCGTGATCCAGGCCACGCCCTGATAGGGTTAGGACGGCCGGCCCTGGAGGCGCAAATCGGTTACGTTCCGGGCTTGAGTGTTCGCACCAGGCGCCTCGCCAGACGGGTTGGACTACCCGGCTATATTTCAGCGATCTGGCTGATCGCTCTTATTCTGCTGGCTCTGGCGGTGTGGCTTTCCGGCGCGCCAGGATGGGGGGCGCTTGCATTGGCGTGTCTCGCGCTCGCGCCTGCGTTGGAGGCGAGCTGTGCCTTTGTCAACTTGGCCGTCACGCGGTGGGTCCCGCCAAAGCGTCTGCCCGGGTTCGAACTGACAAACGGCATTCCCCCTAATCTGCGCTGCATTGTAGCGGTGCCGGTGCTGCTCAACGATGCCGAGGAAATTGTCGCCAGCATCGACCAATTGGAAGTGCATCATCTTTCCAGTACCGATGGCGCGCTGCATTATGCGCTGCTATCCGACGGACCCGACGCCGCCACCGAAACACTGCCTCAGGACGAAGCACTAATCGCTCTTGCAACCAAGTCGATCGCCCGTCTGAATGCAGCCTATCCTTCACCCAATGGCGACAGGTTCCTGTTTTTGCACCGTCGGCGCCTGTGGAACCCGTCGATGGGCGTTTGGATGGGATGGGAGCGCAAGCGCGGCAAACTGACCGAACTCAACCGCCTGCTGCGCGGCGCGACGGACACGAGCCATGTCGCGCCCTGCGTGGTACCGCAGGATGTCCGTTTTGTCATAACGCTGGATGCCGACACACGGCTGTTGCGCAATACGATACGGCGGCTGATCGGCAAGATGGCGCATCCGTTGAATCGCCCCCGATTCGACAGCATCCTTGGGCGTGTTACGCAGGGCTATGGCATCCTGCAGCCGCGCGTGACGCCCGCGCTGCCGGTCGGGAACGCGGGATCCGTTTTTCAGCGGATCAACGCACGCCACGGCGGGATCGACGCCTATGCGGCCGCCATATCGGATGTCTATCAAGATTTGTTCGGCGAAGGCTCATTCACGGGCAAGGGCATCTATGACGTCGATGCCTTTGCCGCATCGCTGGACGGGCATGTGCCCGACAACACGATGCTCAGCCATGATCTGTTCGAGGGCAATCTGGCCCGCGCCGGTTTGGTTTCCGACATCGAAGTCATTGAGGATTTTCCTGGCCGCCACGATGTTGCCGCCCGACGGCAGCACCGCTGGGTAAGAGGAGACTGGCAGCTCTTGCCATGGCTTATCGGGCGTGAAAGATACGGGAATTTTTCCGCTCTTGGCCGCTGGAAGATCAGCGACAATCTGCGCCGATCGCTGACGCCCCCATTGACAGTTGCGGCTCTTTTTGCGGGTTGGCTCTTGCCACCGCCAATGGCCGCGATTTGGACGGCTGCCATGCTCATGCTGGTCGCACTGCCGCATCTGCTGCCCCTGCCATTCGCTGTTCTACCCGGCCGTGCCGGGGTCACGGCCCGCAGTCATTTCGCCGCCCTCGGCGCCGACACACGGGCCGCGTTTTCGCGAATAGGGCTGGAGATCATCTTCTTGCCCGATACCGCCATGCGGATGGGTGATGCCATCGTCCGGACTCTCTGGCGGCTTGGCCGGTCCCGGCGCAACCTTCTTGAATGGATCACAACCGCGCAATCGGCACGCGGAACGCGACCGGGCATAGTGGCCCAATATCGCGCCATGGCGCCGGGTGTCAGCTTGGGTGCCGGGGCAGCGATCACGGCCTTGGCCATCAATCCGGCGGTATGGCCGTTAGTCGTGCCGTTCGCATTGCTGTGGCTGGCCGGTCCCTTCGTCGCATTCCGCATCAGCCAGCCGGAAGCGCGGCAGCAGCACGGCACCCACGCGACAGAATCAGACAGCCAGAACCTGCGGCTCATTGCCCGAACCACCTGGCGGTATTTCGAAACCTTCGTGACCAAGGAAGACAATTTTCTGCCGCCCGACAACTTTCAGGAAACGCCTAAGCCTGCATTGGCGCGGCGCACGTCGCCGACCAATATCGGAATGTACCTGCTGTCCACCATTGCAGCGCATGACCTGGGTTGGATCGGCCTTGACGACACCCTGAAACGGCTTGAACGGACGCTGGCCACCATGCGGCGCATGCCCAGTTTTCGCGGGCATCTCCATAACTGGCACGCAACGGACGATCTCCGTGTTTTGGATCCGGCTTATGTATCGTCGGTCGACAGTGGAAACCTTGCCGGGCATTTGATCGCCGTGGCACAGGCCTGTGCGCAATGGCAAAGAAGCACCCAGGCCGAAGAGCCGGACTGGCGTGCCGGTCTGCGCGACCCACTCTTGTTGGCAGAGCGCGCGATGTCGTCCGCGACCGGCCCGATCCCGGCCGATTTGCTTGTGGAATTGAACAGGGCCGCGCTGGAGAAGGCCCCTCTCGACGTCCTGGTGTCTCTGGCTGAAAACACAGCGACCCAGGCAAGACTTGTTTGCGATCCGGAGTCCGACCTCGAATTCTGGATCGATGCCGCTCGGACCACCCTGGCAAGCCACGCCTCCGACCGTGACATCGACTTCATTCCACGCCTCGTTTCGGTCGAGCGGATGGCGCGCGACTTCGCGAATGGGATGGATTTCGGGTTTCTGCTCGACCCCGGCAAGAAACTTCTGTCCATAGGCTTTTCGCCGGCCAACAACAGGCTTGATCACAACTGTTACGACCTCTTGGCCTCCGAATCGCGCTTGGCAAGCCTTGTCGCCATCGCCAAGACGGATGTCGAAACCCGGCATTGGTTTCGTCTTGGCCGCGCGGTTACGCCCATTGGCGCCGGACCTGCCCTGATTTCCTGGTCGGGAAGCATGTTCGAATATCTCATGCCGTCATTGGTCATGCGAGAACCGGCCGGGTCGGTTCTCGCGGAAACGAATCGCCGGATCGTGAGGCAGCAGCAGGCCTATGGAAAAGGCTTGGGCATTCCTTGGGGCATCTCTGAATCCGCCTATAACGTCCGTGATCTTGAGATGACGTATCAATATTCCAACTTCGGGGTGCCCGGCCTTGGCCTGAAACGGGGACTTGGCGAAGACCAAGTGATCGCACCTTATGCCACCGCGCTTGCGGCGATGGTGGATCCCGGCGGCGCCCTCGCCAATTTCGCGCGGCTGCAAGCGATTGGGGCCGGCGGGCGGTTCGGATTTTACGAGGCGGTCGATTATACGCCGTCGCGCCTGCCTGCCGGGATCGACCATGCCATCGTGCGAAGTTTCATGGCCCATCATCAGGGAATGACGATCACCGCCATCGCAAACTGCGTGCAAGATGGCCGGTTGCGCGCCCGGTTCCATGCGGAACCGATGATAAAGGCGGTGGATTCGTTGCTGCAGGAACGCGTTCCACGCGATGCGGCCGATGCCCATAAGCGCGCGAAAGAAACGCAGGCCGCCCCCGCCGAACCCGGCATTCAGCCGGTCGTCCGACAGTTTGCGAGCCCCGCAACGGCTGCACCCACGGCACATCTCTTGTCCAACGGATCCTATGGCCTTGTTCTGACGCCGACGGGCGCAGGGTTCAGCCGTTGGCGGGGAATAGCCGTCACTCGCTGGCGCGACGATCCGACAACGGCTCAGCATGGGTCGTTCATCTTCGCACGGGACAGGAATTCCGGCGCCGGGTGGTCTGCCTGTGCCCAACCCGCCGGCGTCAATGGAGCCCATCACGGGGCTGTGTTTTGTGAGCATCACGCAGCCTTCACCCATCAGGGCGACCATCTTACAATGGTGACCGAAGTGGTCGTCTCTGCCGAAGACGATGCCGAAGCGCGGCGGGTTACCCTGACCAATACCGGCCGCCGCCCCCGCGAAATCGACCTGACCTCTTATGCCGAACTGGTGCTAGCGCCGCTGGCCGCCGACTTAGCCCACCCGGCGTTCTCAAAACTGTTCGTCGTCACCGACTTCTTGCCCAAGCTTGGTGTGATTATCGCCACACGCCGGCGCCGCTCCCCCGCCGACCCCGAGGTCTGGGCCGCGCATCTCGCCGTGGTCGAGGGTAAAGAATGCGCCCCAATGCAAATCGAAACCGACCGAGCGCGCTTCATTGGACAAGGCCGCAGCCTCTCCGATGCGGCAATGGCCGGTTCGGATCTGTCACAAACCACCGGCACGGTGCTGGACCCGGTATTCGCCATTCGCCGCTCGGTCACGATACCCGCCGGCGGCATGGCACGGGTCACCTTCTGGACAATGCTGGCCAATGACCCGGACGTTCTTCACGACCTGGTCGATCGCCATCGCAACCAATCGGCTTTCGGCCGCGCCGTCACCCTGTCTTGGACCCAAGCGCAAGTTCAACTGCGCCATCTGGGCGTAACGCAGTCCGACGCCGCCGATTTCCAGCGGCTTGGCGGTATGCTGATCCGGGGCGACGCTCGGCTCCGCGCATCCGCTGCCAGCATCAGGGCCGGCGCTGGGCCGCAATCGGCACTTTGGCCGCACGGCATTTCCGGTGATTTGCCGATTATCCTGTTCCGGATCGACGATGCCGGCGATGCGCCGCGACTGTTGGAACTGTTGGCCGCTCATGAATACCTGAAAATGCATCTCCTTGCCGCCGATGTGGTGATCCTGAACGATCGCGCCGCATCCTATGTGCAAGACCTCCAGAACATGATCGAGTCGGCCGTCCGGTCGGCCCGGTCGCGCCCGCGGTCCGATCATGCGATGTCGAAACCGGATGGCAAGGTCCACGTCCTGCGCAGCGACCTGATCCGGCCCGAGGCGCGGTCGCTGTTGCTCGCCGTGGCCAGTGTGATCTTTATTGCCGCCAGAGGGACGATCGGCCAGCAGATCGATGCAGCCACCGCCGGCATTACAGCACCTGGGCGGACCCTTCTTAGACCACAGCCCTATATCCCCGGCACCTCGGCGGCCTATGACACATCCGGGCTTGAGTTCTTCAATGGAACCGGCGGCTTTGCCGATGACGGACGTGAATTTGTCACCGTCCTGCAGGAAGGCCGCAGTACCCCTGCGCCATGGATCAATGTGATCGCCAATCCCGGTTTCGGCTTTCAGATCTCCGCCCTTGGCAGTGGTCATGTATGGGCCGGCAACAGCCGCGAAAACCAGTTGACGCCATGGTCCAACGATCCCGTCAGCGACCCGGCGGGAGAGGCCATCTATCTGCACGATCTTGAAACCGGCCAGACCTGGACGCCGACCGCGCTCCCGATCCGCAACGGCGGTCTCTACGTCGCGCGCCACGGCTTTGGCTACAGCAGGTTCGAGCATGCCGCCCACGGCATCGGGGCGCGGATGGTTCAGTTCGTACCGATGGATGACCCCATAAAGATCACGCGGCTTAGGGTGCACAACACGTCGGGGCGAAGCCGGAGCCTGTCGGTCACGGCTTATGCGGAATGGGTCCTGGGCCCTTCGCGCGGCGCCACATTGCGCCACGTCATCACCAGCACCGACCCCGAAACCGGTGCGATCCTGGCCCGAAACCCGTTTTCCGACGCATTTCCCGGCCGCGTCGCGTTCGCCGATCTGGGCGCACAGACCGAAAGCCACAGCGGCAATCGGGCCGAAATTCTTGGAAACGGCGGCACGACTGCCGCACCCCAAGGCATCGGGACCGCCCCGCTATCAGGCCAGACGGGCCCGGCACTCGACCCCTGCGCCGCCTTGCAGCGCCGGATGGTGCTGGCTCCCGACGAAAGCGTTGAGATCCGATTCCTGCTGGGTCAGGCCGGAGACCCCGAGGCGGCGACTCAACTCATCCTGCGGCATCGAAGCGCCAACCTCGATGTCACTTTGGCGGCGGTCAAAGCGCATTGGAGCGACCTTCTGGGGGCGGTGCGGGTCAACTCGCCGGATCGCGCGATGGATATCATGCTCAATGGCTGGTTGCTCTACCAGACACTGGTTTGCCGGATCTGGGCTCGGGCAGGGTTTTATCAGGCCAGCGGCGCCTATGGCTTTCGCGATCAGTTACAAGATGGCATGGCGCTGGCCGCACTGCGCCCCGGCTTGACCCGGGCACACCTGCTGCGCGCCGCAGCGCGGCAGTTTCCCGAGGGCGACGTACAGCATTGGTGGCTGCCCCATTCCGGCCAGGGCGTTCGCACGCGGATATCAGACGACCGGGTCTGGCTGAGCCATGCCGTGGCGCAGTATATTTCGGTATCCGGCGATGCGGATGTGTTGGATGAATCGGTACCCTTCCTTGAAGGACCAGCACTGCTGCCTGGTGCGCATGACGATTTCTTCCAGCCCAGCGTCTCGGAAACAACGGCCAGCCTGTTCGAGCATTGCGCGCGGGGTCTCGATCAAGCAATCGAGCTGACCGGCGACAACGGCATGCCCCTGATCGGCACAGGCGACTGGAACGACGGCATGAACCGCGTGGGCGAAGCAGGGCGCGGCACCTCGGTCTGGCTTGGATGGTTTCTCATTGCCACGATCGACGCGATGGCCCCATTGGCCGAGACGCGCGACCCCGAGCGTGCGGCCCGTTGGCGCAACCATGCGGCGTCCGTAAAAAAGGCCATCGAGCGGGATGGCTGGGATGGTGCATGGTATCGGCGCGGCACCTATGACGACGGGTCTCTGCTGGGTTCGGCCACCTCGCTGGAATGCCGGATCGACAGCATTGCGCAAAGCTGGGCCGTATTGTCGGGCGCCGCCGATCCGGCAAGGGCCGCGACGGCGATGGAGTCGATGGCCAACCACCTGATCAATCAAAATTCCGGCTCCGGCCCCGGCCTTGCCTTGCTGTTCACTCCCCCGTTTGACGCGACACCGCTGGATCCCGGCTATATCAAGGGCTATCCGCCAGGGCTGCGTGAAAATGGCGGACAATACAGCCATGCCGCGATGTGGGCGATCCTTGCCAATGCCCGGATGGGGAATGGCGATGCTGCCGGCGCGCTGTTTTCGATGCTGAACCCGATCAATCATTCTCTGACCCGGGCGGATGCCGAGTGGTATAAGGTCGAGCCTTATGTTGTCGCGGCCGATATTTATTCCACCGCGCCCCATAATGGACGTGGGGGCTGGACTTGGTACACGGGCTCCGCGGCCTGGATGTATCGCGCCGGGATCGAGGGCCTTTTGGGGCTGACCCGCGCGGGCCAGGATATTATCCTGAACCCGTGCTTTCCGAAGGCCTGGCCCCGGGTGACGGCGACAGTCATCACTGGCAAAGGCCGCTTGACGATCACTGTTGAGAATCCAGGCTTCATCGGTCACGGCATTGCGTCGGCAACCTTGGACGGCGACGTTATTCAGCCCGTGCAAGGACAGCTTAGGGTGAATTTATCGCGAAGCCCGGAACGCTTGAACGTTGTTTTGCGGAGCAACTGACCGACT
>LFIK01003336.1_pt1 | contig 13046 bp, 20 predicted proteins | sample 643401 | NCBI WGS metagenome assembly LFIK01 (sample SAMN03777447, study PRJNA286221) | soda lake metagenome | biome: soda lake; feature: Kulunda steppe; material: water; isolation source: sample T5-Br brine of Lake Tanatar-5 | place: Russia: Kulunda steppe | collected 2010-07 | reverse complement strand
CACACGTATACACATGCATGCAGGCACATTCACACTCATGCACACACACACACAAACACACACACGCAAAACGCGGTCGCACACTCTCATTAACACGCTTGCATGCATGTACGCGCGTGCACACACACACACACACACACATACACACACGCAGACACACGCACACACACACATACACACACACGCACACACGCACACGCACACGCACACGCACATGAACACACGTCCACACGCCCACGCATCATCCGCGCAGGTTACATTGCGCAAGGCCCCATCCTTGCTCGCTGTGGTATCTCCCCTGAGTCTGTTCAATCAAACATCACTTCCTGGATTCAGCTTGGAGTGCAGCTGGCCAAGCAGCTGGGCTTCAACCATGATGACATGAATGATGTACAGAAGTGAGTGATGTCTACGTCTTCTGTGCAAAGGATTGCGCGAGCATGGTCTGGCAGGCCTTATTTTTTCAGTACATTTGCTTTGAAAAAATGTGTTGCGGCATGGCAGTGGCAGGCATGGGATTGTAGGTAGGCACTCACAGATGGCACTCAACTCCACCCGGATGCTTCTCATGCATGGCATACGCAACACTATTTGATCTCTGCACAAGTCTGATGTGCGAGGCCCACCCCTGTCAGGCATACTTACCCCTATAGCCACTTGCCGCATTACTTGTGCCGCAGGCTGAGGATCTACCACTACTACCTGCCTGTGTACTTTTGGTGCCTCCAACAGCTGGCGTCGCACAGGCAGGCAGGCACAGACACAGCGCTCGTGGTGAGAGGCGCTGTCAGGGTTCATGCTTGTTCTGTTTATTTGAGAAGGAGGGGGGTGCGGTGTGTGGCTTCGCCTGAGCATGTACAGCCAAGCACCTTGATTTGTTTTCATCCCACCCCAAACCCCCACCTTGCACAATGGCAGCCTGCTCTCTCAAGTGAATCTCCCTTCCATGCCCACAGATGATATGGTTGGGGATGGTAATCACATCGCACTTGCACACACACGTACACACACACATGCCACACCACACCACACCACGCACGCGCACATGTTTGCGGCAGTGCACCTGCGCTTGTATCCCCAAGAAGCATGTGGGGCCATGCATTGCATGCACATTACAGCCACTGCCCACACTTGGGGGGGAGGGGGTTGCCGGCTAGCAAGCCTTGTGTGCTTGTACGCGCTGCATGTGCGTGCAGGTGGGCATCAGCGCGCCGCAAGGCTGCGGCAAGAGCACGCTGGTGGAACAGCTGCAGGCGTTGCTCATCAGCAACGGCCACAACGCGGCCACCGCGTCGATTGATGACTTCTACCTCAGCTTCCAGGTGTGGCGGAGGGCTGTGGCCTTGCGTGCATGTGCGCGTGAGTCTGCATGCCCAGCTGCTGCCTCAGGTGCCATGTCCCAGATGTGGCAGAGGGCTGTGGCGGCAGCCAAGCAGCGCAGCTAAGCATGCTGTCAAGCAATGCAGCCAAGTCGTGCAGCCAAGCAGTGACCTATGAAAGCGGCAGGCTGTGCATGCATGCAGGCTAAGGAAGCGCTTGCTGTAAGGCCGCTGTTGGTGGCCCTGCGGAGTCTCATTGCAATGCTGCCGCGAGTGTGGCGGGGTGCATGCATGCTCGTGTGTGTGTGTGTGTGTGTGTGTGTGTGTGTGTGTGTGTGTGTATGTGCGCGTGTGTGTGTGTACAGGGGCAGACGTTAGCACTGGGGTTAGAGCCAGGTGGCGGCGTTGTGACGGGGCTTGCTGCCCAGACAACCTGCTTTTGTGCCGCCCCCTCTCAAGGCTGCCCAGGAAAGGCATGCTGGTTGTATGCTGCAATCCAGTGCGCTGGTGCTCACAATTGCGTGTGTGGCTGTGTGTGGCTGTGTGCTGGAGCGCTGTGGGCCCCGCCCAGCTGCGTGCAGGTAACGTCAGCGCCAGGCGCGGCCACACTGCAGGGCTGCAGGCGCGCGCGGCTGCACGCGCTTTGGTTGGGATCCAGCCTGCGCGCCGTTCTGCTGCCATCTAGCAAACATTTGCGGCAGGCATTCACGCGCATTCAGTGCTCCCCGCTGTGCCATGCGTGCTCGCGTGCATGCAGGACCAGTCGCAGCTGGCTGCGCAGCATCCTGCCAACCCGCTCTTGCAATACCGAGGCAATGCGGGCACGCACGACCTGCAGCTTGGGGCGCAGACGCTGCAACAGCTACGGCGCCTGCGGACCCCTAGCGACTCAGCACGTGTGCCCAGGTAGGTGCTGGTGGTGGGTTGCAGAGGTTTGGGCTCTAGCAATTTGCATTTGGGGGGGGGGGAGTTGGAGGAAGGTGGGCCTTGTTCAGCTAGGAAGCTGAAGGTGGGTGGGAGGTTTGACAAATCCATGCGCGCGCATCACCATCTTGTGCGTACTTGTGCGTACGTGGCTGTGCAGGTATGACAAGTCCAAGAATGAGGGGCGTGGGGACCGCGCCGATGCTTCCCGATGGCCCGAGGTCAAAGGCCCAGTCGACATTGTGCTGTTTGAGGGCTGGATGAGTGGCTTTGCGCCGCTGCCCGGGGAGCAGGTGGGCGCAGAGTGTTTGTGGATGTCTCGGCAGCGTGTGCGTGTGTTTGTGAACGTGTGTGTGTATGTGTGCAAGTGTGTGTGCAAGTATGTGCACGATGCTCGCGTACACGCCTGCCCGTGCTTGTAAAAAGTGCTGGGTTCAAGAGAGCCTGGGGGCTTGCATGGACACTGCTGTGCTGTGCTGCCGGCCCAGTGTGTGCCTTGATGATTTCTATGCGGCACGTGTCGCGCGTGTTGCGCCAGTGTCCCATGTTCCTCCTGGCATCTGTGGCCCAGGCGGAAGAGACCCTCTGCCATGCCACCTTCCCGATGAGCTCCCTAAGCCCTCTGTGCATGCCCCGTGCGCAGGTGAAGCAGGTGGACCCCAACCTGGTGGATGTGAACAGGTTCCTGCAGTCCTACAAGTCTGTGTGGGATGAGATGGTGGATGCATGGCTGGTCATCCAGATCGGAGATCCACAGGTGGGTAAGAGGACGCAGGCTGTGTCCTTTCTGTTCTGTCTTTTTGAGTGCTTTCCCTCCTAGGGTAGGGCACGGGCGATGCACCATGCATACATGTGGGCATTTTGCTCGCTTCATGGCGTGGCAAGGCGTCAGCACCTGACCCCCTCCAGAGTTTTGAGCTTTGTGTGGGTGAGTTTCCGATGTGCACGCTCTGGTTGATCCATACATGCTCTGGTTGATCCATGCATGCTCTGGTCGGTCCATGCATGCATGCCCACACAGACCGCAAGCTGGTAGCCCCCCGAGCAAAGAAGGCGCCTGCCTCTGCGCAGGCCTGAGCGCTCTGCACGCAGCTTGCATTGTCTCGTTTCCTTGCTTACCCTGCTCTGCAGTCATGCCGCCTGCCTGTCCGCAGCTCTTGCTTGCAAGACAGAACAACTGAGCCCCCAACCCTCACCCAAACGCACGCTGCACTTGCAGTGGGTGTTCAAGTGGCGGCTGCAAGCAGAGGAGGCAATGCGCGCGTCGGGCAAGCCTGGCATGACCGATGAGCAGATTGCAGACTTTGTGGCGCGCTTCATCCCGGCGTACAAGGTGTACCTGCCCACCCTTTATGCCAAGGTGCGCATGGGGGTGCAGGGAGGATGGACCCAGACATTGTATTGATGCCCTGCTGGGGGTGCTGATGCCTTGCCAGTTGGCGAGTCGGTTGGCCGGCCAGGGGCATAAGGGGTGCAGGGAAGATGGACCCGGACATTGTATTGATGCCCTGCTGGGGGTGCTGATGCCTTGCCGGTTGGCGAGTCGGTTGGCCGGCCAGGGGCATATGCGGTGCAGGGAAGATGGACCCGGACATTGTATTGATGCCCTGCTGGGGGGGCTGATGCCTTGCCGGTTGGCGAGTCGGTTGGCCGGCCAGGGGCATATGCGGTGCAGGGAGGATGGACCCGGACATTGCGCTGATGCCTTTTGGGAGGGGTACGGATGCCAAGTTGGTCGGCTGGTTAAGCATGGGCTTGGATCCGTTGGACCTCGTGAGCAGTGTAGCTCATGATGGATGAGCTGGTCGATCTGGTCCGCCCACCTCAGCCAGCAGCAGCTCAAGGGGCAGGCCAAAGCAGCTGGCCCACGCCGCAGGTTCCTGCGTAGCAGGTTGTGCTTCGCTTCCCTGCCACTCCGCCTGCTTGACCCGGACATTGTATTGATGCCCTGCTTGCTCCGCCCACCCTGCTCGCTCTTTCTGGGCTGCACCTGTGCAGGGCCCCACCACCGCCCGCCCAGGCCACACACTCATTATCGAGGTGGACCAGCAGCGCTCGCCTGTGGCCGACCAGCCGGCGCCGGTGCTTTGACCAGCTCTCGCCGTCTGTGTGCAAGCGCTGTGACCAGCTCGCTGCCTGTGTGCAAGTGCTGTGACCAGCTCCTTCCGCCTGTGCGCGAGGGCGACCCGGGGGAAAAGGACGGGCAGGCTTGTGCTCGCTGCGACAGTGCTAGCTGAGCACGGGTCGTGCCCCTGCAATGCCCTGGGGCGGATGAGCGCGCGGCGTTCATTCTAGAAGGGTGGACGCATGTTTTGAGGGTGTTTTTTGCGGCCTGCATTGTATTTGATTGTCCTGTACATAGCCTTGCTGCCTTGTGGGCCTGCCTGACATGCCTAGGCCGTGCAAGTCTTGGCAAGAATGTACCATATTTGCCAGTTCCTGGCTTTTTTGCAGGCTGCCTTGGTCGGGCATGCCAGCACCTGTGCACATACTTGGTGGTTGCGTTGAGCAAGCGTTTTGGCCCGTGCCGAGCATGTGCGGTAGTGGGGTTAGGTTGGTGTTGAGAGACTCCTGGATAGACCTTGGTGGGATGGAGTGGGCTGACTGAATTGGATTGCTAAAGGAACACATGATAGACCTAAAATTCAAATGGTATACCATGCGGGGCCAACTCATTTTTGTTCCGTCATCAATTGTTCAGAAAGCTTATGCCATTCTCCATTTACACTTAATGCATGGTGGCCTATGTGTGGTAGTGCTGAACTCGAAATCAGTCTCGGTTTATGTGCTCAGCATTATGTCAATACCTGACAGAGGCTCGGAATTCAGCGGAGATTTTCAACGTTTTCACTACCCTGATTAAGGCGAGCTCACACTACTGCTGATAAGCTCAGTCAAGCAGGTTATGGTGCCCTGAAACTGGTAGTTTCAAAGTTGCTTGAGCTCAGTGCGCTCAGTGCCCGGCATAAGTTATGGTAATGCAAGAAAAAACTATGTAGGCAGTGAAACCACTCCCTACATCAACAAGTTAAGTTACAATGGGTTTAGACCTTCAGCCAGATGGGGTGACTGCCAGTCACCCCATCTGTCCTAGCAGTGCTAGTCCTAGCAGTGCTAGGCTTGCTGGACACTGCCAGCCCGACAAAAAATATCCGTAATCTCAGAGAGAAAAGGAATGATTTGTATGTTTGCTTCAAGAGAAACAATTTCACATCCTCAGCTCCAATGTTGTTAAAACAAAGAGCGCCTGTGTCTTCAATTTAAGTCCTACCAGCAAAATCAGCGAATTGTTCTTCGAATCTCCTTCTCAAATGGCACATTTCTAAGCTAGGGCACAAAAAAAGGACATGCTTTTCGTCCTGGACATCATGCAAGTCACATTTGTCATTAAGCATATTGTGGATTTGCCAACTACATCAATAAAGGAAAAGGAGACACACTGACCCAAAGAGCCATGGACCAGGGGAAAGGAAAAATGAGAAAGGATCTGGAGGGTGACAAGCCGCCCCATGCTCCAGACCAATACCTTGAGCGCAACTGGATTTTTCAAGAGCGCGTCTAGTTGTTGTCAGATTGTGCGCATAGAGCACAAAATGAGCATGGAATTTGAGGGCAGTCTTATTGGCTTTTGTGTATCAAGGCCGAGCTCTCCAAGATGAAACAAAGTGTATGAGGTGTAGATAGAGCCTACCACCGTGGGAGACTCTATCTGGTTCTTCTTGGTGTAACACCAATGAGAATGGTGTGCAGGATAGCTTTCTTGCCCTTCAAGCGCTTACAAAGAAGCTCGTGTCGTTCTCTAGAGACCTCTAATAGGTGTCCAGGCCGTTAATCTTCACAGTGTTTAACCTCAATGAGGTGTATCTCAGATACTGATCAACATGAGGATCAACATAAAGATCAACATGAGGATCAACATGAAGATCACGATGAGGAGGCTCCCTCGTGTTGATATTGAGCTCGTGAACTCTGCGTTCATCACTGCTGGCTTGTCTGGGGTGTGACACCTGCCAGTGGTGCAAATGAAGAGTGGTTGGCGATTTGAGTTTTTTAGTGACGGCCGCCTCTACCTGAGGTGAGTCTATCTCTAGCAAATGAACAAGCATCAAAAAGCCAGCTGGGTATTGTCCTGTTATTAGCATGCTAAAGAATTTGCAGGTTTTGTTGGGCCAAACGATCAGTGCTGCCGGCATCAAAATGGACCAAACAACTTGCTTGAGAGCCTTTGCTGATAGCTCTCATTATGAGCCCGCAGGCAACTTTATGGCGTTCAGTGATCATACCCAAGATGATGGTATGTTGACACCCTAAGAGAATATGGAGAGCACCGTGCGTCACTATCTGCATGCTGACAGTGGACACTGAAGGCTGGTGGACATTTTAAAGTGGACAGCGTGTTTTTGATTAAGAAAGGTGCCTGTGCAGTAGTGAAAAATATTGCGCTTTATTAGGAGAGAGAGCTTGGACATGCTCCAAAAAGCGTTGTAGATGCCTGTGCGGACGTGTGCAAGCGGACGTGTGCAAGCAGACTCTACTAACAAGAGTACCCTGTTTTTGAGTTGGCATAACCCAGTCTATGGCTCGAGTGCATGTGGGATTTAAGTGCAGCTTGGAAATTTGGAAGGTAAATCAATCAAGGGCCGTGTTGAGGAGCTTCAGTGCCAGAATCTTGCTGATTAACTTCTTCAACAGCTTGTCAGTTAATATCAATAAAGGGATTGGTGCCAGGGCCTGCGGTTGCGGATGGTTGTGTCAGCTGGGAGGCTGTTTCCATGGTAGGCTTGGTATTTTGCAAGGGCATCTGCACATTCATTTCCGGCAATTCCGGCATGAGATTTTACTTTATAAAGGAAAATGTTGAATTGGATATCCGATAGTATCAAAAAGAGTTTTGAGGATGTCTCCTTGGAGGACATGGTGACGGTGCTTCTCTGGGTACAACAACTGTTTCCGAGTTTGATGGAGTGAGGTAAGGCTGTCTGTGGCAAAACGGATATGATCATGGGTAATAGCAGCAGCAGCAGCAGCTGCCAGTTCTGCTCTCCCTATGGTGTTGGTTATACCAGCACCATTTGGCTCAACCAAGTTAGAGTTGCCCAAGCTGGGGTGGTAGACCCCTGCCCCAATAACTGTTCTACCTTCTTGGATATGGCAGCTACCATCCGTGTAGGTCCAGGATTTCCAGTCAGGAATTTTAAGTGTCCTGATTTGGAATGATGGGGAAGGGGGGCCACTTAAGCCAAAGCGGGTCTGTGGGAGAAAGAAAGAAAGAAAGAAAGACTTAGCAAACAAGGTAACCCCTGTTTGCGTGAATTAAGGAAGAAGTTTACATCTGGTGCAAGCACCAGGCAAACCTCCACTATCAAACTAGGAAGAAGGTCTTTAGTGAGGGTCGGGAGGGTTCTGAAAAGAGCCATATGTTCTTTCCTTGATGTTTTTCAACCTCCTACTTGTATATATGATCTTTGTTGCATATTGAATAGAGTGAGTATTTAGATTGAGAGTAAGTTTTCTTGCTCTACATCGGTCTAGGCCAAGCTTACTGAGCGGTAGTTCAGTATGACATTTATAGATGGTCCCCATCACTCCAATCAGGATGGTGTGTGGGCTTATTTTGTGGCTTTGCTGTGCAAGGGCGTGTTTCAATCGAACATGCTGTTCAGTTGCTCTTGCTAGTTGTTCGCTTGGATTATGATGGTCAGGGACACAATTCCTTCATGCGTCATGCACAAGTGTGGTTTGGCCTTACTATTCCACTTGTTCTGGGTGGCAATGCGGCTGTACAATGCTTTAATTCGAAGCAATAGCTCCACTGTAAGAAAGATTTCACAAGCTGACATCAACTAAGCTCATGGTGTGACAATTGCTGGCCATCCCACATCCTATCTGCCATGTATGTTCTGACACAATTATACTGCAAGTAGGATGTAGTACATGTTCGGAGGAAGGCTGTTGAAATGTGAGCCCATCGATCTTGGTCATTTTGTGGTGGATGTCGGGGAGAAGCACATGAAATTTTATTCCAATACGCATCCAACAGCAACAGCGACAGCAAACGCTCTTCTTGTCATCAATGTTGTGCCCTCCCTACAAAGAGGGCCCTGGTCATGTATTCGCCATACATTGTTTCCAAATACATGTTTCTTGACCTTCCTCGTGACGTTATCTGCAGCGTGGCACACTTCAAACTTTGTGCCCGCGCCCTACAAGTTGAAACAGTGACCTTTGCTCACGATACCTCCCCTACTTGTAACCTTTGCAATACTCTTAGCGTACAAGATGGCCCAGCCTGGCAGTACTAGACCTCCATCAAGCTAGCAACACCATACGGCTTATGGACCACCACCACTCCAGGTCAGTGCAAAACTTTCGGAAGGGAAAGTCAAGCCATATTCTCAAATGTTCAATTCTTAGCCTTGCAAGCTGTCACATAAAATTCTGCAAAATTGCCAGTTGATTCCTAGTTGTCTTAATAATCAGTAAAACGCTGGTTGTTTCAACCACTTTCTGGCTGATTCCTTGTTGACAGTTGAATCAACCTGCATTTCGACTGGAGATCCAAATGCCCAGTTGATTCCTTGTTGTTTCAACCACCTGTTGAAGCGCTGGTTGTTTCAACCATTTTCTGGTTGATTCCTGGTTGATGGTTGAATCAACCAGTGTTTCAACTGGACATGGTTGAATCAATCATGGTTGCTTTAACGGCCCATACATTCAATGTTCAAAACATTCAAAGTTTCCGACTGGCACTGAGTGGGCAGCATGTTTTTCCCCACTGCACACTACGCATGACTTATGCGTCTCTGTTTCCTCCCTCAGGTTTCACAATGCGTCTGCTTTTCTGAGTCAGAACAACAACAAACTACATTTTTTCCTTCATGCCTTGTATGGGCAAGCTAGCAGTCACCCTTCTTGACTAAGGTCCAATCTTGTAAACCCTTAATTCCCTGTTGGCGTGATCTTAAAGAGAAGTTCTTTTTTCTTCTTTTTTTTCTGCATGCTCCGCGTCTGAGTCATACACCTTTGATCTTTTGTCTCACTGCTGCAACAAACTTGCGCACGGCCTGTCTATTCACCTTTTAAAAGGGCTTATCAAAAGGTGTCTTCTTCTTAAGGTATTCTTACTAAGGGTTAAACAATCAATATTAACCTTCTATAACAGGGCCTTCAAGGCTATTGCTAAGTTAGCAAAAAGGCCTTGTGAGAAGGCTGTTTCTGAAAATTCAAAAACAATGTATCGTAATGCCTTTTCATTTTAGCAGTGCAACAACCTTGGCTGTCCCGTATCTGATATGTTACGGACATTTCTTGCTGGCAACACCCGAATTCAATCAGCAAAACCATGCTGGCGGCTCAAGCCTGACAGTGACACCTTCACGCCTCACCTTGCAAGGCAGCTTGGCAACCATGCCATCATGCAGGGCATATTACAAAATCACAAAAGGAAGCATAAGCACTTGGCAGTTGATCTCAAATCGCTTGCGTAGACAAGGTCAGCTCACACATGCAAGCAAATGAACATGCATTTACTAGAATAACTTTCATCTTTCTATCATACTTCTATGTCACATTGGTCAGTAGCCAGGGACTCACAAATCAGGCCCAGCAGGGAACATTCATAACACTGCGTGCATCAAGTATGCACAGCCATGGGTGTGCTTTTGGGCCGGTCATTTCAGGTCAACGGTCCTGCACATCAAGCACGGCTCCTGTAAAACTTGTTTGGAGTACTGACAGAGACATCAATTAGCACAGTGCTTGTCATGTTGGAGGTGTAGATCGGGCAAACAAAGCTATCTACCAGGGCCATAAAGCACCCTTCATAATTGAGTCCGTGACCATTTATGCCCTCTCCTATCAAAACTGTTGGTTGCTCCATTTTCCCCTATTCCATCCTTGTCTTTGATAGGCTGGGACAGACCCAGGCATGCACATGTTGCCTGGACACTGAGTGCCAGAGCAACCTGCTGATACATATTGACAACTATCCTTCCCATAAAGGCAGGCTTACTGCCAAGCGTGGAAGTCTTCATATCATACATTCTGGGAGACCGCCAAGCTGCTATAACGAGCTTGGCCAGCTTTTTCTCTCCCACTGCCATTCAGACCCAGCAGCCGCTCCTCTACAACACCCCCCTTAGCAGCGCTGCTCCCAGACCTTGATGCCAGACGCAGCAGATCCCTTGTGTCTATGTCCACGTCCCTGTGCAAAACATACAGCGCACGCTTTTGACATCATCATGTTGCAAGTGCGTTTGGGTTATACGTTGTGTGTTATGGATTATGTGTACACATGCTGTGTATTTTGGCTTGCTGCTCGCGAGGGTGTGTACTAGCGCATGCAAAAGGCAGCTCAACCTTCCAGGTGTTGGCTTTGTTCAGTCAATCGTAGCCTGACTAGCGCCTTATGATGGCTGTGAGGCCTCCACAGCTCGCAGCTGTCCCAATAAAGCGCAGCAGCCACTGACAGCCACTGACAGCTAAATTGTTCCAGGTTTCAACCCGTCAGCCTTGTTTCAGGCCGCACCTTGTGGTGTGAAGTAGGAAGGTGCCCCCCACTATTGTTACAAACCCACACACTTCTGTCAGGATCTGCCTCCAATCTTGGACATCCTGTTTGCGTTTGGTGCACAATGAGTGTGGTTGTCAGTAAAGCCTGTGCAGACCATGCGTAAAGCTGCACACGAGTGGCCTCAAACATACTTTGTTCTGTCTGCTGCTGCGGGGAAAGGAGCAGGTTTTGCTTTGCTTGTCATGGAAGGCCATACATGAGGAATGAGGCCAAAAAGGAGCCAGATTGCCTCCTGGATACCAACAGCACTTGGTCTAACAAGTCTGAGATGCAGACTGTTCACTAACTCTAAGAGGGATTGAGCACAGGGTTCCATGGCCACAGTCGCCTCCATTCATTGCCAGCACATGCAAAAGCTGTGAGTGTAGAGTTCGACAATGGATAGTCAGGCTTCCATCGAACAGTGGCGCAAGCAGCATGAGCATCCCTTGAGAATCTTAAAAGCCTCGCTGCCCCCCTTGTATATCAGACAAAATGCTGCCGCCATGCTGATCCAGTTAGGTCATGCAGGTTGCAAGTACCATAGCTGCCTCCAGCAGCCTGCCCCTTCCCTGCCAGCACCCCAAACTCACCCTGAAGAGGATGAGGGATGCCACGATGGTCAGCAATGTGAACATGACATAGTACACAGGGCTGACGATGGCGGTGTTGAAAAGGTCCAGGGCCTGCAGCAGCAGGGCAGCCCCCCCCGGGTCCACGTGCTCAATGCACGCAAGCTTCATTGCAAGAGCTAAGTATATCGGCAGCCTGGGACAGGCAAAAAGGCCGCGAGCTTGCAATATCAGGGAACCCCTCCTTGCTTGCTGCACCGCAAGGCAAGGAGTGCGTGCTTGGCTGCAGCAGGGCCCATCCCCTTTGCACTGGATCGAGGTGACGTCCGTGCAACCAGATCCCCGACAAAAATTCAAGGCAGATCTGAGAGCAGGAAGCTTAACAACCCTTCTCCAGCATTGCTTGCACATTGCAGGTGCTCGGGGGGATGGCGGCAGGAATGCTCGAGGCCCAGCAGCATAGCAGCAGCAGGCCCGCTGAACCTGGTCCGCTGAATCTTTGGGCATATGCAGAACGCGGGCTTTTCCTAGGTTGGTTTGCTATTGACGCGGGAGCTCAGCAATGGGCAATTAAGATGTAGGACCGCTCGAGCAATGCTGTACTAATGCCAAACGTTGAAGCCCTCCACTTTGGCACTGGACGCTGAGCCTGATCTACCTGTGCTGAAACTCTGCAGGGACACCCAATTAAACAAACGTTCCACAATGCTTTAAATCAAGGTCACGGCCAAGAAACAGTGGTCTGCTCCTGCTTTTGCATTGTTTGCTGTACGAGCAGCAGCACCAGAGTATTGCCCACCTTATTCAAGTAATTCATTTGGGTCAATACACAGCAAATGACCACCTGCAACACCACAGAGACAAGGGTACAGTGAGTTGGCTTGATCATTTACAGCAACAGGCAGTGGTTGCAGGCAAAGACACGGGCACTGCATCGAGTTGGTTGCTTGGCAGAGGGGAGCAGAGGGAAGCAAGGGCCATCATGCTTAGGTAGCAGGCACGGCAAGCGTAGGCATGCGGCACCACCCACCAGCAAGCAGAGGTGCGTCTCTATATGCAGCAGCTGGTTGTCGCCCTGCCAGGTGAGCTTCAAGGCAATGCCTAGGGCCTGCGCACATGCACGATTAAAACATGAGCACCAAATTTTGGTTCCTCTGCACCACAGTTGTGCACACGCTGCCGTCCCAGCAGCACACCCGTGGGGTAACGAGAAGTGAACCCGGGGGCAGCGACAGGGCCCTCTTTTGATCAACACCAGGTTCACTCGCAACGCAAATGCCAACCAGCATGGCACTGCCACACAGCGATATATGTGGAAGCGTCTTGGGCCTTTTGTGACACAGGACCTGAGCCTGCGCCTTTGCCTCATGTCAGGGTCGGCGCCCTACAGGGCCCCCCTTGGCAGACAGCCACAGATAGGCAGCCGCCGACGGCATGGTGCACACGGGACGTATGCAGGAGGGGCATGCCCCGAGCGCTGCTGAGGGCGCACCTTGCAGCTCATCACCGAGAGCGAGCCCGCCAGGGAGCAAATGGCGATGTACACAAAGATGTTGGAGGTGCCGTGCTGGGGGGCAACATACCAGATCAGGTACATCACCGCACTGATGGCAAAGACAGCGTACGCCACGAACGCTGCGGCGTGCGCCAGTGTGTGTGTGTGTTTGTGTGTGTGTGTGT
>LFIK01003333.1_pt1 | contig 13052 bp, 16 predicted proteins | sample 643401 | NCBI WGS metagenome assembly LFIK01 (sample SAMN03777447, study PRJNA286221) | soda lake metagenome | biome: soda lake; feature: Kulunda steppe; material: water; isolation source: sample T5-Br brine of Lake Tanatar-5 | place: Russia: Kulunda steppe | collected 2010-07 | reverse complement strand
TTTGGCTGATCTGCCCAGGTGACCTGCTGCAGGTGGTGTGCTGCAACATGGTGCCTGACTCGTCCCCCCCCCGGCTGGTTTGTCTGGGCAACTCACTGCTGGTGGTGTGCTGCAACATGGTGCCTGACTCGTCCCCCCCCCTGGCTGGTTTGTCTGGGGAACTCACTGCAGGTGGTGTGCTGCAACATGGTGCCTGACTCGTCCCCCCTCCTGGCTGGTTTGTCTGGGCAACTCACTGCAGGTGGTGTGCCACATGATGCCAGACCTGCCGAACGTGGGCTGGGAGCGGGACTTGGAGTGCTTCCGCGAATTTTTCGAGAACCCAGACTTCCGCTCAGATGGCCTCAAGCTGTACCCCACGCTCGTCATCAGAGGTGCGGCTGCCTTGGCCTGGTCTGCATCAGGGCAAATGGCTGTGTAGGGCATGCAGTGGGATGAGCAGAGGGTGCGCAGCGCAGGGCCCCGTGCGTCCAGCCCACTCCAGCGATGCACACTTTGTAGGCAGTCAGTGTGCCTCGCCTACAATTTGCCAGACCGGCAGCACCTGACCTTAGTTCCAGACAGGGAGACAAGCCGCCACCACTGCATGGTGAGCTCTGCCTGTGTACTGGTGCACCTGCAGGCACCGGCCTGTATGAGCTGTGGAAGCGCGGCCTGTACCGCAACTACCACCCCGACAAGCTGGTGGACCTGGTGGCGCGCATCCTCGCGCTGCTGCCCCCCTGGGTACGCGTGTACCGCATCCAGGTGCGCAACCGCCTGCTTTGGGCTCCCTGCGATAGAGAAGTTGCTTGACCATATGAAAAAGCCCCGGCGCTGCTGCCCCCGGAGTGCCTGCTTGCGGCACCCACAGGTGTGGGACTGTGGTAAAGGGTAAATGTGCGCATCACACGTGTGCAATGGGAGCCCAGGAGTACAGCACTGGTGCTGCTGCCCCGCGCGCGTGCGCATTAACCCTGCACACTGCAAGTGTGTGCGAGGGCGGTGTGCACCTGCCCCTGCAAGCATTGGACGCAGCACAGGCACGCAACCTGATTCGCCTGTGCTGCGCCAACGCGTGTGCTGTGCTGGATGTGTTGGATGTGTTTGCCTGCGCAGGGAATGTTCGCCCATGCTGGACTTGCTGGATGTGTGTGCCTGTGCCACACCTCATGCCTGTGCCACACCTCGTGCCTTTGCCACACCTCATGCCTATGCCACACCTCATGCCTGTGCCACACCTCATGCCTGTGCCACACCTCGTGCCTGTGCCACACCTCATGCCTGTGCCACGCCTCGTGCCTGTGCCACACCTCATGCCTATGCCACACCTCATGCCTGTGCCATACTTTGTGTGCTCTGTCCCCTGGCTGGTGCTGCGCGGTCCTGAAGCCGCATTGCATACAACGTATCAGCAACGACAGGTGTGCATGCCACCTGTCTTGGCTGCATGCCTGCGAGGAAAGATTTTTGGTGGGCGCTGAGGCAATCAGCATGCACACATGCATGTTTACACATGCATGTACCAACGCAAACAAACACAAACATGCGCAAACAGCCCATGCATGCGTGCTTGCTTGCGCCCACAGCGCGACATCCCCATGCCGCTTGTGACCAGCGGCGTGGAGAAGGGCAATCTGCGGGAGCTGGCGCTGGCGCGCATGGGCGCCCTGGGCCTTCACTGCAGGTGAGGCGCCAGCTTGCAAACGCCCCACCCGCAACTGCGGACCGGGCGCCGGTGCACATAGGTACAGCTGCTCACCAGCGGTGCCAGTGCGCATAAGCACCAGCTGCCCTGCAGGTCAGACAGCGGTGCACAACAAAGATGCTTCCTGCAGGGTCGGCCTGCAGGCAAGGCGCCCTGCGCGCACATGGTCTGGCCTGCGGATGATAGTAAGAGCACCCATGCATGCACGGGCACGCTGCAGGTGCAGCACATGCATGTACAGACTTGTTGCTGGTGATGGCATGCAGCGGGCGGGGCAGGAGCATGCACAGCCTTGTTGCAGGTGATGCACAAGCGCTTACAGCACCGTGCATCCTGGCCGACGCGCCGTTGTGCGTCAAGCCTCTTTGGGTCCGCCTATAGGACCATGCTACATGCAGACTCTTAGACCAAACCTGTGTTGTTGTCTAAGAGCACTGCCCTTGCCGCCGCCAGGGACCAGAGAGCGTTGTGAGCAGAGTGCGCACCACGTGCATGCATGCGCAGGGACGTGCTGCCGCTGAGCAGCGCCAGCCCTGCTCCTCTGGCTCCTCTAAAGCCTTCCACCTTTTGCTGCTAGCATCCGTATGATGAGCCATGCATGAGATGCGCACCAAGTGTGCTTGTGTGTGTATGTGTGTGTGCTTGGGTGTTTGTGCACAGGGATGTGCGCACGCGCGAGGCGGGCATCCAGGACATCCACCACAAAGTGCGGCCGGACGAAGTGGAGCTGATCCGCAGGGACTATGCCGCCAACAAGGGCTGGGAGGTGCGCGCCTGTGTGGTGTGGTGCGTACGTCCCGCATCATGAACGAGGGCTGGGAGGTGCGCGGCTGCGTGGTGTGGTGCACATACCCCGCAGTATCTGTTCGTGCTGCTGTGCATGAACCTTTGCGGCATACGGGAAGCAGGGCCAAGCTGAGTGCATCTGGAGGGGCCATACCACCAGCAAGGGCGGGCAGGTGCAGCTCTGGTCTGGTGGCCCTGCAAAAGGCAGCCCTCACTCACCACTATGATTGTGTCTTAAACACATGCTCACGTGTGCGCACACGCGCACTCACACACGCACACTCGTACACACACACTTGCGCACACACACATTCACACACAAATACACAAACTCGTGCACACACTCACACAGGTACGCATGCGCGCGCATACACACTCAAACACTTCATGGCTGCAGACATTCATCTCCTACGAAGACCCCAGGCAAGACATCCTGATTGGCCTGCTGCGCCTGCGCAAAGCGGCAGGTGCGGCGCATGGGGGAGCTAGCACTGGCCAAGCACCTTTGAAGGGCGGCAGCTTGCCTGCTCGGCAGCTTGCCTGCTGAAGCAAGTTCTGCGTGCTTGCTGCAGCGGTGCTACAGGCTTGCCAAGCATGCGCAGCTGTAGCGGCGCTACAGGCTTGCCAAGCATGCGCAGCTGCAGCGGTGCTACAGGCTTGCCAAGCAAGCGCAGCTGGCACTGCAAGTGCTAGTAGCCCCAGCACACCAAAGTCGGTCAAGCATTTAAAGGCACTTTTATAGGACAGCCAGTGGCTACAACCAGGCAAAAGCTGGAGGGGTCAGTTCCAGCGAGGGATGTTTTTAACAGACACACTTGACTGAAAGGGAAGTCTTCATCTGACAGTTACCTCACCCCCTCTTATCACACGGGAGATGGGGTTCTATCTGATTTTGAAGTCCTGCTAGATGTAGTCCTTTCCCCCCTCCCCAAAACTTGCACTATGGATGCTAACAAGCCTTTCAGATGTGAGACACAAATATTTCCAGGGCAGCTTAGTTGGTGCAATGCACTCTTCCCTTACAAACATTTGCTTTAATAAAAAAGGCGCTAAGGCTACTCACAAACACCAAAGGCTGAGAGGAGCCGTTCTTGTGCCTGGCCTGGGTTACATGCCTCGTGCGCACTTATGCATGCATGCACAAGCACATGCATCACACAGATACATGCTTGGATTCACAGCTGCATGCGCACACAGACACGCTGCATGCAAACACACGCACACGCCTGCATGCGCGCATGCACGCACACACATGCACAGCGCACACACACACACAAACACATGCACACACATATTGATGCCTGGGCTGTGCGCTGTAGGTGCAGATTCTACGAGGCAGCCGGAACTGCGCGGCCGCTGCTCCATTGTGCGCGAGCTGCACGTGTACGGCACGGCAGTGGCAGTGCACGCGCGCGACACCAGCAAGTTCCAGCACCAAGGGTGAGGCGTGGATGGCTGCGTGGGAGCTAGTATAGCAGGATGCAGCAGCACGCTAGGGGTAGCCTTGACTGGGCCATCTGGTGCTGCCTAAACTCTATCTGCAGGCAGCCCTTGTCCAAGCCAGGCAAGTTGCTGCACGCGCTGTCTAGGTTTTATCTTGCAAGGGATGCGTTGAGAAGCCTCATTGCGTGTGGAGGAGGCTTCATCGGATGGCAAGCACCTGTGTCATCAACTTCATGACGACAAGTACTGCACAAGATGCCAGACATGCTTGCATAGATGATTGTCTCCTTGCAGCCTGAAATTTGCACCGATACTGGGGGGCAATGTGCTCAAGCACAGTAGATTCTGGGCAATGCCCGGGGAGGGTGGTGATGGATGCTTCACCCTAAACAAAGGAACGCGAGCAAGCTTGCAAAAGACTTGTCCGCAGCGAGTAAAGAGGAGGCTGCTGTCCAAGCTTTCATGTGCTGCATTGCTGCAAATTGAAGATCACCCTTGACCACCGGTATTTTTTCACCATTGCTTGCAAAAGGATGAAAGAGCAGGCTCCTGATCAGCGTTAGTTTTCTATGTATCTTGGCAAGGAAACCTACAGCTTTCTTATGGCCCTGTGCTATACCGATACCCTGCCTTAACCCACTTGCAATCAATCCATAGCAAGCTGGCTCCAGCTTTCGGGCCCTTTTTTAATCTTCTCTCTTTACTTTCAGATATGGCATGCTACTGATGGAGGAGGCCGAGCGCATTGCGCGCTTTGAGCACCGCTCCAAAAAGCTTGCTGTCATTAGTGGAGTGGGCACTCGGCACTACTACAGGTGCGTCAGAAAATGCACACTTTCTTGCACACAGTCAAAAAGGTGTTACAAAGCAATGTAGTGTAGGGTTACCAAAGCACCCGAGGGCGGCTTGGCTGAAAGCTAGGAAGCCTGAGCGCGCAAGACGCCTTGCAGCATGGAATCAGGAAAACTCCTGATGTATCCTGATAGCAACTTATGCTGAGATGGGTATTTTATAGGTGTACCAAGCAGTTGAATCTGGGCACTAGGGGTTCAAGGAGGTGGTAGGCCTTGTGTGGCAACTTTGCATTCCCACACATTATTGTGTGCGGTTCTGTGACGTCCAAAGGTCATCCAACTCAGTGAGCGCTAAGTCCATATCGATCAATCATTGTGCGTTCAAGAGCATTCAACATCAGTGGGTGTTAAGTCTTTATCAATCAATCAATTTGTGTTTATAGACATGCAACATCAGTGAGGGTTAAGTCCTTAGCCTGAGGAGATCAGGAAGCATATATGCTAAGCTGCCTAGTGATTCTTCCCGCTCGGCTCTGCTCCCCTGCACCCTTCAATCTGCCAGCAGAATATGTGTATTTATGGCACGGCCAATGCAGGCGCTTCTTGCCTGTAGTGGCATTTTCCATTATTTCAGGGTTCTGCCAGGACAGCACACAGTTCACTGTACGATTAGGACGGGACAGCACTGTCCTTCGATTTTTACCGTCTTTCTCAAAAAAAGTTGGACCGTCTAGACGCTGAAACACAGTTCAGTGTACGATTTGGTCTAGAGAATGCTGGCTTGGGAAAATGTTTTAAAGCTGCTTTGAAATATAGCTCAAGACACAATAAAGGGTATGCTAAAGACATTGTTTTAAAGGAAGCACCCATTCCTCCCCCCCGCAAGCAACCCTCTCCACCCCTTCTGGGTCACTGCCCATCCCAACTGCTGCAGCTGCTCCATGGATCACCCCCCTACTGCTGCTGCTGATGCTGTTCTCAGCCACTGGGCTGCACAGCACCCTGCTGCTGCTGCTGCTGCTGCTGCTGCTGCGCCTCTTCTTGCTTACCTTACTATTCCTTCTGGGCAGGCCTATGCCGAGGCTTGATGTGGGGGAAGCCCTCAGGCTTGGGGGAGGGCCTGTCAGGCTAGTTGGGGGGGCAGGCTAGGCCCTACCAAGGCATGCCATGCTCGTTTTCCATTATTAAGCTTCAGGACGTTCTCTGTATATATATAATTGAAGCAACTCGATGGGCGGGCGCCCCCGGAATTGAAGCTGCAAGCCAGCGCAAGCATGCTGGCAGGGCCGAGCTGGCAGACACTGCCACTGAACTGGTCGATTTGCCACCGTCTCTCTCTCCTGGCCGTGTTTTTACAATTTTAATCGTACCATACCGTCTGTTGTACCGTTAAGACGGTCAGAATTCTTAAAGACGGCGTGGAGGCACATCCCTGATTATTTTGCGGCAATGCCCCAAAGGTCCCTGTGTCTTGGAGGTCACTGTGCTATGGAGACCTCTGTAACAGGTTGAATTTCCTAAGGAGTCAGAACCCGACATGGATCATGTACTTCAATGCTTTGCCTCCTCGTCAATCTCTATTTGGCATGCCCAGGGCATGTGCTGCCTAACTCATACGAGATCATCCTGCCTTCCGTGTTACTCACCGAGCTGCCTTTGGCCTTACCTGTGGTCGGTGCTGCCTCCGCAGGAAGCTGGGGTACCACTTGGAGGGGCACTACATGGTTAAGATCTTGGAGGACCCACCTTCACGCAGGCTGCGCTTGCACGCTAAGCCTAGCATGAGCATGCAGGCTTCCCCATCTAGCACACCCGCAGCCGCATGCTTACAGCCACTTGCGCAGCACTGAGCTGATCTGGGAGCGGGGGAGGCCTTTAAAGCTGAGCCATACGGGGTTTAGGCAGAAGGGTACGGCAGGGCGATGCGATTCCATATTGGTGCAGGTGAAGCCAGCTGCCAGCCCCCCCTCATGCAGGAAAGCTGTTCAGGTGTTATAAGTGTTCGAATTCAACTTACAATCACCCCTAGGTCCTAACATGACGTCTCTTCAAGTTGTGATGCCAGTGCACGATTACTTATCATCCGTCGTCAGAAGCTAGCTTGGCAGAAGGTTTAAGGTAAAGTAGATGTGATGTAAGTTACATTCATGTAATGCACAAGGTTACAAATTCACAAGTTAAAGATTTGACCTTCAGCCAGGTAGTTTGACTGTTCAGGTTGCTGGTGAACACCAACCATACAGAAAACATCCATAAGCTCTGTGATAAAAAGATAGGAATCATTAATTAGTCTCTGGAAAAAATGAATACATCCTCAGAAAAAGCTTGGGAGAAACAAAAAGCTCCAGGCTGATTGACAGTAATTTCGTGTAACAGTGCCACTTTGCGCTGTAGTGACTGGTAATGAAACAAGTCAGCAGATTGAAGCCTCAAAGAGCACATTCGCACGCAAGGACACAGGAAATGAGCGTATTTTTTGTCTTGAATTGCCTGCAAGCCACACTTATCACAGATACCATCATGATATTCCCAGCTTTATGTCTCAACACGCAGCGTATGGGAATGTGCCACTTTGCGCTGTATTTGCCTGCCCAAATCCAGATGCAGATACCTATGGTATGGAAAAAGGCGGCCCATCAACAGTCACCGCCGGCAGCCTAAGAGGCAAAGCAACCCAATCATGATATTTTGCAGCCTTGTCCATCTGATCTTCATTGCCTAGCTCAGCTAACCAGGCTGGTTTGCCTAATGTACAAGGTTAGACATGGCACCATAGGCTGCCTAAAGAAGAAAGAGAGACTGCTACTTTGCTTTATGATTTATTATAGGGCCATCAAGAGCAAAACAATGTTCATGGTGTTTGGAATGAAAAAGCAAAGTTTGTTATGCCGTTGAGAAAGTAAGTCAGACAGTCTGATAAGGCGAGGCAAGCATACAATAAGGGGCCTCCGGAGAGAAAGCACAGTAGCCTGCCATGCTGCAAAAAAGAAAGAAAAAAAACATTCCTGTGGGTGTACACAAATAAGTCTTGACAGGCGCCATGAGGAGTGGAATTCATCATGGAAATTGTGCCTCCCCTTGGAGGGCTTGTGCGCGAGTGGCTCAGCCATGGGCTTTCAATAGAAACACAGTACAGACAGAATTCATTCAGATAAAATGGCTGTTCTCTATGTGCTCAATGAAAAACATCCTGCATCACTGGCAGTTAAGGATAAGGGGCCAACTAGGGCCAACTTGGACTACAAAAAGAACCCCTCCAACCCCAACTATCTGCCCTGCTGCTGCCGCTCCTCCGCAAGCTGCAACATCAGAGTGGCTTCTGCACACTGGGTGAGGTGCCATGCCGCTTGGCCCTTGGCATCCAAGGCACCCAAGTCCTGGTTTGGGTTAGCTTTTAGCAGCAGTTCCACAACCTCATTCCCCCCATTGTCCCACTCTTTAAGCGCCACATGCAGAGGCGTGTCCCCGTGCTCATCCCGCGTGTCAGGTGGGACATACAGTGCGCTGTTTGGGTCGGCCACCCCATACCGGGACAGCAGCACCTCCATGACATCACCCCCATCCTCATTGCAACACGACCAGTATAGCGCCCATTCAGCCGCGTCCTCCAAGGCAAATGGGCCTGGCTCGCTTGCGCAGGCAACAGGCCGGGAAGATGCAACTATTGCGGCGCGGCTGCGTGGCTTTGGCTGCAAGGAGAATGGCAGCATAGCAAGCACGGTCTTCGCGTCCCTGGCCATCTCAAGTGGTGTCCCTGCGTTTGCATTCTTGATAAAAGCCAGGCTTGGGTCGCAGTCCGCCTGCGCATGAGGGCGCACGCGGGCAGCAAGCATAACTGATCAATTTAAATGGTTAGTACAGAGGTATGAAGCAATGTCCATCGTCGGCCCTGGCTAGGTCAGCACTGTGCCGCTTGTTTAGGCACCCCTGCCTGCCGGTAGTGTTCTTAAAGGCCGGTGTGGCGCGATCCACAAGATGCACCAAGATGCATCAAGATGCACTGCTGGGGGCTGGAGCTCACTGGGTGAGGAAGAGCCTCAATCCCCTTGGCAGCTGAAGCAAATCAGTTGCTGCTGTACATGGCAATTTTCTCTCTTAAGCATACACAACATTGCCGCACACAGTGCATTAGCATTGATCCCCCTTGTTGTGGCCATTTGTCGAAGACAGCCCTGAGATATCCCCAAGCACGTGAATCTCATGTGCAAGAGCTAAAGCACGTAGTTAAGCGCTATATGGTTTGGTTCGGCATTTGCCTTGTACAGAACATCACCAGTAATGTCACATAATAGGTATATGAGGTATTTGAAGTCTGGGCATACCCTGTGCCGCAATTGTCATTTCAGGTTGATTCATGCCAAATCGGCTGTAGGAGCCTTCACTTGCTGCTTAAGCATGCACATAGCATTTCAATTGATTAAAGAGGATGAGGACAAGGCTCAGCAAATGAAACAACGTGACTATGGCCAGGAGTGTCCATAAGAGCTGAAAAAGCTAAAGATAGCTCGGCCATCTGAGGGCACAAAAAGTTGAGCATTCATACAGTAGATGATGGGGCATTGCAGTGTGCAAACTCAGGCAACCCATCTAATCTTACAATGGCGAAAACCTGCAAGCTTGAACCCTTAACACCTGGCACAATATATCCTATCAGAACATGGCACAGTAATTGATATTCAGTGTAATTGGTCAGAATCGGGATGCACAATCACAGAGTTGCGAATTATGCCATAGCTGCAGTGCGCATGCACAGATGTTGGTGTAACATGTACACTGCACACAAAGGCCAAAATGCCTGCCAGGCAGTACAGCTGATGGCGGATGAACAGCAAGGCCCAACAGCAAATTCAGCCCAGCATCTTGGCAAAATGAATTATAAAAATAAAACTCATACTTTAAAGGGCTGAGCCGAGATGGGTTAACCTTAATGGATGGCAACATGTCATTGGGGGCTTTTTAAGCTCACCCACACACATGTACATGCTGAAGCCCTTTAGTGGACAGGAATGGGTATATGACTGAGTTTGATTACGCTTCTTGGCTGCAACGTCCTAATATTTTCTCCAAATGCCCCAATGTTATGGAATTATTGTGCTGTAAAGCACTCAGGCATGCCATGAAACTTTGGGGTAAATCTTTCCAAGCCTTGAGGATCTGGCATTCCCACATGGTATGTATCAGGGATATGAACAGCGCTGGTTCAGGAGTCCCAGACAATCAGATACACCTTCAATTTGCCCTTTTATGCACAGAACATTAAATTGACCTGGCAAAAACAGAAGCTGGGCCAGGGGGGTCAGGGGAAGCTCAACTACCCCCCCAACTGACCTTCAACTTGCCTTTATGTCCTTAGAGCAGCAGGACAAGACTCAGCCCTGGGTGGTGCTCTCAGAGGAGCAGGGGGAGGAGGAGGAGGGTTCCAGCAGTGGGGGGGACTCTGGTAATGAGAATCAGAGTAGAGAAAGTGCTCCACGCAAACTGGAGGCTAAACTGTAAGCACACATAGTTAATTCCTATGAATTTCCTTCGTAGTTGATGCAATAACGCAGCAAAAAAGAGCAGGAGAGAGTCCCTGAGCTGGGGCTGTGACTGCCAGGCCCCCTGCACCGTCACGTTGCAACGGTTGAATATGAGCTCGTATTTGAAACGCAAGTTTGTTCACAACGGAAAATGAGCAAACTCGCTGTTTTCATCCCTGGTATACGTATCCCTTGTATGCTGTGTACTAGGGTTACCTGTTGGTATACCGTGTGTTCGCAATCAATTTGTCAGATACTTATAATTTTATTGTTTATCTATTTTATTTCAGTTCGTTTAAAGGCCATGGAATTTAATTTGAAGTTCGTTTGGGGTTTGTTTTGGCCTTCCCTAGAACAAATCTAGAGCTCCTTCATACTCTTTTATGTATTGCTGACAGACTGAGGTCGTCAGTTGAGGCTGGAGTTATGGGCCTCAGGAACTTGGCAAGGGGGGTGGCACTGGCCTGGGGGCATCTTACAGAGGCCCCAGCCACCCACTGAGAATTAATTTCCCAGTTCGTTTGGGTTCGTCAGCCTCTTCAATAATCACTTAATTATTTTTCAATTCGTTTAAGCCTCAATGACTACTAAGCTTATCGTGAACACACGGTACACTGTATGCCACCATCAAGATATATATGCACGACGTGCTGACCCTTGAATAGTACCCACCGGGCAGCTATCTAGCCAGGCATTGCCTGATCGAATTAAGCAAGCATGTCTGGCCCTCTGCAGATCCCAGAAGAGGGGCCCCTTATTATAGACCTCACTACCAATCTCATCATAGACCTCACATGGATAGTGCATCAATTTGCGAGCACAGGCTGATATTGTACATGCACCTTGCCCTCCCAGGCACCCCTCTCTCCTGCTCTTTGCTTCCTTCACTGAGTATCAATTTCATCATCACTGTCGCCACAAAAGAACAACATTGTTTTGGCCTGACCATTGTTTTGGCCTGACCTAATTTAAAAACCACAGTCGCCATCACCTGCCATTCTAGGTGCCACCATCACTCACCAACAGCGGCACAATGTGGCTCAACCCACTGCTCACCGCCTCATGCAGGGGGGTGTTGCCTGTTGCTGATCGAGCACCCAAATCCAACTGAAGAGGTTAGGCGGCGGCAAGACACAGAAGGGAGCTAACAAGATAAGAAAACAAGGCTAGCATTCATGTCACAAGCACAAGGCCTTGCTGTTGAGGCGAAAAGGGAATGGGCAAGCAAGTTTTACCTTGTTGCTTGATAAGGCAGTGAAATCTTGTCCTGTAAACCGCCAATGTGTGTTCTTTAGGATTTCTCCCAACAACTCACACATTAACTGCAGGCACAACCAAGGGCAATTTCTGTCATGCAAGTTTTTCTAGAGCTGCATCATGGCACTCTGCGGCAGTCCTGCTGCACAATCCTGTCAAGAAGCTTGATGCATGCTGTAGCAAATGCACAAGCAAGCTTGCAACAGACAGAGCAAGTGGACCTGGAGTGCCTGCTTTTGCTCAAAGTCAGCCTCTGTCACGATTGTTGGCATAGAGTCATCTATGATCCATGAAAGTAAGGAATCTACCCTGAATCCCTTTGTTCTATTATGCGCAAGCAAGATCCTTCTGAGCTTCAAGTAAACTGCCACTCACATCATACTGACGGGCTGGACCCTCAAGTGCATCATTGTTCATGCATACGCAGTGGAGAATATTGACCTTGGTATCTGGATCCACTGCAGAAAGACAGGAAGTGGTTTGTGTGCGCTCAAGTGTGTGTACGTGTCTTTGTGAGCAAGTATGTGTGCATGCGATGTGCATGTGTGTGTGTGTTTGTGTGTGTGAGAGAGAGAGAGAGAGTTCCATACCACAATGCACGAGTGCATGCAGGTGCACATGACGTGCATGTTTCATCTTCTGACACAAGAGACGTCTACATATCAAGCATAGTTATGAACTTGGTCTTCTTAAAATCATTTACTAGGGCATCTCATTCAAATGTTTTTAGCTGAACTCAAACTCGTGAGGGTTTCCCAATGAGAGAAACTGGTTCAGAGGTGAGGTGGTGGCGACCACGACATTCATTGCTTTAGGAATGCTGAGCCTGGCAGTGAGGTGCTCAAACCCTGTCGGCACGTTGCAACCCTTTGCACAGAGGCAACTGAATGCTTTTGCCCATGTCGTGCTCCCTGCGACAGGAATTGGCATAAAGCACACACTCCAAGCTGCCAAAGAGATCTGCACCTTTGCTTACAGCACACATTTGTGCTTGTACCATGTGCCTCTTCTTGCAGGGTTTGCGTGCTGGACCTGAGCCTCGTGCCGATACCCCGCAGCAGGTGGGGTTCGAATCCAGCCTGTCGGCACGTGCCAGGTTCTTCACAACACAAGAGGTCGTGCCTGTGCCCCGCAGCAGCAGTATTGACTGAAGGAATGCCATCCCAGCAGCAAGCCCCTGGACCATCCACTGGCCCACATCCACACCTCCCATTTCTCCACTTCAAGGCAGTCTCATACCCGCATCGCATGGCAACCCCAGCTTCAGCAGGCGAAGCGCAACAGAGAACTGCTTGAACTTGGCAGCCAGCAGCACCCCGCGTTCAGGGCAATTCCTGGCCAGCCAAGTTGTTTGTGTGTCCTCATCCCCCCTGAGCGCAGCCATGGCTTTGCAGCTGCGCAGCAGGGCGCGGATATCCTTGGGATGAGGGACACGGGCCAGCACTAAACGCATCACCATGAGAGGCAGATCCAAGAGAGTGGGACCTGCGTGTTTGTGTGAGTGTGTGTGTGTGTTTGTGTGTGTGTGTGTGTGTGTGTGTGTGTGTGTGTGTGTGTGTGTGTGTG
>LFIK01003332.1_pt1 | contig 13061 bp, 17 predicted proteins | sample 643401 | NCBI WGS metagenome assembly LFIK01 (sample SAMN03777447, study PRJNA286221) | soda lake metagenome | biome: soda lake; feature: Kulunda steppe; material: water; isolation source: sample T5-Br brine of Lake Tanatar-5 | place: Russia: Kulunda steppe | collected 2010-07 | reverse complement strand
TGAGCACAAGTGTATCAGATAAGCAGAGAATGAATGTAGACACAAAACCTGAAGTTCGCAAATATGGGCTTAAAATCAGAGGCCTCGCAACCCCTTATTACTCGCAAATTAATTAATGTAATTTTTTTGGGACCTCGCAAGATTAAGGAGTCGCAAGATCAAAGGAGCACAACGGTACTCTATTCTAATATGTATTTGAGAATACAACTATATTCTCGGACCCAATGGGAATGGGGTCAGGGAATATATATTCTAATATAGCGCTTCAGGACACGAATATATATTCTCGTGCCGAATATAAGCCCAATGGGAATCCACCCTATGTGTCCCAGTTTTGCTTGTTTTGCAAGAGCAAAGCCAATGAGGCAGAGATATAAGCCTTTGCCTTAAAAGTGTGCACGGTTTTTTTGTTCATTTCCCCCTCAGACCTGATTTCCTGCGTGCGTGCGTTCATGGAGGCCTCGTCCTTGACTGGTTGTCACAGTTTTCTTTATCATTACTAATTACTGATTATATTTTTTTCTATGGCCAAACATGCCAGTTCATTGATTGCATGTCTACTGTCTTTGTGCAATGCCAGAGCAAGGTTGAAAAGTGCGGTTGCAGCGGTTGAAAGCAACCACATTAGGCCTGCCACATCACGGTTGAAAAGTGCGGTTGCAGCGGTTGAAAGCAACCGCACAAAACCTATCCAAACCACGGTTGAAAAACGCGGTTGCAGCGGTTGAAAGCAACCGCACTAGCCCTGCCACACCACGGTTGAAAAGTGCGGTTGAAGCGGCTGAAAGCAACCGTTGCAACCGTTGCAACCGTGCGGTTGAAGAAATTTCAGCCAAAAGGTGCGGTCATTTAAGGATTTTCCAACCGCTCTGCAACCGCGGTGATTTTAACCGCATGAACCACACTTCAACCGAGCCTGAATGTCTGACGATGTCATTCGTAGCATGGCTATATTTAGACTCAGTGTTCATCCTCTTTGCTTAGAAACAGCCAATTGGAATCACAGATCTTCCATGAGTTGCGACAATATTGCGAGGCAACTGATACTATCCAGGGTGAGCAACATGCCATCTTTCATTGTACACACACAGGTGGTCTCTCTACATCAGCTATGCTGCCCTTGTTTGGCAGGTACAGCATTGAAACCTTCCCAACTTTTACGCAAACATATGCCCACCTGTTCTCTCAGACAGGATCTCTTGATGTGTGATTTTTAAAATCAAAACAGCAATCAACCTCGGTTTTCCCTTCATGAATAATTGCATTCCATGAGCAGGCTAGCACTCACACTTGTTGACTGAAGGCTTTATCCTTGTAATCCTTGTACTCCACAACATATACAATCTTTAGGCTAGGCCACTGATCCGAACTTTCTGAAGAAGTGTTGGATGTGCCTTGCAGGGAAACAGCTTATGGATTCCAGGCATGATCTACATTTGCAATTCGGCTTAGTAGACTCTCGTTAGACAGTCAGGCAAACAATGAATAAACAAGTTGAAAAAGCAACAGCAAGAGTTTCAAACTTGAAGTTACCGAATCACAAACTCCATCGCAGTTCAGGACTGTCATGCACACAAGCAAATATGGAAGCTAAATGGTAAGAGCCTTCGTACCTGACTGCTCATCTGTGTTCCTAGCCACATTTAATTTGAAGAGGCAGTGAATAGCCGCCATGTTTGCAATGGGACGCATATTCCACTCCCTTATGTTAAGGCACACTTAGGGTATGTCCATAGGGCATCTATGCTTCTACAGGTAGATACAGAAGATACTCACTGGTCCAGATGTGCTGCTGCCATCCCATTGCGGCTCCATAACATCCCCACAAAAAAGTGGGGAGGAAAGTGGTGAGAGGGCACGCATGCGTGCGCTCAGCACGGGGATACATTGGTCGTGCACGTTTGCACACGCGCAACAGGCGCGCATGGTGCACGCGCAACCCTGTCACCTTAAGCCAACCATACCAGGCATAGCGGACAATGGCCCTTGACAGCTGCAGTCCAAGCCATCCCGTGGAGTTGGCTCTGCCGCAGCCAGCCACGCAGCCATGCACATCGATGAAGGGACAGAGGGAGCTGTCTGATGGAAAGGCAGGCGGCCTCCGCTCATTTGGCGCTCGCCGGTTCAAGTGCCTTTGACTCCACCCTCACGGTGCCCGTATACGTGCCTGAGGACAGCACAGACTCCGTCGGCGCGGCAGCCTCCACAACTGTGTCGCCTTGGATGACCACGCCTGCATGCACACGCACGTCCGCAGACGGCCACAGGCCACAACCGGTTGAGGCAAACTGGGAGTGTTGCTGCAGTGGCCCATGAAGCCCATCAACCCTCCTAGAAAGGTGAGGTGGCTGCCTGAAATGTTTTGACCTCTGCATTAGGGATTGGGCCTCCGTTTCGCATGGTTGCGCAGCAGGGAGTGGATGCAGCAGCTTATGTGCAAGAGCAAGCAACCCTGATCAAGACTGGTAAGGCCTACAGGATAATCTAAGGCGGGGAGAAGCCTGGCCTGAGCTGCTGAGGCCTGCAAATACAGCTGAGGCCTTCAAAGACAGCTGAGGCCTGCAAATACAGCTGAGGCCCAAGGGCCCACAACCCTGATTCAGACTGGCGGATGCAAATGAGCGTCAAGGAGGCAAAGTAGTGTCTGCTGAGCCCAGGCCAGCAGGCAGAATTGGTACCCACAGCGCTTCCAAAAACGATTGCACGTGTGCACTGGTACATATGCTGCTGTACCCCCTCCCTGCTGCGCAAGCATGCCAGCCTGCTGCATAGCCAAGCACCATGGAGGGCCCGTCCTTGTTGCTGAGGTCCCAGTGTTTGGCAGGCAACAGGTGCAAACCTCTGGGAGGATTGATGGGCTTCATGAGCCACTGCAGCAACACTCCTATTTGCCTCCAGGCGCTCATGTGGCAGCACAATACGCACATTCGGAGTGTCTTGCATGCAGCAGCGCAATACGCACATTTGAAGTGCCTAGCATGCAGCAGCACAATATGCACACACGCACACAGTGCCTTGCGTGCAGCAGCACAATTCACAGACGCACACAGAGCCTCGCGAGCCTGTGCCCCTGCATCATTCCTGGCTTTGCAGGGCTGGCGCAGTTTCGCGGCTGAGCCGTGCTTGGGCATGGCAGGGCTGGCGTGGTTTTGGGGAGGCTGCCACGCACCTCTGGGGAACTTGACAGGTCCCTTGACCACGAGCGTGCGCGCGCCCAGCAGGCTAGGCTCCGATCCGGGGGGGATGTGCGCCTCCATGGCATCCACAAGCTTGTAGTGCGCGTCGTCCAGCTTGACCAGGGGCACCTGCAAAAAAGGGTCCAGGTGCACAAGGGGGCGCATGGAAGGGTGTGTGTAAGGGCGCACGGGCGCGAGGACTCCCCATGAGAGGTAGGGTGCATGAGAAGTGAGGTCTCACTGGCCTCTGCCACATGCGGCATGCCGCGCCAGACATGGACGAGCCCCACTCCTCGGCTCCCCTTTACCTCCAGGGTCGGCCGCACAAGCTGCACTGTGGCGTCCTCCTCAATCTTGTACACGTCCGAGCGCAGGATGAGGAGGTCGTTGGTGGTCTTGACGGGCGCAAAGCGCGAGCGCGGGACCTGAACGGCACCTGCGCAGGGGGGGGGGAGGGGAGGGGGGACAGCACAGGGTCAAAGGGTCAGTAAGGGTGGGCCGCCTTTTCTGTCACCCGTGCCCTGGGGAGGAGCAGGAGGAGGTGCACGCCCCCCCAGAAAGGGAGTGCCGCCTGATGTGAGGTAGTGCTAAGGCGTGGCAGGTGTGAAGGGGAGGTTCCGAGGCCACCTGCTGCAATGCTTGTGCATACCCTTGTTTTGGCGCTTGGAAGCAGCTGTACCAGACGCAGCACAGCCAAGCGTATACAGCGCAGCAAGAGTTGTGTGCCTGGCATGCGCACCTGACTTGCTGAAGCACTCCACAGCAGACCCCATCTGCATGTGCAGTCGCATGTGGTGTGGGGGATGTGTGCGTCTGTGCAAGTGTGTGTATGAGCGTAAAGGTGAATGCAGATGATCAAACGTTCACACACTATGAACAGGCAACCCGGGCCACTGGATGCTGCCCAAGTATAGGTTGCACACCACCTGTCCCTTCATAAAAATGGCGCTCATTGCTAACATAGGGTGTGAGCGAGCCATGGACCTGTTGCAAAGCACAATCCACTAGATGTGCTCCGCACAGTGGCTGCTTCTGGTTTGAGCCCCAGAAGGGCATACCTCTGCTTGCGTCAGGCCAAGTCCCCAGCATTTGAAGCAGCCTGGCAATGCGATCGCTGATCGGCCAAGGAGGTGGTCAAGGGCAAGAGAAAGTAAGCACCCTCTCCAAGCATTGACACTCACCGCTGTCTCCAGCTGGAATACCGGGGCTGACTTGGAGTCCCTGGGGTTGACGGTCTGCATATTGCCATCGACAATGCCCCTGGTTAGCCAATGCTTTGCTGCAGATCAGCTACCTACAGTCAATGGATGTAGCCATTGACTGCCTCTGATGAGACCATGGATAGCAGGCACAAGGTATGGTGAGGCCATGGGTGTGGTGAGTCATTTGCACGTTGCGTCAATACGCATGGCTGACTATGGATCATATACGCATGGTGAGTTTTGTGTGATGCGGGGTGTAATCGCATGCATAATTTGAGGCAGAGTTGAGAATTCGAGGCGGAGTTGAGGGACGAGCCCAGTGGTGCAGGGTGCTATTGCATGCAGATTCTGGGGCAGAGTCTGGTGTTCATTCTGCAGCAAGTGCTCCATTACCCAGCAGCATGCTCAGGGGGGTCCTAATCTGTGTCCTACATCAAAGCTTGATCTCTTCTTTGTCACTCACAACGAACCTACGACCAAGCAGGGGACAACCTGGGGCAACCAAAACTAGGCAGAGGATAACCCAAGGGCGAACCTAAGGACCAAGCAGAGAACGACAAATGCCAACCGAAGGACAATAATAAGGGCCAACCCAAGGACCTAGCAGAGGACAACCCAAGGACCAAGCAGAGGACAGCCCATTTGCTAAGATGGGCAATGCTTTGGTTGCTTAAATATGCGCAACGGCGCAAAGCCAGGACATGACATGCACTTCATCAGCCTGATGCCCTCCCCCCTCAACTTTACCCCCATGAGCGGGCTTTTGCCTGCAATGGGGAACTCTGCATGTGGCATTATGGTCATGACGGGCCTGCTGCTTGGAGCTTGTCTCACTGTTTTTCCAAGGTCTGCTCGCGCACGAGCATTTCTTGCTGCAGCCAGGTTTATGTTGCAGGCCTACAAAGCCACACATCCTCCCTGAACCCTTGCAGGGTCATGCCAATGGCGGCACACAGCATTTTGAGCAGCTGCCATCAAGGTTTTGATTGTGAAAAGATGCAGAATGAATTTTGCTTGGTATGAATTGATTCAGGCATAGCAATGAATTTGAAAAAAGAACTAAAGACAGCTTGATAGAGAGGAGCAACTCAAACAAAACTCCTAGTGCTCTTCGTCACCAGGTCCGCCATGCTGGGGGCAGATCCAGACATTGATCAGGAAATCTGCTAACTTTAAGCAAGGATGCAAACTGTGCAAACAAAAGAGTTTGTAACTCATGCTGGTGCGCACCTTCTTGTTCTTGATAAGGGGTAGCGGCAGAAAACCGCCTGAGGAAGCCAACGTGGACTTCAGCTCCTCCAGGTTCAGCCAAAGGTTGTTGGTGTTAAAAAATTTGTGCCTGCACAGCCACAATCGCACCTCTTTGAGCCCCCAGGCTTGCACCCCTTGCAAGCTGTGCACAGCAATTTTTCTCAAGCCCTTATGCCCGAAGGTCACGCACTGGAGTGCAGTACCTTCGGCGATTTCAGACCCACACTGTGCATACTATTCAAACGCGCACACACACACCTGCCCACATCCTCAAAAGCTGCTTTGTCCGTGTCAGGGCACATTGCACTCTCCCGCAGCATCAGCTTCCCGTCGCTCTTTCGCTTGCACAAGTGGCCGCCCTTCTTGTCGGCAGGTGTGCGCTCACATACCTGGACACAGGTGAAACAAAGCACACACCGCTCGTCAGCGCCATGCGGTCTTCCTCATCCAACTCCATTGGCTAATTAGGCCGGGTCCAGAAACAAACTGTTGCCAGGCTTCTGATCCTAGTGGCGCTTGCAGCATGCCTGATTAATGGCAGCCCTCACAAATTTGCACACCCCATATGATGGCCAGGTCGTGCTTGCCCACCCATGGATGGTGGCACTACATGGATGGTGGTGGCACTTCAGGAATGGCAGCACCTCTGTACTTATTTTTGAGGAGTGCCTTAGCAAACACAGAGCTTCTGCGTGCCTCAGTGTGCACGATTTATCAGATTGCCTCCTAGTGCCAGAGCATGAATGGATCGTGTGTTGTTACACACAAAAACACACTTATGCACCTCCTGCATTGCATTCAGGCCACCAAACATTTAGAGGGCAGCTGCACAACCCCAAGCCCGCACATACCTCCATCAGAAATGCATTGCCCGAGGAAGCGAAGTGTGACAGCAGTGTCAGATCTAGGGTGGCCCCTAGATTGTCACTGCAGATGCACAGTGAGAGCGGAAATAAGTGCACATCTGAGTGCAGAGGCTCATGCATATGTGTGTGCGCTCTCATGTTAACTCGGCGAGTATGTACCCAACCGAGCAAATGCACCCAACATGGACGACCTCAACTTGCACATCAGTTCTGAGTATGTGCCGGTTCTGTGATGCCTGCCACAACTGCAACCTTGGCGTTCTAGGAGCGGACTTGGTAGAGGTGATGACCCCATTAACATGTGAGATTGCCTGTTGATGCACCTGGGCTGGCGTCCCAACATATCTCCTAACTTCCCTGCATCACCAGATGATGGTCCTGAAAGTAAACACACCCTGGGCTCTTTACCTGTTGGAGACAAAAAGGTACTTGATGCCCGCCCCCAGCATCTTGTCCAGCATCCCCGAGCCCAACAAGGAGGGGTAGATGTCCCCATGGCCTGGAGGATTCCACTCGTTCTCTGCGCAGGGATCAGTCAAGGGCCACCACGGATACATCAAGGGCCAATCAAGGGTAGGTTTCCCCATGGCATGGAGGGTTCCGCTCATTTCCTGCGCAAGGCTGAGTCAAGTACATGAGGATGAGGGTCAATGAGGTAACAGAGCCAGGCTTCCATCCTGGCAAAGCTGCAACCTGCGTTTTTGGAGAGCCTCGCCCCATTTGTGCATGCAACGCCACTGCAAGCTTGCATGCCTATTTTGTTCCTCTTTTGTTGACATTTTTCACCACAGGGACCTTTCAGACAAACAATTATCCAACTTGGTTGCCTGAGAAATGAGCAAAGGGTGGTGAAAGCCAGGGTCCAAGTCGCAGTAGATGAGGTACGCACATCACCAGTTGTGTTTGATGGATTCCAAGCTGGGGAATCCATCAAACATGCTGTTCATGGAGGAAATGGCAGGAACAGGAGCACCTAAATTCGGTCCTGCCTGCCTTCCCACAGTGCATTCATTTTGCACTTCCTCACACCAAGGCCATTGCATGACACACACCTTACCCACCCGGCACCAGCACCTGCAAGGATGTCAGACTTGGGCAAGGACACCTTGCAGGAGGGATGGTAGAATATCTAGGCGCTCACCTGGATTTTCTGGGTAGGAGGCGGGCCCTAAGCTGCTTGCATCCACCTTTGGGCTCATGTTCTGCACAGCCACAGCCACAGCTCACACACTGAGAGTGTACATGCTGATTTTTAAATGACCAGATGATCCGGTTGTGCAGAGTGGGCACTTGAGCGCGCACACACACATGCAGTCAGGCATTTGTAAAGCACACACAAGGAATTGTGAGCACTGCGCAGAAGCCTGGAGCATGTCAGAAGCCAACGCTCACAAAAACAAGGCCGACGGTCGTCAATTTCTCTGCGACTGGAGGAACAGATCTTTGAATACCCTGGAAGAGAGCAAGGGAATCAACTCACCTGCATGAGCTCGATGTAAGGCTGCAGACAGGAAGGACAGGAGAGGTGGAAACATCTTCAGATTGTGGGGAAGAGAATGGAATCGTTGTGCATCAGCTACAGCAGGGGACAAATGCTTTATTTGAGAGCAAGAGAGCCTAAACGCCAAGCACTTACAGCTGGGCGTACAGCATAAGAACAGCCACAACACATCTGTGAGCAAGTTTGGGTTGGTACATTACAAATTGGCAAAGTCAGGCGGCATAGAGGTTGCACCAGCCTTCAAGATGTTCAAGAAATTAAGAAATTCAGGAATTATACAAGGAATTGATGGAGTGCACAATGTCCATTTGCCAAGCCTGCACACACGTCCCCAAACCAACACCACATGCGCGAGCATAATCATAAAAGGAAACATGCACATGCAATGCAAGCACTCTTGAAAAAAGGGCTGCACACCCCTGCTTTGGCTTAAGGTGCTTTGTAAAGCATGCCAAAAAAGGCATCAGCACCACGATTGTGGTTTACCAACACAACAAAAGTAGCAGCTTGCACACAGCCGCTCAAATGCATGCACACCAAATTCCAAACTTGCCTCTTGTAGCAGGTCCCCGTGGCGCTGCTGCAGGAAAGCGCGTGTGTCTGCACTTGTGCTGAAGCTGTTCATCAATGTGAAGGCCACGTTTGAGCCATAGGTAGCACGCATGTGCTTCACCTGCAAGGCACAGGTCCAGACGTCTCCATCGAAAACATCAGCACTCTTTTTCCACGTTATAATCTCTGCTGCACCTGTCCTAACTTCCCTTGCTCCCCACTTCACAAAATACCTGCACCACGTATACTCTTGTCCACTGTGACACTCTTGCGAACCGCCACAACAGCCTTAAAATTCTCAACCCCTCCCCCACAAAACACTGCTTTTTAAGCCAGCATTGGCTTCTGAAGTACGTCACCGCAAGGATCAATCATGGGGCAGACCTGAATTAAGCACATCCCCGCCAACAAAAGTGAGGTGCTTAAAGCCAAACATCTTTATTGCTGCGCGCTTGCGGCTGTGCACTCTTGCCTTGCACTTCAATGGCTGCTGACTTCCTTGATCCTTTACTCAAGCACACACACTGAGCTGGGTGGTTTGCGTAGACGCCCTCCTTCCCATACCTCTGGGAGTACAAGGGCACGCACGCATGCATTCACGCCTAGTCCATGCGCACAGTGCATACATGCACACATAAACACAGACCCCAGCAAGTATGGGCACATGCAAGTGTTTGAGTGCAAAGCCCCTCAGTGGTCCTGAGCACCTCCAAAGCCCCCTGCACAGGGCGGCCTAATAGCACCATTATGAGCTGCCTTAGTTTGGCAGATATAACTGTTTAACCCTGCCATAGTGTGGCAGATACAGCTGCAGAACCCTTACCCTACCCTGTCAGCGTCACCCACGCCCCCTGACATTGCCATTCCCCAACCATTTGGGCCTTGCTCCATCACGATTGTACTTTGACTTCGTCTCACAAGTGGAACCTGAAAGAGGCCGCCTGTTCTGCGTGGCATGATCGCAGCAGTCTAACCCCTAGGATTCTAACAAACAACACTTGTTCACTTAAAAATCCACATTTCCTCTTGCACTCTCAGCCAAGCTTGACAAAATCACCCATACCCCCAGCTCCACGCTGCCCACGCACGGAAGGGCCCCTCGTCCTGCCTGCTTCCCTACCTGCTCCGCGATGAGGTCGAGGAAGGTCTTCCCCTCCTTCACAGGCAGCAGGCTCTTAGCTTTCTCCAGACCCATGGACGTGCCCAGCCCACCGTTCAGCTTCAGCATGGCGGTCTTGCTCAGCAAGCCCTGCAATGCAGAGGTCATTAGGTTTTTGACTTACAGATGTTGCATAATCCCCGGTGTATCCAATCTCATTACGAAAAAAAAGGAAGCTGAGCAAGCCCTGCAGCGTAGCGCACATTAGAACGCTTTTGAAGCAGCTGGGGGATTGGCCACAAGCGCCGCCCTCCTGCTTCTATGTGCATCAGCTCGTGACAGCGGCCATGCGGCACAAAGAGGTGCGGATGCAAGCACAAGCCTATGGGCAGCAAAAGTGGGGGCTTCCATCTCTTCAACAAGCAGATCTTCCACAGGAAAGGCTTCAAGACCCGTCTTGCGCAGCGAGTAGCGCAACTGGTGCTCAGGGCTTTGCGGCAAGGATGCATGCATGCACTTGTGGTGCCACATTGCCGCAGCTTGACCTTGCAGGCAACCTGGCTGCACAATCTGACCCTTCCCTGCCGGCTCGCAGGCCCTTGCTGCCATGCAACCTTGCTGCAGACCCGCACGCGGCAGACCACAAGCGGCTGACAGCTGCAGACCACCTTGCTGCACGTGGCCCGCACCTTGCTGCATGCGGACCGCACTTGGCAGAGCACAGCAGCAGACTGCACATGGCAGAGCGCAGCCCTCACCGACCACACCTGCTCCAGGTGTCCTTCAGCCCAATGAGCAATTAGCCACAGCATTGGAATGGACCCCCCACCTGAGCCAGCCTTAACACAGAGCACCAATCGTGCACATCATCGCATCCACATCCCAGCCCCTTTTTGTTGTTCACACATGGCGAGCTGCGCCACAGGCGCGCGCACACACACGCACAAGCAGAACAGCAGCAAACGAGGCGGAGCCACCTTTTGTGTCACTCCTTCATAAGCCCTACACCCCTGCATCCTGAGCACTGGCACACTGCAGCTGCTTAACTCAACAGGATGCCTGCCAGCAGATCTCACATTGCGACTTGCTGCATGTGCAAGCAAGCAGAACCCCTCCAGCACAGTGCAATCCAACGGGCCCAGTCAGCTGTAGCCCCCCTCTTCTCACAACAGCAGCGCCAGCAGAGAAGGTGAGCAGCACGACACACGCAAGCTGCCTCGCACGTGCCTTGATTTCGTCCTGCTTGGGCGCAGGGAGGTCTGTCAGGTTTGGGAGCTGCACCACAGGCTCTATGTCTACCTCCGGCACCTGCAAAAAGTGCGCACCGGCACAGCACGCCTGAGCCACAGAGCTCGAGCAAGAGGCATGCATCCGCAGTGCAGTGTTCTCACCCCTGACTGTGTCCTTGCTGCGAGGCTGGGCAGGGCCACAGCAGCTTTGCGGCAGGGCCTGGCTGAGGGGTGCAGATCACAGTGTGATGCGTTTCTCAGTTCACAGTGTGATACACTTGCGCAACACTTCATGGGAGTGCCTGACCTTGAGCTTAACTAAGCGCAGGTGTTGTTTACAGGCGAGTTGCATCGTGCTGCAAAGACATTGAACATCAGTCTCCAGGCAACAAGGGGATCAAACAAAGGAGGGGCAAGACGCGAAAAATGACGACCTAAGTCTAGACTGGGCATGCATCCTTGGGCTGAAGTTTTGCGACGATGAGGGATGCAACTCGGAGGGTGCCTGCAACAAAACCTTGCTTGTTGTTAAAAAAGAGGGACGCATCTACAGCAGAGATGTTCTGTGAAGGGGACGAATTCACACTGGAAGGTTCACAGGTCCGGAGATCTTCCTCCCTAAAACATCAGCTTTTACCCACCAGGCCCGTCACTCCCGCTTCCAGCTGCTTGTAATTGTTCTTGAAAGCAGCAATGGCAGCTGCTGACAAGCCCCGTTGCTCGCACTTCTTCTGCAGGGCATCCCATTGGCTCGCCTGCACGTTCAGCACAGAGAAGGGTTTAAGACACGAGGCAGAGACCCTCATGTGCATAGGCTCAAGCCAAATAGGCAGATCAGGAAAGGACATAGGTCAGGGTCACTCGTAGGGAGGAACTCGTACTGTGAAGGAAACGCACCATTGTTCTTCACCTCCTCCTTTGCAGATATCCAGTCGAAAGAAAAAAAGGCGTCAATGTTTTAAATTATTTGATTACTTTAGTTGGTGAAAGCCAAAAATATGAATGAACAAGGGAGCCGTTGTAGTTAAAAGGAAAATGATCGCACAAAATGGATAAATTTTCACGTAATACTAATACAAATATGGTCTTGTTATTACTCAGCTGATGATAATTGTGAACTGTCCTTTGAGCACTAATAAGTATTCATATCACTTATCGACCTGCACATCTATAAATGTCTTGCTAGAAAGGGTGACTAATGCCCCAAACCAGATGCCACGCAATTTTGCTGGCGCCATAGCCAGAGGATTTCTTCGGAGTTGTGTGTCAACATATGTTCCTGATGCATTAGGAAGCTTGTCATGTTCTGGATTTTCCAAGGCACTTTCTGCAGGTCTATATGGATGTCAAGTTTGGGCTTCAAATACTCCCATGTTCAAACCGTCCACTATAAGTGAGCCCACATCCATGACGTATGCTTTCTTAAGATACCATTGGGTGTGAAAAGAAAGAAAAGAAGAGGAAAACAACGTAGGCAGTGAAACCACTCCCTACATGTACATCAATTGAGGAAAAGGAGACACATTGGCTTATAGAGGTCTCCTCCACCGGGGAAGAGGGGGAACTAATGAGGATCTGGAGGGTGACAAGCCACCCCCTGTTCCAGACCAACACCTTGAGAGCAACTGGATTTTTTAAGAGTGCGTCTAGTTGTTGTCAGTTTGTGTGCATAGAGCACAGAATGAGCATGTAATTTGAGAGCAGTCTTATGGGCTTTTTGTGTATCAACTTGATACTATCAAGGCAAAGCTCTTTAAGGTTAGGTAACATAGCTGTATCCGCCAACCGAGGGCAGCTTAGCTGAAGCCTAAAAGGCCTGCAACCCAAATCAAAACTAAAAGCGCTCATAGCAGAAGATAGGTAGTGTCTGGAAGCCAGATGTTTCTGGTGATAGCAACCGGAAGACGCTCGAAGGCAGTTCACGAGCACGCAAGGGCAAGAACATGGCAAAGGATGACCTCTGGAGAGATCAAAAAGAGCAAGGCTCGCTGACTAGCTACTTTAATCAACCAGCCGCCAGAGCGCTCGCACGTTTGCGAGCTAGTCCACAAGCACAATCTTGAAGGTTGTCTGGTCTTGATGGATCTCCATGGTCCTCTGTCGGGGGAGTCCCGGTCGCCTTCCTCTTTGTCGGCGTCAATGCTGTCAGCCTGCGGCGTTGTTGCTCTTGCTGCTTCTGCTCTTG
>LFIK01003331.1_pt1 | contig 13061 bp, 14 predicted proteins | sample 643401 | NCBI WGS metagenome assembly LFIK01 (sample SAMN03777447, study PRJNA286221) | soda lake metagenome | biome: soda lake; feature: Kulunda steppe; material: water; isolation source: sample T5-Br brine of Lake Tanatar-5 | place: Russia: Kulunda steppe | collected 2010-07 | reverse complement strand
TGCCCAACGATCAGAGGACCACACACCAAGGTCCTCCAATGCACACCACACCCGCCGCCATCATCGCCATCAGCCAACACCCCACCCACGGCGCCTGGTCCTACACCACCACCGACAACGACCCCCAGTTCGGCATCTCCCCCGCCACCAACGCCGCCGAAACCGAACTCGCCGCCGTCCTCCGACTGCTGCACGCCACCCGCAACCAGCCACACCTCACCATCTACACCCCAACCAACCTGCCCCGACGGCTCCACCACCAGCCCACCCGACACCCCCAACACCACACCTACCAGCGCAAACTGCAGAAACTCACCGCCGGGAGAACCATCACCTACCACACCGGCACCCCAACACACACCCACCTGGCCCACCTCAGCCACCAGGCCCGCAAACTCGCCCGCCACGCCGCACGCTACGCCAACAGCAACAACGCCCACACCGAAGGGCCCGGCATCACCCACCCACCCCGCCAACACATCACCGCCGCCACCGACGGCTCCTACCTGCCCGAAACCGGCGTCGGCGGCTGGGCCTACTACATCGACCACCACAACTGGCAAGCCGGCGGCACCCCACGGGGCGGCTCCGCCCACCAGATGGAACTCGCCGCCATCACCCAACTACTCCACGCCACCAACACCCAACAGCCGCTCACCATCGTCTGCGACGCCAAAACACTCGTCCAACAGCTCAACCAACCACAAGACGGCAACCCCACCCTCGACCCGATCCGCCACCAGCTCACCAGCCGCAACATCACCCTCCAATGGGTGCGCGGACACAACGGCCACACCGGCAACACCGCAGCCGACCGGGCCGCACGCGGCGCCGCACGCCACCAAGCCCGCACCCTCACCAGCACCTGACCCGCCCTGGTCCAACCACCAACGGCACCCACAGTGAGCCCCACGCCCCAACCACCCACAAGGGAGCTCACAATGCACACCCCCACACCACCAACCAACACCAACCCCCACACCCCGAAAACGGCGAACCGATGAGCGCCCCGACCTGGCTCCCGATGGTCGGCGACCTGTGGCTCGCCCTCGTCATCCCCTACGTGCTCTACGGACTGTTCTGGCCCCACAAAAAACAGAACCACAACCAATAACCCCCACCACACCGCACCCCCGCTATCTCTGGCGGGGGTGCAGCACCGCCCACACCCACCAACACCCAACCCGCCCTGGCGGCACCCAAACCGGCACCCACAGTGAGCCCCACGCCCCAACCGCTCACAAGGGAGCCCACCATGAGCACACACACCATCGACCAGATCCACAACGCCATCCGCGCCGCAAGTCACCGCATCTACCAGGTCTGGGAAACCGACCTGTACAACTACGGCACCGACAGCGTCACCCTCCAAACGAACTACCCGTTCAACGGCACCGGACGTCACGCCGCCGAACGCATCGCCGCCAAGCTCCACGACCGCGACGTGCCCGTCACCGTCATCGTCGAAATGATCGCCGACCGAGGCATCGTCCAGGTCTACCGGTGCGCCAACGGCAAAGCGACACGCATCAACGCCCCACTCGTCCGGAAGGCAGAACACATCGCCGACCGGCTCGAGAACGAAGCCGACAGGTTCACAAACCGCCAGGTCGAACCCGCCGCACTGCGCCGCATGGCCAAAAGCAGCAGCTTCTCACCCTACGAGCAAGACCAGCTCGACGCCACAGCAACCGCACTCGCCACAGCAAGCGCAATGCTGTGACACACCGCACCCCCGCCATCTCTGGCGGGGGTGCAGCACTGTGCCCACACGCACACCGGCTCACGCCGCCTCAGCCAACACCTTCGCCACATACGCCGAAGACGTGCCCAACTCCTCCACCAGCGCCGCACGCAACCCCGGATCACGGACCTCACCCCCAGCAGCAACAAACGCCTCCGCCGACGCCACGATCCGCTGCTTCTTCGACCCCTCCCCCGGCACCCACACCTGCCGCGACGGGCCCGCACCCCTCCCGTCATCCGCCGCCGCCAAGGTCGCAGCAGACGACACCAGCCCCTCCGCTACTTCGCCGACAACCCCACCAGACACCGCCGCCAGCCGATCCCCCGACCGTGAAGAAACCTCCGGCAGAGACCCCATCTCCGGCGTGCCCGCCACCATCGGTCCCGCAGGGTCCTCATCCGGCGAGGTGGACGCAGGCACCGAACGGAACTGGTAGGCGACCAGCTCGATCGTGCCCAACAGCACCAACGGCGGCAGCGCCGCGATCATCTGCGCCAACAACACCTCAGACGCATGGGCCACATTCACCACCACCGACACCACCACCAGCACCGACACGAACAGCAGCGGGAACCACAAACGCCGCCGCTGCCGCGCCGCCCACCAGACCACCACCGACCCGCCGATGACCCCCCCATCCACCACGACCGGCACCAGCCACGACAACCGGGCAGGCACCGCACCCACCTCCGCCGCAACCTCACTGATCGCCACATACGACAACGCAAACGACGCCGCACCAACCACCACACACGCCAAAGCCGGCAACAGCCGATACAACCGCTCCACAGACAACCTCCTCCAATCGACCCACGCCCATACCCGCCCCCACCCCACACCCAACCCCACCGGGCGGACACCGCACACCACCGACAGTGGTCGCACCTACCCTCCCCCACCCCCGCCCAACCCGGCAGCCGGAACCCCCATGGCCCACCTCCACATCAGCGGAAGCGCCACAAAAGGCGAACGCTTCGTCGCCCAACAGCTCGCCACCCACCTCGACAACCAGTGGCACCTGCTTGTCGGACTTGAATACCTCAACCCCGTCGGCGAAACCGACATCGTCACCATCCACCCCACCGCCGGGATCACCATCCTCGAAGTGAAAAGCGGACCTCTCACCGTCACCGCCGACGGCAGCCGCTGGCACACCCCCGACGGCCGACACCACACCGCCAACCCGTTCCACCAAGGACGCAAAGCCGCCGAAAAACTCGAAACCATCTGCCGGGACACCCTCACCGCCCCACCAACCATCACCTACGCCACCCTCTCCAAAGACGAACCGGTCAACATCGCCAGCCCACACCCCGGCACCCGAAGTCAACCGCTGCCCATCCTCAACCCCAAACAGTGGAACGACCCAACCATCGCCCACACCCTCGCCCAGCTCCACCCCACCACCAGCCCCCACCCCCAACTCACCCCCGACGAACTCCACCTGCTCCTCACCCGCCTCATCCCCCAAGGGCCAGCCAGCAGCCCACAGCTCCCCCACACCATCGCCCGGCACCACCGGCAGATCAAACAGCTCACCGACGAACAACGCCGCGCCTACCTCACCTCCACCACCCACACCCGCACCGCCTACAGCGGACGGGCAGGCACCGGCAAAACCGTGCTCGCCACCGCCACCGCCCACCACCTCGCCGAACACGGCCACCACGTCCTGCTCTACACCCCCACCAGCTGGCTGGCAGACCACCTCCACCACCAAACCCGCCCCAGCGTGTCGGACAGCGGACAGATCGACGTCCACACCGCCGACAGCCTCCACACCACACTCACCGGCACACCCCTGAAACGCCTACCCAGCCGGTCACGACGGCCAGGGGACGACTGGAGCACCGACCGGGCCACCGTCGACCAGTTCAACCCGGCCACCCAGCTCGCCGCCGCCTTCGACACCCACCTGTTCGCCTGGGACGCCCTCGTCGTCGACGAAACCCAAGACGTGCCCCCAGACCTGCTCGAACTGCTCGCCGCCCAACTCCACCCCAACGCCCCCACCCACCTGTATGGCGACCCGAACCAGCGCCGCGCCAACCACACACGGCTCGACGGGACCACCAACCGTTCCAACGAACCGCCCTGGCTTGCCAACCTCGAACTGGTGGAACTGACCCGCAACTGCCGGTCAGCATGGGAGATCGAAAACGTCGCAGCGAACCTGCTCGGGCTCGACACCCCCCGCAGCCGCCTCCGAGGAGGGATGGTCAGCACCGACCCGATACCGATCCCCACCTACACCACCGACAGGGTCGAAACACGAGCACGAACCATCTCCGAAGCGGCTACCACCACCGCAGAACAGGACTGGCTCACCACACTGGTGCGGACCATCACCCGCCGGATCGACGACCGTCTCAACGACGGCGTCGCCCCCGACCAGATCACCCTGCTGTGCAGCTACGACCTGGACTGGGAACACCTCATCCGCCGGCGTGACGCCGGACATCCCCTCGGAGACGGCATCGACCTGCTCAGCCGCCCCAGACAGCAGATCACCTACACCCACCCGTCCGGACGACAGTGGACGATCGAGGACACCCCCAAAGGGATGGAAACAGACACCCTCATCCTCTGCGCCTGCCACTCCCCCTGGACCCGCCACCTGTCGGGACGGCCAGCAGCCACACGAGGCAGCCGAGACGTGCTCTGGTGGGACGAACCCTCGAGGACACGCTACCTCTACACCGCCATCACCCGCGCCCGCAGCGCCATCCACATCATCCACCCTGGAGACAGCCCCTACACCTTCATCGCCGACCACTGACCAGGCCCACCACCCCGAACCGGGAACACCACCGGAACCGGACAGCAGAAACAGCCCCGCACAGATAGGTACCACACCCCACCGACCGTCAGATGACCACAACAGCAGACACCCAACCCGAACACCAACCTGCAGACACCAACACCCAGGTTGCCTCCCAGCGCAGTGCCGACACGGTTCTCCCCACGCTCCAAGCCGACCCTCTCAAGGAGAACCCGATGGGATACCTCGCAGCCTCAGACATGGCCGCACACACCACCACCCAAGACCCGCGTGCGATGTATCAGACGATGCACTGGCACCTGCGGTCCAACCACGTCCCGCCCCACCCGATCGAGATGATCGACCCGGCAATCGACGCGGTCACACACGCACGAAACGGCGACTGGGACAGCCTCATCGAGACTCCCCACCCGCACCGCGAATACGGGCACAACGTCCCCGTACACACCATCGTAGACGCACTCAACCTCGACGGATTCATCGACTGAACCCCGTTCGAGAACCTCCGGGCAACGCCCACCCTCCGGGGTGGGCGTTCTCACGTTCCACACCCAACCACCCCGACCAGCGCCCAGCCCCCGGCCCTGTAGAACACCTCCACGCACACCCACCCCCACCGGCCCAGATAGACCCGGACGGCCGGCTACCAGCCAGCAGTGCAACAACCCCAGCAGGCACTCCCAAGAACCCGGTCAGCTCAGAACCGGCACGCCCGTCAGGCCAGCAGCCACATCACGCACCCGCCCCACCGACACCGCCGCCTCAGACAGCAGCCGAAGACGGCGAACATCACCACAGTCAGCAGCAGCAACCTGCAACGCCCCAACGCCGACACCGCCCGGTCACACAACCGGTCAAGGGGGACGGCCCCCACCGCCGCCTCTGCACGGACCAGCCGGAGAGCTGAGCCTGAGGCCCCCCAACACACCCAGGCCACACAGCGCGTCAGCCACGCCACGATAGCAACGTTCCAACAGCTCAGGGCGGGACGACATACACCCCTCCGGTTCCGGTCCCTTCTGACCGTGGACCACCCCCGACGCAGCGCAGTCAGGAGCACCAGACGGTTGCCCCACCAGTCCCTGCAGCCACCGTAGAGAAGGCAGCACGCTGGCCGGCAGGCCAGAACCCACAACCCAGACGACGGAGCGACCGATGCGAAACCCCGTCTACCGCCCCGAACTGACCGACCAGCAGCTCATCGCCGGTTTCGGTGGAGACCGCACCTTGAACGAGCTGGTCGACGAACACCACGAGATCTACGACCTGCTGCTCGCTTGCAGCTTCATCGAAGAGTTCTTCCGCGCCCGCAGGGACTTCACCGCCATCGAATCTGCATGGCTCCACCTGGAAGACCATCTTGACCACGACAACCCGACGATCGCCGGCGTCGCACGCTGGCTGTATGAAATGACAGATCCAGGTCCCAACATCATCGACCTGATCTGAACCTGTCTTGGCACCACGGCCCCGCTTCCCAGCGGGGCCGTTGCTCTATATACAGACATCTGGCACATCCAGAAGGTAGGAGCTGCTGCCGCCCGATACACGCACGCCCCAGATGCGACCTGCGCGCTGTGGACACCGGCAGCCGGCTCCTCGACAGTCTGAGAGACGAAACCGGGCTGCGCTGGACCTCCTCCCCGCTGCTGTGGCAACCCGAACCCCTACCAGCCCAGCTACAAAGACGCCGCCGCAATGCTTTCGAATCTGGCATGGCAGCTGGAAGCGGAACTGGGAGGGATGACCGGGGAGGGATGGACGCATATGAGCGCGAAGACCTGACCGACGAGCTCAGTGCCCTGAAACGCATCGCCCGCACCCTCGGTAGGCAGCTGGAGCGCTGAGCTGCAGGCAGCTGCCCAGCGGGCCTGCCGTCTGGTCCGTTCCAATCGTGGCCGCTGTGGCGATACAGGTGGCGGGGCCGACTGGCCAGGCGGGACGCTGCACCACCTTCCAGGCATCGTTCCCACCGAGAAAGGCGCCGCGATGCAGACCGCCACCACCCCACACCCCGCCGACCTCCTCCTCCGACACCTCACCGACCTCGCCACCTCCACTCAACGGCTCCTCGAAAGCTGGGAAGAAGGTGACAGCATCGGAGAGCCGATCAGGGACCTCGCGGACGCACTCACGATGGCCGTCGGCAACCTCGGAGAAGACACCCTCGGCCTCGGCGACGAGGACGAAACCTGAACCGGCACACCCCACGGCCCCGCCATACCGGCGTGGCCGCAGTTTTGCCTGCGGAAACTGCTTGGCGGCGAAGCTGCCGCACTATCCCCCAGCCCCCACCAGCAGGACAGACCCATGACCGCCACCACCATCGACCGTGACACCATCACCATCCCCGCCACCGAGAAGTACTCCGACGCCTGGTGCGCCTGCCTACAAGGACCCCTCGACGAATGCGGCATGTGGCCCCTCGAATACACCGGCGGCGAGCCCTACCACTGGTGCCCCGAGTGCTACCGCGACCAGGTGATCGTCTCCCACAACGACCTCCTCCAGGACTACCGCCAGGCACTCGAACAAGGTGAGAAGCGTGACCTGCCAACCCTGGAAGACGCGCAAGGACAGGTGTTCAGCACCTGGGAAGCACGGATGGTGGGAGGCGACTGCGACGGCGGTCACACACCCCCACGCATCGACTGGTGACCGCCATGCTCGCCTACCCCTGCGACCTGTGTGCCACACCCGTCACAACCACCCAAGAGCGCACCGTCTATGACCTGCACCGCCGTCTGCCCTACCGGACCTGTGCCAGGTGCGCCGACACGCACACCAAACAGGTACAGCAACCTCACAGGCAGGACTGGGCAGCATGAGGCCAGCAACCATCGAACTGCACGGGTTTCAGAGCGCACGCACAACCGCAGCTGAGCTCGCACGGCAGGTCGACCCTGCCAGCCTGGAGGTGGTGATCCGGTGCCGGCAGCTCCAGGCCATCACCACGTCGTTCGCAGACGAGCTGGTGATACGCCTCCTCGTCGAACACGACCTGCGGCGCCTTGTGCTCGAAGGCGCGACGGCACGGAACAAGCAACACTTCCAGACAGCAGCACAGCGTCGCAGTGTCGACGGGCGGCTCTCCACACGGGCGGCGTCCCACAGCCCGTCCTCGCCTTCGTAGACGGCAGCGCCAACATTCATCGACTGCCTCGACGCCGCGCCGGCCACCCACTGGCTCCCGACCGCTACCGACATGGTCGCCGCCGCCCAACCGCCATCGACATCCGAAACCACGCTGAGCTGCCCGAAACGCCCGACCACCTCGACGCCGCACCCCTGCGGCTCCCCACACAGCTCGGCTCCATCGACAAACACACCGCCGACCACGTCACCCGCACCCCCCCCCACCCCACCTACACCAGCGGAGGTGCGGTGAGGTCGCACCGACACAGGCAGCGACCACGCCACACCCCAACGTCCTCTGCCTACGCTCTACACCCCGCCCCGCAGAGGAGCCACATGTCAGCGACAGCGACCCTTCTCGCCGCCAGCCGAGGCCCGCTGTACTGGCTCGAAACCGGAGTGGTCATCTTCATCATCGGGACGGTGATTGTCGGGTTCCTCACCGTCGGGTACCGGATCATCGTCGGCAAACCCATCCAAGGAGGAGACGGGCAGCCCCTCCGCCTACCTGGCGCCCAGACCAACGACGCGCCGCCCACCACACCCCCTGGCACCCCGGCAGGAACACACCGCCCGGCCTCCACCACAGCCCCACGCCAGCGGGCCGCACACGGCACTGCCTCTCAATCACGCCACACATCCATCTCACGGACCCTGCCCGGCAGGATCGCCGAACTCGACACTATCGACTGGCAGCCCGACCACCACTGGCCCGTCAAGCTGCTGGTCCCACCAGAGACGTTCCTCCAGCTCACCCGCGACCCCACTTTCCACGCCATGGCCCACCTCACCCACTGGCAAGCACCCAACGACGATCCCCACACCAAACACCGGCTCAACCACACCGACGACCACGTCTACCTGTGGTATCGCGGCCAGCTCATCGGCCAGCTCATCGGCCAGCTCGAAGGCGACGAGGCGTGGCTGGTCGGCTCCGACATCCGCCAGTTCGAACAGCAAGACCACGCCTCGGTCTACTGCAAGCTCCACTGGCACACCGACGGTGAGCACCCCGCCACCCTCAAGGTCCTCATCGGCCAGGACCGCATCGACGAAGACAACAACAGCGCTCACGTCACCACACCTCACCACCCGCCAGCATGGGCCGGAGACCACGAACTCCGCCGGTAGACGGTCACGCGACGCCTTGCCGACAAGGACCTCGCACGTAGCACCGGGCCCGGATGAGAGATCACCCACGGAGAACTCAACACCCTCGCCTGACCCGCCCAACCCCAAAGAAACTCCCGGTTCGACCCTCCCAAGCGGCCCAACCGGGAGTTTCTTTCGTCTGGGAGGACGGCGGAACGACGGGGTGAAAACCTCGCAGAGACGGGAACCTGCCCGACGAAACCTGCGTAAGACTCATTACGGCAGTCCCAAACCCGCAGCAGAACCCGGCCCCGCACACACCTGACAGGAAGCCGCAACCAGGCACCATCAGCGACGGAAACCCCGGTGCGGCCCTGCATGTGCATCCCGCCGGGGTTTCCGTCTGCCCTACCTCACCGGCGCCGTCTCGCAAACGCCGTTCGGAACACCATGCCAGCCGCAGCGACGTCGCTCGCCATCTGACACGCATACATATTCCACATCGCCGTCTCCACCCGCTTAGGGCTTCCTACCGGCCCCCGAACGAACGTCCCCGCACAGTGACGGCACAGCAGCAACGACCGTGCCGTGCCACCCAACTGCGGACCCACCAGAATGTCCGGCTCCTCCCCCACCCACCCCGGCTGGACAATAGGAGACCCTGTCACACCCCGATGGCCGCAGTACGGACACCTCAACGTCGGCATATCCCCCGCACCCTCCAAGCTGTCCTACAGCCAGAACCGGACGGCACCACACTACCCACCTGCCCAGCTCGACCCGGAACCAGCACCGTGCAGCACACCCTCCACCTACGCTGACACTCGCGGACACGGGGGAAGCCATGACAGACCACCAGCCCGAGAACAACAACCCGACTGGCGAACCACCAGGATGGCATCCCGACCCCTGGGGACGCGACGAGGAGCGCTGGTGGAACGGGTTCGAGTGGACCGACCGCACCCGCAACCACCCCAGCGACACCCCGAATAGCAACGACAGCAGCAGTAGCAGCCAACCCGTCAAGCCCCCCAGAAGCTCCCGGCACCTCCCCGGCGGCGCGCCAGACAACACCGCCGCCAACCGTTGGGCCAACCAAGATCCGCCACACACTGGCTGGTGGCCCGACCCCTACGGCGAAGCAGACGAACGCTGGTGGGACGGGGAGCGCTGGACTGACCGCACCGACAGCATCCACAAGCCAGGTGAGGCTCCCACCTGGACACGGAGACGGATCGGCATCCTCCTCGCCACCGTGGCCTTCATCGGCCTCATCATCGTCAACAGCAACGGCAGCGGCTCCGCACCATCCTCACCACCCCAACCATCGATCGCAGGCTCCGAGATCGCGGCCTACCTGGCATGCGAAGACTTCACCCGCCAAGTTCTGCGCTCACCCTCCACCGCCGAGTTCCCCGGCCGCCGCGAGGCAACGATCACCACACGAGGACAAGAGTGGGTTGTGCGCGCCTACGTCGATGCGGAGAACGCCTTTGGAGCGATGGTCCGCAACGAGTGGCGCTGCACCACCCGCAAGATCGATGGGGACACCTGGGAGGGAAACTCAACGATCCTCGACCAGTAACCGCCACCGCACGCCAAACGTCGCAGCCACCTCAGCGCGCAGCTGGCGTCCGCCGCTCGAACACCTCTGCGTCAATCTGGCAGGCAACCTCACACGCACGGCCAGGTGACAGCACCCTTGGCAGCGTCGCCAACGTCGCCGGCAGATCCGCCAGCGAACATACCGTCACACCCGACATCTCACGAGGGCGGCCGACCAGGTCCGGCACACACACCACCGCCGCCACCGCCACGCCCGCCTTCGCCGCCAGCAGCCGCGACTGACGCAACACCTGAGCGACCGGATCACCCGGGATGCGGCGACCCCCAACCACCATCTCACCATCCCGCAGCCGCAGCGGACCCGACCCCGTCTTCGTCTCCACCACCACCGCCAACGGCCCCAACACCACATGGTCCGCATCACCACCGCCGCCCAACAGACCACCATGGACCACCGCCGCAGGCCCCATCCGCCGCAGCACACGCGCAACCCGCCGCTCAGACCGCGCCCCCACCGCCGCACGACGCAGACGCCCACCCGCCCTCCGGGCCGCGACAACAGCGGCGACCGACACCACCAGCAACAGCCACACCACAGGCGAGACGTCCTCACCACCAGACAGCGCCGCCGCACCAGCGAACGCAGCCATCGCACCCAGCCACAACAGCACCACCCGCACGGCAGCTCGGCGGGCCAACGACGACGCGAACCCGCCCGGGCGTCCGAACACAACAGTGGGGGACATGTCAGCACTCCAGAAGACGTCCCACCAACCGTGGAGCAGCGCCAGCCCCCAACAGTCGCCACACAGCAGAAACCCCCGGCAAGCGCCGGGGGTCCTTCCGTCAGCGACGATGCTCAACGGTTCTCGACAACCACACTGGTCATCGAAGCAGCATCCAGCTTCCAACGAAGCCGGGGTGAACAGTCTGGACAACTTCCGAGGCCGTGTTCCTCACAGACATTCACACGGGTGACAGGTCGGGTTGTGCTGTCCATCGAAATCTCCTTATGAGGTGATGGGGCTCGCGAACCACACCCCACCATGCCTGCCACCACGCCCCTACCAAACGCCCCGTCACCGAAGCGGGGAAGACGCTCAGAGCACCACGATCCGAGCACACCAGGTGGCCGGCTCCACCGCATCGACACGGCCACGGGCCGCCGGCATCCCATCCCCCTCCAACACCACAACAGCGCCGACAACCACTCGGCCCCGCTCACCCGGCAGCAGCTGCTGCGAACAGACATCACCCGGCACCAGGAAACCGGGGGTGGCGTAGTCGACGAGCAGCGTGGTCACCGTGGTCACCTCCAAAGGATGCGGACACCTCCCGACGGGCGGCAACCCGCCTCTTCGAAACGGGACCGGCACGGCAACTACCGTCCCCACCCGACCCGGCACGGAGGACCGATGGCGACCACCACCCACCACAACCCGCTCAGCTGGGAACTCGAAGACCTCCTCAGCCCCCTCACCCAACTCCCAGACACGTGGCACATCATCACCGGAAACGGCTGGCTGGAACACCAACCAGACACCCCCAGCATCGTCCTCCTCCACCGCCGCCACGGCCTCGTCGTCCTCTGGCCCGCCTACCACGGCCTCACCTACCGGAATGAAGCGGGCAGGATCGTCGCCTCCCAACAGCCCGACCCGACCCGGCCATATGAACCCCTCCCCTACGACCCGTTCAACCTGACCCGCACCATCGCCTACAACCTCCGCCGACAGCTCACCAAGCACACCGACTGGCAGCCGGCCACCGGCTGGGGCATCACCAGCCCCTACTACCAGCTGCGCGCCCCCCAACTCACACTCTCCCAACTCGCCACCATCAGCCCCCACCAGCTCATCGACGTCGACGTCCTCCACCAGCCCCACCAGCTCGAAAACGAACTGGCCGCCCTCACCCGCCACTGCAACACCCCCTCCCCCAACCCCACTCCCGCCACCCCCGACCAGTGGGACGCCGCCCGCGAACACGCCCTCCCCGCCACCATCAACCACACCACCCGCCTGCTCACCACCAGCCGGCGGATGCGCAAACCCCAGCGAGAACACGCCCTCGAACACCTACAGCAGCGCTGTTTCACCACCACCCACACCACCGCTGCATGGACCGGAGACCCCACCACCGCACGGCTGATCGCCGCCAGCGAAAAGACACGGCAGCTGCGCGCCGCCGGACACCGCACCCTGCTGCTCACCCCCACCTGGCACAACACCCACGCACACCTGCAAGAGAACCCCGACAACCAGCCCCGCACGCTCGCCGGCCTCGCCTACCAGGCACTCACCGGACACGGCGAAGACGGCAGCGCCGACCAGGCCGCCGACCACGCCGCCCACCGGCCCACCCGCACCGGCTACAACCCCCCGACCCTCCTCACCTGGACCCTTGAACACGTCCCCTTCGCACACCACTCCAGCTGGGGCGACCTCCTCCACACCCACCATCCCACCGGACCGCACTGGCAGTGGGACGCCATCGTCATTGACCACACCCAACACCTCGACCCCGACACCCTCGCCTACCTCACCCTCCTCACCAACCCCGACACCCCCCACCTCTACCTGTTCGGCGACCCGCACCACCCCCACCCCTACACCCACACCTGCACCCCACCACCATGGGATAACCACCACCCCCACACCCTCACCACCGCCAACCCACCACTCCACCACCCCCACCTCACCACCCTCGCCCACCAGATCCACCCCGACCGCACCCCCG
>LFIK01003330.1_pt1 | contig 13063 bp, 16 predicted proteins | sample 643401 | NCBI WGS metagenome assembly LFIK01 (sample SAMN03777447, study PRJNA286221) | soda lake metagenome | biome: soda lake; feature: Kulunda steppe; material: water; isolation source: sample T5-Br brine of Lake Tanatar-5 | place: Russia: Kulunda steppe | collected 2010-07 | reverse complement strand
GTGCTGCAGAGGGGGGGCATGGGCGAGGGGAGGGGGATGCTGCTGCGTCAGGCACGTCAGGGAGGGGCTTGCTAGTGGGATGCAGCAATGGATATAGTGGGCTAGGGCCGGGCAGCCGGGGGGGAGGGGGGAGCTGTCAAGGGGGCTGTGGTGAGGCCAAAGGGGAACATTGTAGGTGGGAGGGTTGTTATAGGACTGAGGGGGTACAGTGGGATGGGGACTGTGATGAGGCCAAAGGGCCGGAGCATAGTGAGGGCTGTGATGCCCCAGGGGCGCGCAGCGACAGGGGCTGTGATCAGGTTGAGGAGGCGCATTGTGGTGGGGGCGGTGCCGAGGCGGGGGGGATGCACCTTAGTGGGGGCTGTGGGCAAGAAGTTAGGCAACACAGGGACCAAGACCCAGGGGGCATGTGCAGAGGGGTGATGAACCCAGGGCCCACATGGAGGCTGCGCAGCGTGATTGGCACCGCGACGCGGGAGGCCGCGGCCGGGGCTTGCTGGGCACATCAGGGGCCTCACCATCTGCCTCATGGCACCCACCCGCAGTCGCCGCAGCAGCCAAAGGATGTCATCTGCAAGCACGGGGAGCAGGATGGGCGGGTGATGGGGCTCGGCCCAGGGGGGTGGACCGGGCACAAGCCAGCCCGTGATGCAGCGGAGCTGGCAAGACTAATCGGCGAGTTGGGCGCGCACACGCTGCTGACGGCACTGCTAGAGGCGCTGACAGAGCAGCTTGACAACCTGGTGCTGCCGATGTGGCACTCGGTGCTGCTGCTACTGCAGCTGCTTGCGTGAGCCTGGCGTACCACAGCCAGTGACGGTGCCAGGCATGAGCACCGCAGCGCCCTGTGTACTTTTGTCCCTCCGCAGCTTGTGAGCAACTTCTTTTCTACTCCATGTTTCTCTACTGGTTATAAAGAAGACTGAGGGGTGTAGACTTTCTGCGGACACACAGCATATGCTGTGTCGCTGCCATGTTTTGTGCCCTCGACAACATTATCTATGGTTACCAGCGGGCTTGCATGCCTTGAGCTAGTTCACCTGGTGCTTGTGAAGGAAGAGCTGCGCCAACTAAAAAACTGGTAGCGTGTGCTAAGGAAGTTATCACTAGCCTGGTGCTTGCACCAGCTGCGCGCCTTTCCGTAAGAACGCGCCAACAGGGTTTCAACTGTTGGTGCAGTGCCTTATGTTTTACTTCCTGGTCAGATTTAATTGCTTACATACCATGACAGGTGTAAAGAGATGCAATATGCATTTATCACTTCAACCAAGGCCCTACCAGGGCAACTAGTAGTTGAGGTGTCAATTTGCAGGGGGTAAGGGCAAGGTTTCAAGGCTGAATCCGCCGAACGAGGGCAGCTTAGCTGGAAAAAAACTTGACTACATTGTTGATTCTTGGCAGCGATTCCTGATCATTCATGCATAATAGGAAGCCTTCGGTCTTGTAACTATTGTGCTAAATTGTGTGGTGTTCATGAGATGCTGAACAAATTGTCAGAACAATAGCAATGATCTCTGTGTTTAAAGTTCACAGCATTCTTCACCTGCCAGTGCACCCTTATTCATTCTTCTTTTCAACTGTTGCTAAGAGCCTCTTAACCTGAGGTTCAATAGCTACAGGCGCTCTTTTTAGTTTATCTTAGGTGCTCTTTTTTAGGAAATACAGCTGCTGCAGCGCGACTTGTACATTTTCTTGTTATTTCCTGCGCAGGCGGTTGTGGCACTGCCAGCATCAAGAAAGGAAAGGGAGACACATTCAATGCAAGTTGTTCCAAAGCACTGCTTACCCCCCACCACTGGTGGCAGAGGCAGAAAGAAAGAAAGAAAAACTACGCAAGCAGCAAAAAAGCTCCTCACAACAATTAAGGAATAGGGGCCGCTTGGAAAGAAAATCCCCTTCACCAGAAAGGAAGGAAGCAGTCAGTGAGAATCAGGAGGGATGCGGGCAGACAAGCCAGAAGACCTCTCCTGATTAATTTGAAGGTGACGAGAATGCTCAAGAGAATGTCTGGTCTGTACAAGCTTATGAGCATATTGCACAGAATGAGCATGAAGCTTGAGAGCAATTGTCTTGACTTTGCGAACCAAGGCCGAGACACTTCAGAAGAACCAAAGTGTGAGGAATGCAAATAACACCCCCTACACTTAAGACAATGACATGAAGAACATGGTCTCCTGCAATGCTGCGTCTAAGGCAACCATGCTCAGGCTGAGCATGGGCAGCTTGGAGCTGCTGCTCAGGGCGAGTGTCTTCACATGACTTGATCTCAATGAGATGGGTGGTACAACGCTGCCAAGGGAGGTCCTTGGGGCGAGTCTGTCTAGGCTGGTTAGGCAGGTTGACCAGAGGCAGATTAACAAGAAGTTCATCTGGAAAACCCCTCCCAAACCCACACACAGCAAATGAAGGGGCAGAATACCAGCCATACCCACCCTCTATTCTCATTCTACTATCCCCTGCCTCAATTGGTAACTAAGAACCGCTCTTCTAGGGCTTAGTAAGCAACGGCTTCTTAGCTGGTCTTCTATTGTACTACTCCCCTACCAGGTGCCACCGGTGGTCTCTCTCTGCAGGAAATATACCCACATGTTCTTTCAGACAGAGGCTCTAGAACAATAATTTCGACCAATTGAATCTCAAAATTATTGTTATAGGAAAAATAAAGCACAGGACATGCTGTTTGATAGGAATTTAAGGTGGTATGTAGCCTGTCTTATGCCATACCCGAGGCAATATTCCAACCCTGCTCACATGGCAGTCCGACATGGCTTTATAACTAATCAAACCACCATCATTATTGAGAAAGAAACTGAATGAGTCAGCTTTCAAAAAATCGTAGAAAAGAAACTACGTAAGCAGTGAAGCACTCCCTACATCAATTAAGGAAAACAAATCATAGATCAATTACTTCAGCCCCTAGGCTCACAGCGCTCACTAACAATAATAGAAGACTGAAGGTTCCAGACTGGCGTCTGTGGGCCTACACTGATGTTAGTAGCCTGACTTATAATAGTCAACTATACATATATGTATTGGAGCAAGAATCTTTATACCTGAGGAAAACAGCCGCCTATGTTTACCCTGGCGGAATTGGGATAAGCAATACCATAAATAAAACAAAACTGACTGGCATGGCTTCTGCGCAGAAATGCATGCATTAAGGGCAAAGTGTATCCACATAGCCACAGATAGCGCCTGTTTTCTATTTTAGGTACAGGAACAGCTCTTGTTTCCTAAATTACATAGGAACAGGGTTGCACGCTACGGTGCTACGGTCACCATTTCGTAGCGAAGCCGTAGCCGTAGCCGTAGCCGTAGCCGTAGCCGTAGCGGCCAGCCAGGGCCCCTGTCACATCCTGAATAATTTTAAAACATTGATTTATATAAAACAATGTCACTCGTAAAAAATAGTGATCAAGGTACTGCGTTTGCGGAAAGTTATAATCAGTTTTGCACGCCTCACGGATGTGCTACGGCCGCGTAGCCTTAGAAAAACCGTAGCGTGCAACCCTGCATAGGAAGCACACAAACGTCAAACTCTTGGAACAAATTCGTGTTTAAGCTTCTCCATGATTAAGGAATCAGACACTCTCATTAACTAAAAAAGTTCACATGAAGCTTCAGCCCACATTGGCATGTTTGGAAATGAATTTGCTGACGGTATAGCAAAACGTCAGACTGTTTGTACAATTGTACAAACAGCGACCCAGGGAAGCCCCCCTGTTCCTGCTCACCCACTGGTCAACCTGGTCTTCGAATTTTTGTTCTTAGTTTGTCTGTTTTTCTCAAATAGGAGACACTCATGTTTCTCCTTCGGGGTGAGGTTGGAGAGCGCAGCAATGCGACATACCAAATGATAGGCTATCGATCAGCTTTTATTACTGGGAATCAAGTGAAGATATCTCTGCACGCTTACCCCTCAGGCCACTGAAACGGGTCAATTGAAGAACTGGCAGCGGATGCTCGAATCACATATTTACTTGAGAAATAAAATTGCAATGTGTGACTTGAAGAATGAGAAGCCAACTGAGCTTTGACGATGGCAAGCAAGCCAGAGCTTTCTCCTGATGTCCATATTGTTGAGGAGCGAAGGCGATTTTTCCCTCTCTGTTGCTTTGGTGTGGATCCCTGGTTGGGCAGAGGCTGGACAGACATAAAAGCACAAAAACATCTTGGGAAAGGACACCGTCCCAGCACAACAGAGTACAGGCGTGTGCAGAATAACCGCCCAAATGCCAAGAAGGTGACTGACACTTGCTGTGCTCGCAAAGGTAGCATGCTTGCAATGAACTGACTGTGAAGTTCCCACTGTTTAACCCAAGTTTGACAGAAGAGGTGTTAAGAGGAATCAGGACAGCGCCTTCCCGTATCTGAATCTTCAAAAAACGATTTGGGCTTCTCTCACACACACGCATCTACCATACACACACTTGATACACACGCACGCACTCACGCACCCAAACATTCAAACAAGTACAGTCACACATGCGCACGTATGAATACGCACATATACACGCACACACGCTCGCATGCATACATAAGCGCGCATGTACACACATACAAAAGCACAGAACTAATGAGACCATCAGGACAGCAGGCAGCTGCTCTTCATCTGGAGCAACATGTTGCGACGGTTTGACTTGTCTCAGGCGCGGGTTATACGATGTGCTTGTATTGTGCAGGACTGGGAGTGGGGGGTTGTCATCCATGAAACGGAGACGGACCCGGAGGGATGGCAGTATGGATGCTGTCTATGGGGGCAGAGGCTGCCAGAGCATGCCTCTACTTACAATCGCGAGCATCATCTGGATTGTGTGAAGCAGCGAAAGTGGGTGATGCTCAAGGACCAACAGGCAGTCGAGGAGGCTTGCAAGGTGGGAGGCTTGACTAACGGGCACACACAGCTAAAGCTCACGAGGCCACACACTCAGGGAGATGTCAATCAGAGCATACTGTACTTGAGTTGTTTGTTCCCTCAAAGTTTCGAGTCCTTGGGAAGCAATCAAGACCTGAACCTGCCTTTCTTGGTGAGCGTGGTGAGCGTACACCATGAGCCAGTTGAAAGACAACGTCGTATTGCCAAAAATAGTTGTGCTTGCCTCAGCATTCACGGCAGCGGCAGCAGGCGCTGGGGCACCAGCAGTGACAGAAGTAGCTGGAGTAACTGCACCCAAGACATGTATCATCTGAATGGCTGTCTAGTTTTATTGCTCAAGCTTTGAGATCCTTTAAGGAAACAACACTGCAGTAAACAATGCTGATAAAGCAATGGCAGCATGGCATGGCCTCACGCCTGATGACTGCTTGAACTTGCAGAGAGGCTCCGTCACAGTTCTCACTCCTGTGCAACTGCAAGAGCTTCGAGCTGAGAAGCAGAGGAGGTGAGTGTCAGTAAATTGCCTTAATGGAAATGTGTTTGCATGAAAGCAGGTTTTATGCCTGATCATGGGCCATGATTCATGGCTCCTGGCTTAGACCGTTAACAGCTTGTTCACCGTCTTCAGTTCCAGTCTTTGCTGACCCTCTGTGTGGCACATCATGTAGCAGGGCTGAACTGTCTACTGAAAGTACGTGCATAAAGCAGAATGCTTCCCTTAATCACTAAGATGCACAAGGCATCCTAGTATTCTTGGCTCAGAGAAAGCCCCTTAAACACGTTTAGGGGCGCGCGCCTCATCTGCTCTGGTGCAGCCATGGCACTGTAGGCACGCACACAACTAAGTGCAGCCTCCTGAAGTAACTTGATGTGCTGAGAACAGAAATTGCGATGGGCTTGTTTTGTGTGGTTGTCTTGCGTCCTTTGTGTCTGCCACGCGCTGACGTTTTGTGATCCTTGGAGCAAGCAGGCGCGGACAAGTGCAAGTTATGCAAGCCTGTGACCGCGACATGCTTTTAGTGTGCACACAGCACAGGCTCCCTTATGGTAAGCTGAGTTGCAGGTGGGAGGAGGGCATGAAGGATGTGTGGAAGCTGCTGGATGAGCTGGATGAGGCAGCCGACTTCCGGTGGGTGGGATCAAACACACACTGTGCTGGGAGAGGTATATGAGGCAGTCAGAGAGTTTGGTAGGTGGGATGGATGATTTTAGGTTGGGCACCGGAGATTGGGCTTGGTTCATTTAACGCCTTTGCATCCTGTGCATACTATGTGAGCCTGTGTTAGCAGGCTGTGCGAGCCTGTGTGTGCAGCCTGTGTGAGCCTGTGCATGCAGGCTGTGCGAGCCTGTGTGTGCAGCCTGTGCGAGCCTGTGTGTGCAGCCTGCATGAGCCTGTGTTTGCAGGCTGTGCGAGCCTGTGTGTGCAGCCTGTGTGAGCCTGTGCGTGCAGGCTGTGTGAGCCTGTGTGTGCAACCTGTGCGAGCCTGTGTGTGCAGCCTGTGTGAGCCTGTGTGTGCAGGCTGTGCAAGCCTGTGTGTGCAGCCTGTGCGCGCAGCCTGTGTGAGCCTGTGCGCGCAGCCTGTGTGAGCCTGTGTGTGCAGCCTGTGTGCAGCCTGTGTGTGTGCGTGAGCTGAATGTGTGTGCGGCTTTGCAGGTCCCAAGCCACGGCGCTGCTGGACCCAGTGGCCCTGCAGACTGTGGCCAGCAAGCATTATGAGGTGAGGCAGGTGCTGGACAAGATGGGGCCCTGCAAGCTAGGGCCAGCACTGTGAGGTAAGGCAGGAGTTGCTTGGGTTGGGACCTCAGGCAGGTTGAAGCCACAAAAGCTGCAAGGTGAAGCGAGTGTTTTGACCTGGGGCCCTGCCAGGAAGTGGGGCCAGCAAGCGCCGTGTGGAGGGGTCAGCTTTTTGGGGTCTTGGATGTGCCAGTGCGTCTCCCCTCTGGGCACTTCTACAAGCTGCCTTTGAAGCAAGATGGCACATTAGGAAAGTTCGTGGCATGCTGGTGTGGCATGAAGATTTGCAAACTGTGCAGAAGACAGCGGGGATCGTTGGAGGAGAGTTGTGAAGGCGGCATGAATGTCGATAGGGGGGACTTATCGATAGGGGGGACTCACAGTGGTAGCAGGAACACAGAGGCCTGGGCAGCAGGAACGCAGAGGCCTGGGCAGCAGGAACGCAGAGGCCTGGGCAGCAGGAACGCAGAGGTGGTCTGCTTGGAAAAAGGCTCGCTGGGATCCAGCCAAAGTCAAGAGACACTGCGCCACCTGTGCACGCACTTCTGTCCTGATTGTGATATGGATACACTTTGTCTGTTATTTGTCGTTGCCCTGCCGTGCTGCAGATCATGCGTAACCCACAGCAAACAGGTTTGGGATTTTCAGGGCTGGCGCACCCTCAGGCTTCACTGACCAACCTCTTTGGGTGCACTGTGCATCCCATGCGCGTGCTCGCCCTGCTGTGCTGCAGATTATGCGCGGCCAGAAGGCCTACGCCCTGGAGCACTTCCCCGCTGTCAGGTTACTCCAGGAGCCCCAGTGGCCTGTGGTCAGCATCCAGGTGGGCAGGGTCCAGGGCGCGCGCGCACGTATGGGTGGGCGTGCACGGATGTGCACAACCATGACGTGTGGATCCTTGCGTGTGCTTTTATCTGCATGTACCCTTGTGTGTTCCATGTGCACCATCTAACCCTTCGTGTGTTGCATGTGAATGTGTGTGTGTATTGACAGTATATCTTCACGTACGTGGTAGTCGCTGTTCAAAACCTTGCCTGGACATCCAGTATCCAAGCTTGCGGGCATGTGCCAACCAGGCACTGCCTAGGAGTTGGCAGGCAAGGTGCTGCGGCCACTCTTGCACAGGCTTGGCACCTTCCTGTGTGCGCGCGTGTTCTTTTGCCAGCTTCTGCCTCGGGCCTCAGGTGCCCTTCGGATAGCTATTCGCTGCATGTACACATGCTTTGGTAAAATTGCACTGGACGCAAACCAGGGATTAGAGGCTCGTGCTGGAGCTTATGTGTGCAATGCAATGAGCGATGGGGCCCCTATGTCCAATTCTAAAAGTGTTGCTCACAGAGTCGCGCCTCATTCTTGAGTGGGTGTGCTTTCCAGGGTCGCGTTGCGCATGGCATTGAGGATGTGCTGCCCAAGACAGGAGCAGCCCATGAGTTTGCGCAGGGCGTGGGTGACCTGCTGTCCAGCCTGTCACGTCTGCCCTACCGGATGTCAGCATGGTCCCAAAACATGCAGAGCAGCATCAAGAGCCAGGTGTGGCATGGTTCCTGATGATGCAGAGCAGCATCAAGAGCCACATGCGGCACGGTTTCAGAGCATGCAGAGCAGCATCAAGAGCCAGGTGCGGCATGGTCCTAGGGCATGGAGAGCAGCATCAAGAGCCAGGTGTGGCATGGTCCCTGAGCATGCAAATCAGCATCAAGAGCCACGTACCGCTCGCGCTCGCTCCCAAACAGCCACAGTGCTTGCATCCGCTTTTGACGTGACGTGTGGGCGCATCAAGGGCGTGCTTGGCAACACTAGTGGTGTGGCACAAGCCACAGCAGGCAGTGGGGTGGAGCCCCAGCACGGCTCTCCAGAGTGCGATTGTTGAGGCAGCCAGCGCTTGAGGCATGTTCTGCCTGGATAGATAGGGGCATCTCTGTCAATGCCCTACACACATTTAATGTGTTTATGTACGTTATACCATCACGCCTTGCTTGCGTTTGCATGCGCAGATGCTGGAGCAGAGGCAGCGCCGCAAGCTGCGCAAGCAGGCCCCTCAGCCGCCGCCTCCACAGCCGCGGCCCTGTGCGGCCTGGCAGCAGCCACACGCAGCCGCCGCTGCCAACGGCCTGGCGCCTCCACTTACCATGTCTTGCCCGCCCCATGCAGCAGCACTCAAGATTGAGCCGCCCGCGGCATCCCTGCCCGCCAGCCCCCTCACACCAGAAAACCACAACCCTGCAGCTACCGCGCCCGCCAGCCCCAGAGCAGCAGGCGACCCAAGCTCCCACTCCAGGCCAAGCAAAGCCTTATGCCCACCATCCCAGCGGTCCTCACCTAAGTCCAGCCCCGCTGCAGCTACGCGTGCGCTGCCGGCCTCCATCAGCGCACCCCACCCAGCCAAGCTGGAGGGCAGCCACCACAGCACTGCAAGCGATGGCAGCAACGGCGGCGGTGGCGGTGGCGGCAGCGGCTGCAGCTTGGCAAGTCACCACTGCCAACCAGCGGCGGCAAGCGGATATGAAGGCCATTTGCATGCCCCAAAAGGCTCGGACCTGCCGGCGCCCGTGCGGCGTGCAGACCCAGCAGCGCTGGCGCCCGCAGCACGGTACACAGCGTTTGGGGTGTGGGACAACAGAGGGGTATGCTCTTGCTGCGCACGGCTGGGGCAAGTTTTGGGGTGTGGGGCGGCAGAGGGATGTGCTGCTGCTGTGCACAGCTGGGGCGCACAGCTGGGGCAAGTTTAGGGGTGTGAAAGAATAGGGGGATGTGCTGCTGCTGCGCACAGCTGGGGCAAGTTTTGGGGTGTGAAAGAACAGAGGGATGTGCTGCTGCTGCGCACAGCTGGGGCAAGTTTTGGGGTGTGGGACAACAGAGGGATGTGCAGCTGCTACGCACAGCTGGGGCAAGTTTTGGTGTGTGAAAAGAACAAAGGGATGTGCTGCTGCTGCGCGCAGCTGGGGCAAGTTTTGGGGGGTGGGATAACAGAGGGATGTGCTGCTGCTGCGCACAGCTGGGGCAAATTTAGGGGTTTGGGACGACAGAGGGATGTGCTGCAGCTGCGCACAGCTGGGAAAAGGCTTACGTGTTGCTGCGCTGCTCATGCAAACACAGGGCAACCTGCATTGAAGGCATGACTGAGTTTACAAGGGGCAGTGAATGGATTATGGAACCAAGAGACACAGTTTCATAGCGAAGAACTGGACATTCTGGTCCCATGAGAGGCAGCTGGCTTGAGAAAAAGAGCCTCCTTTCTTGCCATTGCCAAATGCTTCTTGACAAAAGTGGCAGTGACAGCACCGACAAGAGCAGCAACAGCAAGGGCATTCACTTGTAGCACCACGCACTGCTGCTGTGGATGAGCCAGAGCTAGTTTGAGCACACAATTCCTCCAGCAGTTAGATTGCCAGATGAATTTGCAGGCCACAAAACCGAGCGCTCATGAGTGTGACTTAACAAGTGCCCCCTCCCCTCAATCTGCCTAGGCGGGCAGGGGCTCATGGCCCAGATGAGCCACACACTGGGCACCACAGGCACATCCAGCTGTGTCTGGACTCTTAACCACTCAGTGCATGTGCACACACAACTCTTTATATTGTGCAACTGTGGTGTTAAGACCCTGCAATCTGCGCAACCCGGTGCAAACCTCCACGCACACTGCATGAGCAAGCATGTGATATGTGCAGGCCCACAGCATCATACCTGTGGTCAAGCCCTGAGCGCGCGCTCGCGGACAGTTGACCCTGCAGATCCCTGGGCATGTGTGTGTGCGTGTGTGTGTGTGTGTGTGAATGCGCGTACATGGATGCGCATGCCGTACATGATGTGCACTTTTGCATTGTGTGTACTTGTGCCCATATGAGCACACGGCTCTTCAGTTAAACACCCTGAAAGCCTCAGTGTGTGTGTGTGTATGCGCTTGCGCGTGACTCTGCAGAGCGCACTCAGTGTCTGTGGATGCTGGCAGACACGCCAGCCTGGCAGCAGGCCCGGCGGACCTGCCCGCCATTCCCACCTCGGACGCAGTGCGCGCCGCACTGTGGGACAGCCCTATGCAGGTGCGGCAGCGAGTGGCCCCGTGGGCTGTGCCTTTTGATGTGTAGCTCTATGTGTCACCGCTCTTGAGATGGTGGGGATGCGCTAAGAGAATGTCTGCTCCTAATGAAGGCCACCCACTGATGGCACACTCTAGCGCAAGCCCCCGTTCGGGGGTTGGTTGCTTTGCGCCTGGTGGCCAGGTGTATGAGAATGCTTGAAATCAGAACAGTAGTCCTTTGCATTGAAGGCTACAGATACATTCACGAAACTTTGTTTAGTGAAAGTCACACCACTGCAGCAAGCCCTTTCCGGGGCTTGGGGTGCCCGCGCCTGTAAGGCAGGGCATGGCTTTCCCTTTTTGCCTGGCAATGACCAGCCAAATGCCCATCAGCCACGCACAATCTGGCTCGTGGCTCACCTGATCAATCGTGTAATATGCCTTGACACAGGGCTGCTGCCACCCTTAAGGCTGGCTGGTCTGTAAGAGCTGCAGCATGGCCTGCCTGCTCTAAACGCTGCCAGCTGCATCACCTCTGGCTGCCCTTATTGCTGGCTGGCTCACAGAAGCTGCAGTAAGGACTGGCTGCCTTCACCACTCCTAGCTGCCCTTACCTCTGGCTGGCTCGCAGGAGCTGCTGCGTGGCCTGGCACGCTTGCAGCGCAGCAGGCGCGGCTTGGGGCAGCCCAAGCAGCCCCGCCTCCTGCACAACAAGTATGACTTTTATGAGCATGACTATGAGGCGGCCCCATTCCCAGAGCCAATGCAACTCAGCCTGCCCGAGCTCAGCTGCGCCATGGGCCATGCGCTGTCAATGTACGGCGACGTGGAGGAGCCTGGGGGTGCGTCGTGCTCTCACGCGTGCGCGTGTGCATGTAACATTGCGTGGGTGAATGCGCAAGGACCAGGGCTCAGACGCGCAGTGGGTCATGCGTGTGCATGTGTCTGTTGTACGGCAACGTTGAGGGGTGCGCTGTATGGTGTTTCTCTGTGCATGCCTCTAGATGCATGAGCTTTAGGACAAGGCTATGCAGGCGAAAGCATTCCCATCTGAATAACTTGATCAGCTGAGAGCAGCCCTCTGGAGTTGACAAATCCACCTTCCTCTGCCGGAGTTTTTTTTATCAAATTCCCTCAGGTGATCGTCTTCAAGGCTCTGTAGGTAAGGGCTGACAAAACATCACTCTTGTTAGGGCCCCTGATTGTGTAAAGTAGCACACGGAAGGGAAACGTGGACCTTGCTATTGCCCGCCAAAGGGAATAACAGCTGCCTGTAGAGCTGCTGGACATGACTTTTGGGACTTGGCTGCTGTATGCCGCGCAGAGAACGGCTACTGCCTGCAGACCTACTGCGGCGCCATCGAGAAGTACACCGGCGTACCAGAGTCGGACGTGGTGTTGTCTGTGTGGCGCAGCCAGGTAGGTGCTCTCTGTATTGCGCAGCCAGGTTGGCGTTGTCTGCGCGATCTAGCCAGCCAGATGGGTGGGTGCTTGTATACAGTCCCTATGGGTTGATGTTGCTGTTGCACCCATGTTGGCTGGGAAGTCGTGATGGTCAGTGTTCCAAGTTAAATGGTGAGGGCAGTCCTGGTGCATGTGATCATTGCCTGTGTATGCCCTCAACGTCTGCGCTCCCAATGCGTGTGGTCACTTGTATGCCCTCAACATCTGCGCTCTCGATGCGTGCACTCAAGCACAGTTGGAGATTGGTTTAAAACACCGGGCATGGTAGGGCTTCTGCTTCATGGTGCGGCCCCCATACAAGCGTGTGCTCATGTGCACTAGATCTCCGGGATCTGTGCCAGTCCAACAATACTTGCGTCCATTGCTCTGCCTGCGATGGAGGCAACAGAGGCTTACTTGCCATATGCCACGATTAGACGCACATCATCTCCGCGGTTTTGATGCAGTTACTGTCCAAAGAAAACACCTCCTTGTTGGTGCTGCTCACATGCTGTTGCTTGGCTCGAACTTCCATCACGTCTTGCCTCTGCTTCACACCATGCTTGCCTCCAGCTACCAACCTTGATCCTCACATGCGTGCTAGTTTATGAGTCACATCCAGCTCAGTCAATATGCCCTGTCTTTGTTCCCTGGCCAGCTGATGAGTTGCCAAACTCTGGCAGCATGAAATGATGGCAACAGAGCATGACCCCCATTGTCCATCCTTTCACCTCGCTTATTGTCTTCCCCCTTCGCTTATTGCCTTCCCTGTGTGTCCCTTCTCAAAGCTCACTGCTTGTCGTCGCTGCTGAGTGTGACATGCAGGTGTTTGAACCTGGCCATGTGGTGTGCATCGACAGGAAGGCAAAGAAAATTGTCGTGTCAGTAAGGTGGGGTTAATACACAAGGGAAAAGGGGAGGTGTGGCGGGAGGTATGTGAGTTGCTGTGGTACCCTGGTGCTGCGGTACCCTGGTGCTGTGGTGCCCTGGT
>LFIK01003328.1_pt1 | contig 13064 bp, 10 predicted proteins | sample 643401 | NCBI WGS metagenome assembly LFIK01 (sample SAMN03777447, study PRJNA286221) | soda lake metagenome | biome: soda lake; feature: Kulunda steppe; material: water; isolation source: sample T5-Br brine of Lake Tanatar-5 | place: Russia: Kulunda steppe | collected 2010-07 | reverse complement strand
GTTCAGACCGATGCGTTGGAGGAGGCGCCCCACCGTCGGACGGGACAGACCAAGGAAATCACCGATGCGCTGCATGCCCCAACGCTGCCGCCGCAGGGCTATGACCTGACGAGCGAGACGCTGCGGCGTGCGACGGGGTTGGCGGTAGGGACGAGAGGAACGGTCATACAGCCCCGCACTGCCATCGTTCAGATACCGTCCGACCCAGCGCCGCACGGTTTTAGGATCGACCTGGTAGTGCCGGGCCGTCGCCCGATAGCTCCAGCCTTGGTCAAGAACACGGGCGACCATGGCGGCTCGACCTCGGGGCGTGAGAACGGCATTGTGATGGATGTCCACGGGGCTTCTCCTGCTTGGGCTGCTAAGTCGACAAACTCAGCATCCATCGGAGGGGTTCCGTGGACAACCTGTTGAGCAATCACACTTAAGGAAGCGATCTGCCAGACGCGGATCATTTCGCCTCCGGCGGAGCCTGCGTCAGCTGGATGAGTCCAGAGGCGGGTAATCCGTGTAGCCGCGCTCGTCCCCGCCGTAGAAGGTGTCGTAGTCCGGTTCGTTCAGCTCGGCATTGGCACGCAGGCGCTCCGGCAAATCCGGGTTGGCGATGAACAGCCGACCAAAGGACGCCAGATCGCAATGCCCTGCTTCGATACGCTGCCGCGCCTCATCAGCCGTATAGGCACCATTACCGATATACGCCCCGCTAAACGCTGAACGTATGGCATCGATGACCGGCTGCGGGCGGCCGTCGGCGTGATTGCCCTGGAAGGAATCCTCGACCACTTCGATATAGGCAATGCCGCGCTTGTTGACGGCCTGGGCAAAGGCGCCAAAGGTCGACACCGGATCGTCATCGCGCATGTCGTTGAAACTGCCGGTGGGACTAACCCGAACGCCCACCTGCTGCGGCGACCAGACTTCCAGCACGGCATCCAGCACTTCCAGTGGCAGACGCAGGCGGTTTTCGATGCTGCCGCCATAGGCATCGGTGCGCTTGTTGCTACCGGTCCGAATGAACTGATCCAGCAGGTAGCCATTGGCGCAGTGAATCTCGACGCCGTCGAAACCCGCATGCTTCGCATTGCGTGCGCCCTGACGGAACTGCTCGACGATACCCGGCATTTCCTCGATGCCCAGGGCGCGTGGTTCCAACACATCCACCATGCCTGATTCGGCGCTGATGAAGGTCTGGGCACCCTCTGGCGCGATCGCGGAAGGCGCCACCGGAAGCGCACCGTCAGGCTGCAGTTCCGGCCGAGAGATCCGGCCCACATGCCACAGCTGCAGATGTATACGTCCTCCGGCCTGGTGTACGGCATCGGTCACCAATTGCCAGCCGGCAATCTGCTCGGCGCTGTGAATGCCTGGCGTGAAGGCATAGCCCTTGCCCTGGGGGGATACCTGGGTCGCCTCACTGATGATCAGCCCGGCGGAGGCCCGTTGCCGGTAATACTCCGCATTCATGGCGACCGGCACGTCACCCGGTTGCGCGGCGCGGGAGCGGGTCAGGGGTGCCATGAGAACCCGGTTGGGCAACTCCAGATCGCCCAGGGTGAAGGGCTGAAACAGCGGATCCTGCTGTGCTGGCATGTTTGAAGGTCTCCATGATCGGTTTAACGGCGTGGACGAGTACGTTGGTCCAGCATGATGGGATATCAAGGGCCACCGCGCACGGCGATTGCCAGAATCGGAGAGGCGTCGTAGGGTCGGCTCTCTTTCCGACCAGGATTTCACCGTGACCAACCCTCGCCATACCGTATGGATTGTCCTGATCTGCGCCTGCCTGGCGGTCATGCTTAGCATGGGCATGCGCCAGTCCTTCGGCATCTTCATGCCAGCGATCAGTGTCGAGCTGGGCGGCAACCGGGAAGTCTTCGCGCTGGCCATCGCCCTGCAGAATCTGGCCTGGGGTCTGGTGCAGCCCGGCGTCGGCATGCTCGCCGACCGCTATGGCTCCCGAATCGTCGCTGGCGCCGGGGGCGCGCTATACGCCCTGGGTCTCGCCCTGACGGCGCTGGCCACCACGGCCGTTGCTCTGAACCTGAGTCTTGGCTTTCTTGTCGGTACCGGCCTCAGTGCGACCACTTTTGTCGTCGTGCTTGGCGCTGTGGCAAAGGTGGTGCCGGAAGATCGCCGTGGCCTCGCCTTCGGCATCGTCACCGCAGCCGGTTCCCTGGGCATGTTCGCCATGGTGCCGATCAGTCACGGCCTGCTGGACGGGCTGGGCTGGCAGGGCGCATTCCTGGGACTGGCCGGTCTGGGCGTGCTGCTGGCACTGGTTGCCATCGGCTTTCCGGCAGCCACGCCAAGGGCGTCGGGCAGCGCTCCGCCTGCTCAGAGCATGATGCAGGCGTTACACCAGGCGGGAACACATCGCGGTTACTGGCTGCTGAACGCCGGCTTCTTCGTCTGCGGCTTTCACGTGATGTTCATCGCCACGCATCTTCCCGCATATCTGGAGGATGCCGGCTTGTCCGGTCGGGTCGCTGCCATCGCCCTGGCGCTGATCGGGCTGTTCAATATCGTTGGGTCGTTCGTATTCGGGATGCTGGGTGATCGCATCCGCAAGCCGCAATTGCTGAGCAGCCTGTACGCGGCACGTGTCGTCGTTATTGCCGCGTTCCTGTTCCTACCGCTGAGCCCGGCGTCGGCATTGATGTTCAGCGCCGCGATGGGCTTTCTCTGGCTGGGAACGATCCCCCTCACCAGTGGCCTGGTGGCGCAGATCTTCGGTCCGCGTTACATGACGACCCTGTTTGGCATCGTGTTCCTGAACCACCAGATCGGCAGCTTTGCCGGGGCCTGGATGGGTGGCCGAATTTTCGACACCACCGGCAGCTACGACACAGTCTGGCTGCTCGCCGTCGGTCTTGGCGTGATGGCTACCGTGCTGCATATGCCGATCTCGGATCGCCGGGTGAATGCCACGGCGGCAGCATGAGGCGCGAGGTCAGGGCCCACCAGGGGGAGCTTGGTCGCCACAGGGGGCGCTGAAGAACCGTGACATCTCCGATGCCACGGCGGCCGGCGCTTCCTCAGGCAGGAAATGGCCTGCGTCCAGCGCCACCGCGTCGACATCGCTGGCATAGCGGCGCCAGACCCCAGCCACGTCATACGTGCGGTGGACAAAACCGTGCTTCCCCCAGAGAACCAGCAGCGGTTGCGCAAGCCTGCGTCCGCGATCCTCGCGATCGTGTTCGAGGTCGATGCCGGCGGCAGCGCGGTAATCCTCGCAAGAAGCGTGAATGGTGTCGGGGTGACGGAAACAGCGCAGGTAGTCATCCACCGCAGCCGGATCGAATCGGGCCCCAGGCGCGCTCCAGCGGCTGAGCTTCTGCTGCAGGTAATACTCGGGGTCAGCGCCGATCATGCGCTCCGGCAGACCATCCGGCTGAATCAGGAAAAACCAGTGGTAATAGCCGGTGGCGAAGGCCTGATCGGTGGTCTCGAACATGTGCAACGTGGGTGCGATATCCATGACACAGCCCCGGCTTATCCGTGCCGGATGGTCCAGCATCATGCGATGCGTCACCCGGGCGCCGCGGTCATGGCCCGCCACCGCGAAATGCTGGTGACCAAGGCTGGCCATCAGTTCCACCATGTCCCGTGCCATGGCCCGCTTCGAGTAGGCGGCATGATCACAGCCGCCATCGGGCTTGCTGCTATCGCCGTAACCGCGAAGATCCGGACAGACGAGATGAAACTGTCCACTGAGTAACGGCGCCACGCGGTGCCACATGACGTGGTTCTGGGGATACCCGTGCAGCAAAAGCAACGGAGGCCCCACGCCACCATGGACGCAGTGGATCTCCGCGCCATCGGTATCGATGCGCCTTGCCTCAAACCCGTCGGGAAACATCACACTCATCCTCTGCCTGATCCCGCAAGCGCGGCCTGCAGGAAAGAATTCGCCGGGATGCTTCTGCATGAGCCTGAGCGGTACTGCGTCGGCAGCCGGCCAGGTGCCGGGCTCACCACTCAGGCCGGACGCGGAATGCGTTGCCGCCGCAACCAGCGACCGATGACACCGCGCTGGGGCGCGAACAGAAATGCCAGCAGGAAAAAGCCGGTGACCACCAGCACGATGGCACCGCCAGAGGCAACATCCAGACGTACAGCCAACGACAGGCCAATAACCGCCGATAGCATGCCGATTGCGGAAGCCAGGACCATCATGGCCGGCAGACTGTTGACCAGCAGATAGGCGGTGGCACCCGGCGTGATCAGCATGGCCACCACCAGAATGATGCCCACCGTCTCCAGGCTGGCAACGATTGCCACGGTAAGCAGCAGAATCAGACCGTAGTGAATCACCGAGGTATTCAACCCCAGCGAGCGGGCCTGCACCGGGTCGAAGACGTAGAGCATCAGTTCCTTGTAATACAGGATGACCACCAGCAGCGAAACCAGCCCCACCGCCAACGTGAGCATCAGGGCCGGATAGCGCACGCCCAGCACATTGCCGAAGAGAATGTGCATCAGATGCGTCGACGTGGCGATCTGGCTGATGATGACGATGCCCAGCGCAAACGCCGCAGTGAACATCAAACCCATGGCGGCGTCGGCCTTGATCCGGGTATGCCGTTCAATGACACCGATGCCAAGCGAGGTCAGTGCACCGGTAACCAGCGCGCCGATGAAAAACGGGATATTCAACAGATAGGCAATTGCCACGCCGGGCAGAACCGCATGAGAGATGGCATCCCCAAGCAGAGACCAGCGTTTCAGGATGACGTAGCTGGACAACAGTCCACACATGCCACCGACCACCAGGGCGGTAAGCAGGGCGCGCTGCATGAAGGCGTACTGGAAGGACTCGGCAAGAGCATCCGGCAGCAGATTGACGCCGATCATCATCAGCCCGATGAAGGCATCGACGACGCCGACACCCATGTCGTACAGGCGCTCGCTCATGCCCCCTGCCCCGTCGTTTCCGCGGCGTCACAACGGCTCACCGGATGATCTTCGGCCATCGGCTTGATCCAGTTGATGGTTGCAACCCGGGCGAGCATGTCATCGGCAAGCATGGCGTCTGGCGGCCCCTGACCCACCACCTGGCGGTTGATCAACACCACATGATCCGCGCTCTTGCGCGCACCCATGATGTCATGAGTCACCATCAGGACCGTGCGACCCTGGTCGCGCGCCTGCCGCAGCACCCGCATGATCAGTTCCTCACTGGCGCCATCGACACCCGCCAGCGGCTCATCAAGTAGCAGCAGGTCCGCCTCCTGCACCAGCGCCCGGGCCAGCAGTACGCGTTTCCGCTGACCGCCGGAGAGGCTGTCAATCGATGCGTGCTGGCGGTCCAGCATGTCGGTGTCCTGCAGCGCCCTGCGCACCGCCGCATAATGATCGCCGCGGATCAGCGAAGGCGGCAGAAAACGCTGCCATCCCCCCTGCTGACGGATATGACCGTAGCGGCCGGAGAGAACGACGTCGCGCACCGACAGCGGGAAATCCCAGTCAAGTTGCTCCTGCTGGGGCATGTAGGCAATACGGCTTTTGCGTCGTTCCTCTTCGATCGGCCGATCGTTGATCCGGATCTCACCGCGGAGCGGTTTCAGGGTGCCGGCAAGCACGCGGAGCAGCGTTGATTTGCCCGCCCCGTTCGGCCCGAGGACGGTAATCAGCCGTCCTGCCGGCAGGTCCAGATCAACCCCTGCAAGCACCGGATCGCGGTCATAGGCAACGGTGAGGTCGCGGATGGATACCGCCGCCTCGACTGTCCCACCGGCGATCCGGGGATGGTTAATCATCCGCCAGCGCACTCCGGATTGTGACGGCATTCTGGCGCATCATGCGCAGATAGGTCTCGACGCCGGAACCCGCACCGCCCACGGAATCCACGTATAGCGGGCCCGCCACCTTGACCCCGGAATCCTCGGCAACCCCTTCTACATAACGGCTGGATATGGTGCTCTCCCAGAACACCGCCGCCGGCTGCCGCTCGGCGATCACGTCGAGGATGCGCATGATCTGACTCGGTGTTCCCTCGGACTCGGAATTAGTGCCCCAGATCCCGTCATGGCGGAAATCAAAGGCCCGCGCAAAGTAGAGAAATGCCGCCTCGCTGGTAATCAGGACGCGCTGATCTTCGGGTACAGCCTCCAGTTCCGCCATCATCTCGCAGCGCAATGCTTCCAGGTTTTCAATGTAGGCGTCGGCATTGGCGCGCAGAGTGTCCGCCTGCCCCGGGAGACGGTCCGCCAGGGCCTCGGCAATGGCATCCACGTAAAGCGCCGCGAGGGCCGGATCCATCCACAGGTGCGGATCGGGCGCACCCTCGAGATCACCTGTGATAATGGGCAAGGTTTCTGCGCTGATCGTCTCGGCCAGAGACACGATCCGGGTACCTGGCTGCACGGTCGCTTCCAGCTGCGGCATCCACTGCTCCAGATCATAGCCGTTGGCGAACACCAGATCGGCCCGCTCCAGCGCCATGAAATCGCGTGGTCGCAATTCATACTCGTGCACCTCGGCCCCGGGCGGCGTCAGCACATGCAGGTCCACGGCATCTCCGGCGACCTCGGAAACGAAATCACCGAGGATGCTGAAGGTGGCGATGACGCGCGGCCGATCCTCCGCGACTGCCGTCGATGCAGGGCCCATGACGGCCAGCAGCAACAGCAAGGCAACCGAAGTGAACAAGCACGATCCGCTGCATCGAGCCATTGCAAAGCCTTCTGATCGATTCACGTTACCTTTCCTTCACGATTCGACTTAGGGTCAGATTGTACACAGTGCAAAAAGAGAAGGCCTCGGCGGTCATTATCGGACCTTCGACACGGCGGTCAGGCTCTCAGCCGCCACCATCATGGGCCGGCAGAGGCAAGCGTCTATGCAGCCAGCCCAGACGCGGGTTACCACACCGCACCTCGACAGTACCCTCGCCACACACCAGCCAGCGCACGACGGCCTCGTGGGCGTTTCCGCGGGAGCGCTGCATCCACGGCATGTGCGACCAGACTCCCTGCCCGCGCCCCCAGCCATCCAGGTGCGGCAATGTTCTCCGTTCATGCTCACCGGCCTGCAGACTGCAACCATCGCATGCCAACGCGGCCCGGACTGGTTCGTTCCAGGGACTGTCCCGGCAGGTGCTGATGCCCGCAGTAGACAGATATCCGAGGTTACGCAGGCGGATGGAAACACGGTGCATGCCCGGCGCGATCGTTTCGACCCCGGCCTCGGCCAGCTCCAGCCGCGGCAGTAGCGCGGCGACATGGAACCAGTACTCGGTCATCTGTCGACAGATTTCGGCCAGCCGCTCCAGCGGTGGATTCCAGACCCCGACCAGCGGATTGAGGCCGCCGACCTCCAGCGGACCGAGCTGCGGATGGTGCAGGGGCTGCCAGTCCCGAAACAGCCGGCCACCATTATGTTCCGCATCCCAGTCGGCGAACCGCAGCATGTCGTCACGGCTGAGCGCAGCATAATGATCGACAAAGCGTTTGGCCGGTGGTCGGTCCAGTTCCTGGAACAGATCCCAGAGCTCGCAGACCTCCGCCAGGCAACCGCGTTGGTGATAGGCGAACTCCACCAGATCGCCGTGCAGCGGTTTCTCGGGCTCGTAGGTGAACTGCTCGAAACCGCTCACCGTGGGGTAGCCGATGGTGGCCTCAGCCCACGCTTCCAGCTGCCGGTAGAGCGCCAGATCCGCCTGATTCATGCGGCTGTCTGGCACATCGATACGGGGCCGGATAAAGACCCCGCCAAAGGTGTGCAGATTGAGCCATGCATAGAGATTGGGGTGCTGGACGGCAAAATCGATGACGGCCCGCGTTTCCGGTTCGGACCCGGCGTAGTCGCCGGCACCAATCTGTTCCGGCTCCGGCTGCCAGCTCCAGGGGAAATTCCGATTGAAGTCGGTAACACCTTCGAGTCCGCTGGGCTGGGGTACGGTCTCACCGTCCCAGTTCTCGATCAGGCCTTCAGGGTAGAGCCGGTAATAGGGTGGTGGGTCATCGACTTCGCGCGGCAGCATCAGCCCGGGATGCTCGCCGGCAGCCACGAAATCTCCGGCAGGGTCTTCAATGCGCAGCAACCGACACCAGCCGGTGCCGTCAAGATCCTCCGGTTCCCAACGCGGATCCTGTTGTGCGTGGGCCGCACGACGTGGTGCGGAGCGAATGAAACTGCCGGTTTGCATGACGCGCTCGGCACCGTCAGGCGACATCCTCGGGCAGATGTAGAACAGCACCTCCTGCAGCCAGACCCGGCGGTGTTCGGGAAGCCCGAAATCCGACTCTGCCCGCGGATGGTGCAGACCAATGGCCGCCTCGGCGATCGCCAGCGCGACACTTGAACCCGCCAGTTCGGCACCATGCATATTACCGTCAATCCAGACCCCGGGGCGCGTCCGGTCCGGATCCGGGCCAATGATCAGCAGCCAGACATCACGGCCTTCAGGCGTTGTCGCCAGGCTCCGTAACCGGACCACTTCCGGGTAGGCCTCGGCCCACTGCCGCAACTGCGCAGTCAATGCCTGATCGTCGAGGTAGGTCTCGGTGAAATGACCGGGGGGCAGCGGCTGAAGCATGAGCTTATCCTGCCTTATATGGTTTGCATGCGGGCATTCGGGAGCAAGCCTGATGGACGCGGCTTTGCTGGTTGATCCGACACTCCCGGTACCCGGCAGTTTCCAGGGACGGGCATCACCGCTGCCGGATCGGACGGAGACGCCGGCTCATGACACCGGATACCGATCTCAAGGACCGTGCGCTGGGAAGCGGTAGCGGCCTGCCTGAACGCGGGCTGATTCCATGGCGCGAGCCTTGCAGCCACTTTCGAGAAGACGTTGACCGATGACCGTGTTCGCGTTTGCTTGATAACCGCCACTGCGAGGAGCGCATCGAGATGATTGAATCCACCGGGCAGACTGGTCAGGAGCAATTCTTCGATGAGCTGCTGGACCATACGGATCAACCGCGGCCGGTGGCGGCGGATTTGATTACCTACCTGCAGGCCATGTCGCCGCGGGAGCTGAAACGCCGGGTGGCCGCGGTGGATGCCGCGATACGCACCATGGGTATCACCTTCACCGTCTACAGTGACGGCGAAAACATCGACCGGGCCTGGCCCTTTGACCCGGTGCCGCGGATCATCCCGAAGCTGGAATGGGATTACGTCAGCGCGGGTCTGAAGCAGCGGCTTCGAGCGCTCAACTGCTTTATCCATGACTGCTATCACGAGCAGCAGATCATCGCTGATGGGGTCATACCGGCCTCCATCCTGGCGGACTCGAAGAATTTCCGGCCCCAATGCCGTGGCATCTCGCCCCCTTTTGAGACATGGGCACATATCTGCGGCACCGATCTGGTGCGCGACGGCGATGGCACCATCTACGTTCTGGAAGATAATCTGCGGGTTCCGTCCGGCGTGTCCTACATGCTGGAGAACCGCCACGTCATGAAGCGGGTGTTCCCGGAGCTGTTCCAGAACCAGAACATCCTGCCCGTCAATGACTACCCAAGCCAGTTGCTGGATACCTTGATGTCACTGGCCCCGGAAGATGCGGCGCGGCCCTCGGTGGCCGTGCTCACGCCCGGCATCTACAACAGCGCCTATTTCGAGCACAGCTATCTGGCACGGCAAATGGGCGCCGACCTGGTTGAGGGTCAGGACCTGTTTGTCGGCGATGACAACTGCGTCTACAAGAAAACCGTATTCGGACCGCAGAGGGTGCATGTCATCTATCGCCGGATCGACGATGAATTCCTTGACCCCGAAGTATTCCGCAAGGATTCCACTCTGGGGGTCCCGGGCATTGTGCGAGCCTGGCGCGCGGGCAAGGTCGCCATCGCCAATGCCCCCGGTGCCGGCGTCGCCGACGACAAGGTCGTGTATGCATTCGTGCCGGATTTCATCCGCTACTACCTGAACGAAGAGCCCATCCTGCCCAACGTGCCCACCTATCTCTGCATGGAGGCTGAACAGCGCGCCCATGTACTCGACAATCTGGACAAGCTGGTGGTGAAGCCTGCCAATGAATCCGGCGGCTACGGTCTGATGGTCGGCCCCAAGGCCAGCGCTGCAACCCGAAAGCAGTTCGCCAAACTGATCCGGCAGCAGCCTCGCAACTACATCGCCCAGCCGACACTGATGCTGTCCACCGTGCCGACTCTGATCAAGAATCGCCTGCAGCCCCGACACGTGGATCTGCGGCCGTTCGTGCTGCAGGCCGAGAACATGCACGTAACCACCGGCGGACTCTGTCGGGTTGCGCTGCGCCGGGGCTCCCTGGTGGTGAACTCCTCCCAGGGTGGTGGCAGCAAGGACACCTGGATCATTGATGAGGAGACTGCCTGATGCTGTCCCGAGTCGCCGAAAACGTTTACTGGATGGCCCGTTATCTCGAGCGTGCCGAAGGCAGCGCCCGGCTGGTCGCAACCTCCAGTCAGATGCTGTTCGATCTGCCGCGGGAAACGCCGCTGTCCTGGGGCACCATGGTGGACATCCTGGGTGCCGGTGAAATATTTCGTCGCATGGGTCTGGAAGCCAGTGAACGCGACGTCACCCAGTTCCTGCTCAAGGAGACGCGCTTCCCGAACTCGCTTGTCTCGGTGGTGCGTCAGGCCAGGGAAAATGCGCGGGTCTGCCGGGACATCATTCCGGCGGAGCTATGGGAGGGCATCAACGAACTGCATTATTTCGTCGGCGAGGGACTGTCATCGATCCGAAGCCGCAGCGCACGTCATGAGTTCCTGCAACAGACGATCGCCAGCTGCCAGCAGGTTGAGGGGATCGTTCGCGGGACGTTGAGCCGCAATACACTGTACAGCTTCATGAGCCTGGGACAGGCTCTGGAACGGGCCGACATGACCAGTCGGATCGTCGATGTGCGCAGCGCCAATCTGCTACCCCGCGATGCCGCCGATGTGTATTCCACCCTTGGCTGGATGAGCGTGCTGCAATCCCTGTCAGCTTACGAAATGTATCGTCACGAAGTGCAGGTCCGCATCAGCGGTCAGGCGGTGGTCAACTTCCTGCTACGCGGCGAGAAATTCCCTCGCGCCTGCCATTTCTGTCTCGGACGGATCAATGCCAGTCTGGGGCACCTGCCTCGGGCCGAGAAACCCCTGCGCCGCCTGCGCGAGATCGTCCAACGGCTCGACCGGGAATATCTGGACGCCAACAATCTGGATAGCGTCCACGGTTTCGTCGACCTTTTCCAGCAGGAACTGAACACCCTGCATGAGGCAATCACCGACAGTTATTTCCGCTTCAATCATGATAACTGGGCCCAGGCACCGCAGGCTGTCGGCAGCCAACAGGCCTGAGAGGATCAGCGATGCGGCGTTTTTCCTGCCAGTGCGGCAATACGCTGTACTTCGAGAACACGCATTGTCTGCGCTGCGACCGCGCAACCGGCTTCCTGCCCGAGCAGAGGTCGCTGCGCGGACTGGAGCCGGACGCCGGTGGGCGGTACACCGTTGACGGTCGCGACTACCGCAAGTGTCTGCACTACGCCCGTGATGGCGTCTGCAACTGGATGATCCCGGCGGAGGATCCGGATTCGTTCTGTCAGGCCTGCCGGTTGAATGTGGTCATCCCGGACCTCCGCCAGCCCGAGAACCATCTGCACTGGCAGCGACTGGAGGCGGCCAAACGCCATCTGCTGTATCAATTGATCAAGCTGGGCCTGCCGCTGACGCCACGCAGCGAGGATGCGGACGGGCTCGGCTTCGCATTCATGGAGGACGACGACAATCAGCAGGTGCTGACCGGGCACGCCGGCGGTCTGATCACCATCAACGTGCGCGAGGCGGACTTAGCGTACCGCGAAACCATGCGCAAGCGTCTCGGTGAACCCTACCGGACCCTGCTCGGCCACTTCCGGCACGAAAGCGGGCATTTTTACTGGGATCGTCTGGTCGCGCAGAACGATGACGAACTGCAGGCGTTCCGCGAATTGTTCGGTGATGAACGGGCCGATTACGCCGAGGCCATGGAGCGCCATTACAGCGGCGGCATGAGTTGGCCACACTACGTGATCAGCGCCTATGCCGCGGCTCACCCCTGGGAAGACTGGGCCGAAACCTGGGCCCATTACCTCCTCATTGGAGACACCCTGGAAACGGCCCGTGACCACGGTCTGCTAGCCGTGTTGCCGACGGACTTCCAGGAAAGACTGGATCAGTGGCGGGAGTTATCGGTGACCATCAACGCTCTGGGTGGCAGCCTCGGCATGCCCACGCTGTATCCGTTCGTCTATTCCGACGCCGTGGTCGAGAAACTGCTGTTCATTCACGCTCTGTTGGGCCGGCAGGTCCCGTTCCCGACGTGTCCAGGGTCAGCTGGCCCGTCTGGCGCTCCCAGTCGAACGGCGGCAGATCCTCGAACAGACGCTTGAGTCCGGCAGCCCACTGCTTGCGCACGGACATGAAATACGGCGAGTTGGTCTTCAACCGCAGACGTCGATCAATGCGCAGGGAATCGCGGCTGTAGAGCAAAACGTCGATGGGTGGCCCGACAGACAGATTGCTGCGCATGGTGGAGTCGATGGATACCAGCGCGCAGCGTGCCGCGCTCTCAAGGCTCAACGAGGGCTGGACGATGCGGTCGAGGATCGGCTTGCCGTACTTGGTCTCGCCAATCTGGAAAAATGGCTGCTCCGGAGACGAGGTGATGTAGTTGCCCTGCGGATAGATCAGGTACATCTCGGGCGCCAGCCCCCGGCGCTGCCCGCCCAGGATGAAGGTGGCCTCGAATGAAACGCTCTGCTGCATTCCACCGCTGGTCAGCCCCTGCTGGACCCTCAGGCTCAGCCGACCGATGTATTCCGCGACCTGGTGCAGATGCGGAAGGCTGCGCAGATCATCCACACCCTCGTCGGCGAGATCCAGATCAATCTGCCGCAGCACCGCCTGGGTGGTGCCGAGATTCCCTGCGGACAGCAGGACCAGCACCCGCTCGCCGTCCCAGGCGAAGGTGTGCATCTTGCTGTAGGTGCTGACGTGGTCGACACCGGCGTGGGTGCGCGAATCTGAAGCAAACACGATACCGGCATCGACCAGTGCGGAGAGGCAATACGTCATGGAAGCATCGGTCCGGGAGACGGGCTG
>LFIK01003326.1_pt1 | contig 13066 bp, 8 predicted proteins | sample 643401 | NCBI WGS metagenome assembly LFIK01 (sample SAMN03777447, study PRJNA286221) | soda lake metagenome | biome: soda lake; feature: Kulunda steppe; material: water; isolation source: sample T5-Br brine of Lake Tanatar-5 | place: Russia: Kulunda steppe | collected 2010-07 | reverse complement strand
CATCGATATTTCGTCGGCTTTCATCGCAATCTTTCACCGGAAGGTATCGGGTACGTTCGACCGGGTTCGAAAGGGAGTTTTACTCGGGTTCAGTCCGGAACCGAACCCCTTTTCGAACCCGAGACAACGAATGCCCCCCTTCTTGGGGTCCTCCGTCGGACAAAAAGGGGGGTATTGGCGATCGGAAATCTTCCCAGGTGGGTGGCGGCGCATCGCATCGATCCACTTCGCCATTTCACGTGCTTTGCTTCGTCGCACGTCGGCTCGAAGCGCTTCGAGCACGCACCAGGTGCGCCTTTCGGACACTGTGGAGACGGATGGAAGCGTGTCGACCAACTTGGAAGCGGACGAGACGCATCGGATGGAATCGAAGGCGAAGCGCAGGAGCGGAAACCCTGGTGCGATGGGACCACCGTGTGTGTTGGAAGCTGACGCACGTGCACGCGATGGGTGGGACGAACGGACGTGGATGGAACACAGGCTGAGAAGGGAACTCCCGGAGCCAGGTTGAGTCGATCGAAATGGCGCCCAAGAAGGGAACCAAGAAGTCCCAAGATAATATCAACAGCCGTCTCGCGCTGGTGATGAAGAGCGGAAAGTACACCCTGGGGTACAAGACCGTCCTGAAGTCGCTTCGAAGTGGAAAATGTGCGTACGAAAGCGGAGCGGAACGAAGTGCAACGGGAAAGACTCGTTCCTCCATCAATGGTTGCTGACGTGGAATCGTGCTTGCTCCTGCGCAGCCAAAATGGTGATTATCTCCAACAACACCCCTCCCCTCCGCAAGTCTGAGATTGAATACTATGCCATGCTCGCGAAAACGGGAGTTTTGCATTACTCGGGAAACAACAATGATCTGGGGACAGCCTGCGGTAAGCTCTACCGTGTTTCTTGCCTTTCCATCACGGACCCTGGTGACTCAGACATCATCAAGTCCACAGAGGCATAAGCTTGCAATGGGATTGTTTTAATACAAGAGCAGTTGCACCTTTTGACCACCTTTCTCCCTTTGCTTTCTCGCTCCGAAAATACGGCAGGGCTACATAGAATGTTTCTGTTTGGAGTCCAAGCATATTGGAAGCTCCTCTGGTCCGAGTTGATGTATCATGCTTCTTGTTTGCAGTGTACCTTGGCGGGCAGCAGGGAACTGAAATTTTGATGCGGGGAGAAATGCAGTTGCATGAATAAAGTATAGAAATGGATCGATGGATGCTTGCTGAAGTCTCTTCACACATGGCTTCAAGCAAAGGTGGGCAGAAGACTTGCTGGTAGATGGTAGGATGCAAGGCGTATGGCAGTAGATTACCTGCGGGGCTCAGATTCATTCGGATGGATGTGGAGTGCCTGCCTTTCCAATGCAGCTGTGTGGATTGGGGACACCAAAGATTTCTTCCATACGTACATTCGCATAAGTGCGTAGGGTGATGTATACAGTATAATGCATTAAATGGATACCCATGAACTCTTTTGCCAGAGGAACTAGAAACTTGGACTATCGCTAAACATGCTCAATATCATGCCAAAGAAGGCAGGGCCCTCTTTTCAAGGTCTTCATTGCATACCTGATGCAACATGAAAGGTACGCGTGCATTCACACCGAACGGCAAGGGGTTTGTGCTTGTGAATGGCCTAGCATACATATGCCCAAGAATAACTCCATCGTCTACAAAGCGGAACTCATCCCGATAAACCGTGAAATCTCTGCCAAATTGCCTTGGCGTAGCTCTGTAGTCGATGATCCAGGCGTTGTTGGTCTCATTCATCCAGCTTCTTTCGACGTACAGTGCGCCCTTAAATGCAGGAACAACACCAATTACAGGAGCTTGGATTAGATTGGCAACAATCATGTTATCCGGATCAAAGCACTTTCCAACCCACCTTCCGAGACCTTCAGTCTGCCTTACAAAGAGGTTTGCCTGTATTGAGCTAGAGACGGGACATCCAAGGTAGCAGCCTCGCGGCACTTCGGGTGTCATGGGATATGCTTCTTCATAGGGCTCCAGAAAAGAGCGGAAGTTCTTGGACCTCATGGTTCGGCACACTCTGTGGAGCAGTGAATAAATTGGTGCAGAGTGTCAGTAGTTGTACAATGCATGCATGGGTTTGCTTGTATCGCAGTTCAGAAAGAAGCGCGCCTGACACTTACTCGTCGACATCTTCCAATCCCTGGTAGATATCTGCTGGCTTGCATTGGCCATTGTTTCCTCGGGTGTCCGAGTAGAAGAAGTTCCCAGCATCTTCCAAAAACGAGCTTCTCTTCATGGACGAATCCTCCAGATTGTCGAACACCTTGAGCAGGTACTCTTCCAGGATGGGCGACACAGGTTCCGTCGCAGCGACCATCAGTCCGCAGGTCGACACCATTGCTTTTGCAACGGTCATCTTGGACTTCTCGCGTCGCTGTTGCTTCCTTCGCCGGATGGAATCTGCTGCGACGGATGCGCGCTTCAAACCGCGACCTGTCGCATTTGTGACGTTCGTGTTTCCGAACTTTGCTGGGCGGGATTCCCGAGTTCGGATCCCACAGACGTGTTTCACTACAGACTGCAGAGGATCCCTCCTCCAACTCTGTCCGTTCCTCTGCGAGCCATGGGTCGGAAGGGTTCGTGTGGATCTTCCCTCGAATCTCTCGCACCGGGTCGATCCCAGGACTCCTAAAGGGGATGCATCCGATTCGACCCGACGCCTACCGGGTCGAATTCGACGTAGAACCGGGGACGTCGCCGGTCGATTCCTCGGGGATTCCGACGTGTGCCGCAGAGCGGGGGTCCGTTTCCCTCGCCTCGGGACTGGGGAAACGGACCCCCCTTTCTCGCCCCCGCCCCATGGGTGGGGACACAATGGTATAACGCCCCAGGTTTGTGTCGTTGGGGCGAGAGGGGTCGGGGACACGACCAGGTCATGTGGTCAACGCCATGGGCAGGACTGCAGCGACTCGCGAAGATCTGCCCATTCGTCCGATGCAGATCCACGGCACCACAGACACATGCAAGGAAGTCGAGAGGGACGCCGCCAACGCGAGGGCGACGAGCGTTTGGCATGCGCGCGAGGGGACGGCCTAGGAGAAGACCAGTGTTCAGACCTGGTCCATGGAGAGACAAAGCAAGGATGTCGACCCACGCAAGAGGACATGTCGTTGCACAAACACTCGCACTCCTGTCGAGCGGTCCTCACAGAAAGAGGGAGGAACATGGAAAAGATCGAACTTTTGCAAATCCAAGTAAAAGAAGCCAAAGATTTGCTGCAGGACACGCAACGAAGAATCCTCCACCTGAAAAAGCAGCAGCAAATGACCGTGCAGCCCGAATCTTCAACTTTGCAGGAAGAATCTCTTGAGGATCGCCGTCTTTGGAACGAGCGAACCACAACACAGATGCCATCACTCGAAGAACTCGAACGTACTCAAGAGCTTGTGGAAGGAGCTTCTGCAACCCTGATGGACGGAGTACAGGTCCTTTGTTCTAACGAAACAAGGCAACAGGGTCACCTTACCTCTTTCCAAGATAACCCAAGCATTGACCAGGACCACGAAGCAGGAGAAACAAAAGTTCAGCTGCTGATGCGTGAGCTTTCTTTAGAGATCCAACTGGGACAGACAAAGACGAAGGTGGCCTTGTCTGAATTGATGATGAAACAGCAGGAATCGCAAGTAAAAGCGCTCGTGAGCTTCTTGTCAGATGTGCAGAACCAGGGCAAATTGGTTTCCTACAGTCTGTCAGAGGAAAAAGCACCAGCATCCAAAGGTCCGTACAATCCTAGAGAAGAAAGGATCACTGGACAAATTTCGGTGTGGACTGACACAGTTCACAAGATTGAATCAAGATTTGCTGCATGCAACAACGCAGTGACCCAGAGGTTGGGCTTCTTCTCCCCCAGGGTCATTGAGCTGCTCAGAGATGCAGCGGACGTGTGGTCTACAGGCAAAGACAGTATTCGATCTTCCATGGACCTCTACGCTAAGCTCCCTACATTGTTATGCCAGAGCAAGAATGTTCATTTGCAGCTTGAAGCGGTTAGGAAGAGGGTTTCTCTGCTTGAGCCCTTGCGTTCAACATTTCAAGCTTCGTTGCATATCTTGTCTACGAATCGGAACAAACTGCTGCGTCAGGCTGAGCAATTCGATTCAAAGCTGAAGGAACTAGGAAATGAGGCCCAATCTTGGCAAAGAAGGATCGAAGACGGGTCTAGAAACAGCGCCTCCTTGGATAAGCAGATGGCATGTTTGTCTCATGGTATAGAGAAGGCGTACACGCACGAGAGAGACTTGTCTTCTGCACTCTTGCAAGCTCACAAGCAACATGCCAGGGTTTCTTCCGAATACAAAGGACTACGCACTCACTTGGGAAAGGTAGAAGCACAGCACAGGCAATTCGAAGAACATCTGTCCAAGTTGAAGAAGAGAAGGGATGCAATCGAATCGAGCAATCGTTCCTTGAAGAAAGCACTCAAACTGAAAGCTCATCAAAACGAAGCGGCGTCCGTGCGTCAAGAGCAGTGCGTGCGCAATCTTCTCACGCAAAACCAGACCACTGAAGCACTTTTGTCCAAGCTGAAAGATTGCAAGGAGTTGCGCGCACAGAGCGAACTCGTTCTGCAGCAGCGAGAAGCAGAGATCCAAGGTGCTCGGAAACGGATCGTGTCTTTGCACGAGCAAGTCGCGCATGCCGAAGTGGAAGCGTCGTTGCTCCTCGACGACATCGATCAATACGTGTCGCCTTACATTGCATTGTCTGCTGCTCGCATTCGAGTGGCCGATCTCGAACGACGGTTCGAAGACAGTACCGACCCCATGCGATCGAGATTGCCTTCCACTTCATTGCTGTCTACTTTGACATCAGATAAAGAAAACTTGGCACTGGTCATCGAAGATGTCCAAGAACGCATTCGAGAGAAAGACAAGAGAATATCTTGTGTGGTGAACAAACACAGGCAAGCAGATAGAGACATTGAACAAATCGAACAACAAATTATTAGGGTGCGCCATGGGGACGGATTGGACGATGCCAAGAAGATAAACATCCTTCAACACAAAGTGCGCAGCACTTCACAATACGTCATGGCTTTGACTGGGGAACGTGGCATGTGGCTTGCCAAAATAAACAGCTTGCAGGCTGAGCTAGATAGAATGGAAAGGTGCTATGGTAAGTCAGAGGAGGCAAGGTTGCGCTGGTCTGCGGATGCCAAAACAATGGAACGTATCCGTCAGCTCCCTTCTCTGCAAGAAGTCAAGGATTGGGCACCATTGCCAATCGGCGAAGCACCGGAAGCAACCGGCGCTGATGACAAGGGACCTTGCCTAAAACCAAATGGAACCATGCTTGATGTGTGATGCATGTGCGACAAATGTAGAGTGCTCGTCTTTGAAAAAACGCCAACCAGCAGAAGAAACAGCTCCTTCAACAACCACAAAGCACAGCAGCGGGAGATGATGTAGGGATCCTTTGCGGGTCTCTTGGAAATTTCTGCACACTTGAAGTTAGATGCATGTAAACGTAGGATTGCATCCAGCTGGCTGTGTTGCCCGTGTGTCGATCTCTCTCGCGACAACATTGCTACAGGAAAAGAAGATCGAAATGATGATTATAATGCAAAAAAGGCCAGAAACAGGAATCCAGCATCTTGTGGGATTTTACATTTGTGGACTGAACAGAACACCATGCTTGAGATTAGAAGCTGGACGTCTGTTCTCAAGGGGCTCTTGCTTTCAAACGAAGACACCCTGCTTATTTGCATCATCCATTCAAGTGCCCTTGCTGCCAAGTGATTCAGCAGTGCAATTGAGGCAGCAGAAGGACAACGCCATCATGTGTTGTACATCCAACAAATCAAGTGCCATCAGGCTGCCTTGCGAGGGCTCGATAAATAAAACGCTCCTTCAATGTAAGAATGCGTGCCTCGAAAGCACATTCCTTACTTCGAGGCAAGTATTTTACATCTCTCGGTCAATAAGGTCAACAAAGATGATCAATATAAAGCATGGAATCAAAGTGATACGCCTGAGAGTAGGAAATTATTGAAGTATTCTGAAATAACCGTGCCTAATATAGGAAATGTGCAGCAGGTGCAGAGCCTCTTTAAGTGCCAAGTTGCTGTCCATATCCTGTATGATTGGACAAACTGAGAGATGTGGTGCTTTGATCTGCATGGGAGAATGTTACCTGCCTTCTATCGTTTCTTGCTTTACCCAACCTTCTCTTCCACATTCTTGTCCAAAGCACTTGATTCACACTTCCTTCTCGAGCTGGTTGGGGACAGATGGATGTCCTCTGGCGTCGCTTCATCCCATGGCCCTCTAATCTCCATTTTTCCCTTTTGGATTCTAACTAGCCAGAATGGGCAGATAAAAAGCACAAAGATGTAGACGTGCAAGAGGTAGTCTGCCATGGCGCGTGAAATTTCTGCCAACCAGGCCAAAGATCCCACGGCCAACGCCAAGGAAGCCAACATTCCCAACTGCACCCTCGGCAACAGGACAAAGATTTCCAGTGACAGCACCAAGAAGACACAAGCATCGAGATTACATTTGAATCGACTTGCAAGCAGCACAGTTGCTCCAAAGGCAGAGCTGATGCCCAAAGAACCGTACCAAGGCCTTTCGGATGTTCCCAAATGAGACTCGTTTCCTATGTGTTCCCCTGCAACGTAATTTCCTGGATTTCTCTGGGTGTAATCGTGGCAGTAGAGGTGTACAAGGAACAATCCAACCGCCAAAGCGACGATGGTGTCACTGCTGATGGTCTTGGCCAACGAGCGGAGAACAGGTGCTGAAACGCCCACTGCACAAGTCCAGGCCAGGGCACGTCGTGCACGGACTCCACGTGCTTCTCCTTGTCTCCTCGGCGTCCACAGGAGCAGCAAGATCCCGTCCACGGCCGCTACGGTCGCGTAGCTCACCGTTCCTTCTCGCAGCACGTAGCATGCGCAGGATGCCAAGACCACCAAGCTGAGCTGTCGGACCACGTCCACGGCCGCCAAAAAGACCGTGCTGAATTCCACGTCCACGTGCGTGGCATTGAGCGCCACCTGGTCCAAAAACGTGCCGCCTACGTGGTTGTCTGGATACGGTTGCGAAACGTACAGCACTTTGCGCCACGCTCCATCGTGTTCGGCCATCCTCGGACCGATTCAAATCAACACCTTCTCAATCCTCATACACGAATAAATAAACATGGCATCGTTCACAACACGGTGCTGAGCATGGAAGAGTAACCTCGAACTCGACCCTTCCATTCATCCACTTTATCATGCTGATGATGCATCCCATCATGCTACGAGGAACAAACCTTTTGAGCCTTGCTCCAAGTCTTGGAGCGATTCAACGTGCGTAACGTACTGCTCTCTTAAATGACAATTGGGAAGCTCTTTTGTTACCAATTGTTAGAGAGTTGGCCCATATGTGTTGCATGACTGCTCATTGGTGGTCAATGGGAAGTACAAAATTGTTGATCGTCCGTCATTTCGTTTCCTTTTGTGCAAACGATGCTCGATAACGCATCACAATATGTGCTCAAATGAGTCAATGCCCAATGTGATGAAATTGTATCTTTTTGCTTAAGAGATTAGACGGGCGCGCTTCTTGCGTGCTCGTGAACATTACATACCACGCACATAGCCTAGGGAAGCGCCGAAAGCCACTCGTATCAAGGCAATTTGATGAGTCGGTACAAATTTTGTAGACACCGAGGAGATAAAAGCACGTGTGTTACGTATTCGAAGCTACCGTGCCGCAAAACGAGGACGAACGAAAACTTACATCCAAAGCAACACATGTTACAAGCGAAAGCAAAGTGTAAGTATCGTGAATTTTGGAGCCTTCGGCATATGCATGCGATTGGTTTGTAAGACTAGACGGCATGTGATATCCCATGAATCATTTGTGCTCATTGCCTGGAAATTATGTGATGTATTGAGCGACGTTTTGTTTCCCACCATAATTGGTCTTCAATATGCCTTGGATGAAGACTTCCACGATTTCGCATCTCATTTGATCGTGTGAAAAGGATGCCTCGCCCTTACACACTGATTTGACAAGAGACATGCCCAAGCGAGCACGGATGTACTCAACACAAACATGTCAATTGTTCATATAAACACTTTAAGCGCACACAAGTTCGAGAGAAGTCACATGCTCTACCTTAAACACACATTCGAAGAGTAAGATGGCAATCGCAAGGAACCGCGAAAGAATGCAATATTACACGTTCTCGGGCACTCATTTCGCACGTGCACTTTCACAATCCATACCATTCCGTCGCGATGTATTTGTCTAGATTCGTTTCCCCATCCAACCTAGTTTTGTGTCCACGCCGCATTCAATCATTCCATTTTTGAGGGTGGTCTTGCCTTGGGTAGCCATGCAAATAACGATGGCAAAGCCAATTGGCTCTGGCTTGTACATGGAACTACTTGCTTGCTACTCGATGCTCGACGGTTCGTGGCGTATCAATGTTTTCGGTGAAAAAAATCGTCCTTCGCCTTGTCGAACTGTGTCTCCTCGCAACGATACCTTCGTTTCAAGAATCGATTGTAGGGCCCAGATCTCGATTAAAGCGGAGAAAAGGTATCGATTAAGGGAGGTGAGCAGACAGCGCCGCCTTCGACAGTGACGAAGACGTTTCTTCAGACAGCGCGTCGATCGCTTCGAAGCGTTCGCGATGGCGACTGGAGCGGCCGAGAAGACGAACCAGCAGACGAACACGGCTCGTCGAGACCTCCTCCTGCAGCTGCAGAAGGAAGCCCAGCAGAAGTGGAGCGCCGAAAAAGTGTTCGAAGTGGACGCACCTCAAGGAGAGGCCAACAAGGAACTCAAATGGACTGGGAACTTTCCTTATCCATACATGAATGGTTTGCTGCATCTTGGACACGCCTTCTCGCTCTCAAAGCTCGAATTCGCTGCCGCTTTTCATCGTGTGTGCGGGAAACATGTGCTCTTTCCACAGGGGTTCCACTGCACAGGTATGCCCATCAAAGCTTGTGCAGATAAGCTCAAACGTGAGATTGCTCAATTTGGAGATCCACCCGTGTTTCCGGAGGAGCAGCAGGATGTTGTAGAGGAAAATGTAGGAGATGCGAATGGGGAGGCAGAAGCAAAACACAAGGGAAAGAAAAGTAAGCTGGTTGCCAAAACGGGAAAACTGAGTTATCAGTGGCAAATCATGAGATCCCTCGGGATACCGGAAGGAGAAATATCGGCCTTTCAAGATGCTGAGCATTGGCTTCGGTATTTCCCGCCAAAAGCTCTTGATGACATTGCAGCACTAGGCTGTGGTGTTGATTGGAGGCGCAGCTTCATCACCACAGATGTCAATCCATACTATGATTCATTTGTCTGCTGGCACATGAATACACTTCGTAAGAAAGGAAAAATCGTCAAGGATAAGCGATACACAATTTATTCTCCGCTGGATGGCCAACCATGTGCAGATCATGATCGAGCAACTGGAGAAGGTGTTGGTCCTCAAGAATACACACTGATCAAAATGAAGGCCATTGAACTACCTGGGAAGCTCCAGCAACTTGAAGGGAAGGATGTTTTCTTTTTGGCTGCAACTTTGCGTCCAGAAACGATGTATGGGCAAACTAATTGCTGGATCTTGCCAGATGGGGAGTATGGAGCTTACAGAGCGTTTGAGAACGATGTCTACGTCATGTCTTCTCGTTCCGCACTGAACTTGGCTTTTCAAGAGAGACTGCCACTGTATGGTGAGCCTGAGTTGTTGCTATCCCTGACGGGCTATGATCTTCTTGGTGTACCTCTGAAAGCTCCGAATGCCATTCATGAGAGAATTTATACCCTTCCCATGCTTACAATTTTGACAAACAAGGGTACTGGGGTGGTGACATCAGTGCCGTCTGACTCGCCTGATGATTATATGGCCCTTTGTGACCTGAAGAAGAAGGAAAAGTTTAGGGAAAAGTACGGTGTGAAGGACGACTGGGTTCTACCGTTTGAGGTAATCCCCATTATAAATATTCCTGAATTTGGGGACACATCTGCACCAACTGCCTGTGCAGAATTGAAGATTCAGTCTCAAAATGATACAGCAAAGCTTGCTGAAGCCAAGAACAGGACCTACTTGAAAGGTTTCACTGAAGGGACGATGTTGGTTGGGGAGTTTGCAGGCCAAAAGGTTCAAGTTGCGAAACCTCTCATTCGCGAAGCCATGTTGGCAAGTGGAGAAGCAGTGGCATACAGCGAGCCGGAGAAGCCTGTCATGAGCAGGAGTGGCGATGAATGTGTGGTAGCATTAACAGACCAGTGGTACTTGCTTTATGGGGAGGAAGAGTGGCTTACCAAGGCAAAGCAATGCCTAGACCAAATGGAACTCTACAGTGAAGATGCTCGCCGAGCCTTTGAACACACCCTTGGCTGGCTTAAACAGTGGGCTTGTAGTCGTAGCTATGGTCTTGGTACACGACTACCATGGGACCAAGAATTCCTCGTAGAGTCTCTATCGGATTCTACCATCTACATGGCCTACTATACCATTGCTCACATCTTGCAAGGCGGAAACATTTACGGTGAGGGTAAAAGTCTAGTAACACCAGATCAGCTGTCAGAGGAGGTGTGGGATTTCATTTTTCTTAATGGTCCTGCACCCCAAAGTTCAACCATTGACAGCACCATTTTAGAAAAATGCCGCCAAGAGTTTAGTTATTGGTATCCTTTTGATCTGAGGGTAAGCGGAAAAGATTTGATACAAAATCATTTGACCTTTTGCATATATAATCATGTTGCTATGTGGGATAGCAATCCGGATATGTGGCCGCGTTCTTTCCGTTGCAATGGACATCTCCAATTGAACAGTGAAAAGATGAGCAAGAGTACAGGAAATTTCAAGACTTTGCGTGAGGCCATTGAAGAGTATTCTGCAGATGCAGTTCGTATAGCTTTAGCTGATGCAGGTAAGGTTGCGTATACGGCTGAGTTATTTCGTTCTAGAAGACTGCCTATGATTATACTGTTTTCAAAAACCATCTTTCGGATCTGAAGTGTCTTTCACTGTGTTGACTTTACTACAAGGATGAGGCACTGAACGGAGTTTAGCTGCGTTGGGTCCCAGGCACACCAGAACTGACAAAATTCTCTCTTTCGCTTGAAATCGCAGGTGATTCTATGGATGATGCAAACATGGTCGAAGCAACTGCCAATGCTGCAATTTTGAGGCTTACGAAGGAACTTACATGGGCAGAAGAAGTGTTGAACACCCCCCTCAGACAGGATGATGCTACCTCATTTGCAGATCGCGTGTTTGACAATGAACTTAACTATGCAGTGAAGTCCACGTACGAAGCTTACGAAAATCTGATGTTCAGAGAAGCACTCAAAACTGGATGGTTTGAGCTGCTGCTAGCAAGAGATACCTACAGGCTTGCTTGTGGGGCAGAGGGAATGCACCAGGACCTTGTCCAAAGGTTTATTGAGGTTTCAGCAATTTTGCTTGCACCTATCACCCCTCACACGTCAGAGCATGTCTGGCAAAATGTTCTCAAGAAGGAAGGGACAATCTTGAAAGTAGGTTGGCCCGATGCTGCCAAGCCTGATCTCATCTTGCAAAAAGCTGCTCGGTACCTGGAAGACCAGATTGTAAGCTTGAGAAAATTAATAATGAAGTACGAGGCCTCGTCCAAGAAGAAAAACAAAGGTGGACCAGCCCCAAAGGTTGTTGGTGTTTCTTTGTTTGTTGCTGCAGAGTTCCAGGGCTGGAAAGCCCATATTCTACAATTGCTGGCTGGCAAATTCCTGGAGAGTGACTCATCATTTGCTGATGACACTGATCAAGTCGCTCTAAGGGAGGTCGCTAGGCTGGCAGAAAGGGAGGGCCTGCCTGCCAAGAAAATGCAACAGCAAGTGATGCCATTCGTGAAGTTCAAGAAGGAAGAAGCTGTGAAGGCCAAGAGTTCAGTCGTGCTGGATCTACGCTTACCCTTTGATGAGAGGGCTACTCTACTGGACAATGCAGAATATGTCAAGCGCAGTTTGAACCTGGAGACTTTCAACGTGTTTCTGTCAACTGATGAGGAACAAAGAAAGGCGGTAGATAAAGAATGCAACGTGCAGGGAGCGTCTCCAGGGGTTCCGGCGGTACACTTTCAAACAAAGTAAGCAATTTGCACCAAATGTTCAAGATCCCTGCTAGACCCTTTGCGGATCTGGCTGGTGTTTCTGGTCGTTCTCATACATCCACAAGCCAAGCAGTGCCTCCAACAATACTTTGCAGAAGTGCTTAGTATTTCCTGCACCTTGGTCTTGCTCCAGGTGCCTTGTCCTCCAAGCTGCTACACATGCAAAACAGCCTGATTCACACTCACAAGTGCTTATCACTTTGAATGCCAATTGCAATAGCTCAGTAAATAGGGAAAAGCCCTTCACAGCCATTCCCATCCCCCCATGAAAGTGATCATATATCATCAATTGAGCTCTCCCCGTCGTTTCTTCTTTGCCGATCACATGTACGCCTAGGTCGTCTGCTGAAGCCAAGATCATTGGTGGTAGAAGAGCCATGCATAAGTTCCGTAGCCCACACAGGGCTTGGTAAATATCGATGTTGCGTGCTTGTAATTGACTTTGAGTTGCGGCGTCAATATCAATCCAACAGGCATATGTGTGAAGCTGCTGAGCAGGCGTCTGGATTACACATTGTTCCAGTAATTCTTCGGTAAAGACATTGATTTTCGAATATCCAACAACCTGGTGGCAGACGGTAACTTGACCCCAGTGGGCTGTAAAACAAGCAGAACTCTTTGTCTCCATACAACAGCTGACTTTAATAGTTATGTTCTCCTTTGGAAAAGTTGAGTGAGGATAGTTATAGCGGGCAGCCATGGCTGTGCCAGCAGCTACATCTAAGTTCTTCACAACAAAGGTTTCAGACCGGTGCATGATGATGCAACCAGGATGGGCTCGAACAAAGGCACGGGCCATTTCAATTTCTTCGATTCTTTGGCCTGATGATTCGTCAATTACGCTTATTCGTTGTCCTGAGCTACCTACAGAATCAGTGCCTCTAATGGTGAAGAGCCCGGCATTACCATACTGAGAAGGCACGTAATGAACAATTGAGTG
>LFIK01003325.1_pt1 | contig 13069 bp, 13 predicted proteins | sample 643401 | NCBI WGS metagenome assembly LFIK01 (sample SAMN03777447, study PRJNA286221) | soda lake metagenome | biome: soda lake; feature: Kulunda steppe; material: water; isolation source: sample T5-Br brine of Lake Tanatar-5 | place: Russia: Kulunda steppe | collected 2010-07 | reverse complement strand
GAAGGTCAGTTTTTCAGGTACCATAATGGAAGCGGTTTCTGGTGGTTGATTTCTTTTCTAAGTTCTTGAAATCATAGCACTTTTAGCCGCTTCCATTTATCCCCCTATGAGAAATTCGGGCTAGGCACACTGGATCTTCCAGTGGATATCCGCGGCACGGCCCTCCAGCGCCGGGTTTGGACGGCTCTGCAGGCCGTGCCCCCTGGTCAGACCGTTAGCTACGCTGAGGTGGCCCAGATGATCGGAGCCCCCAAAAGCGCACGTGCGGTGGCCCAGCCTTGTGGTGCCAACAAGCTGGCAGTGGCCATTCCATGCCACCGGGTGATCCGCAGTGATGGGGGGTTGTCGGGGTACCGTTGGGGCATTGAGCGCAAACAGACCTTACTGAAGCGGGAACGACAGCAGGAACAGCAAGTATGACGCCCAGCACATCGCGCGATGCCCCCAGGTCAGCGTTGGCCGACCGACTGGCGGGTCGCCAAGACGGCGATGTGTTCGGCGTTGCGCCTCCTAAGGGCTTGCTGTCGCACGAAGTATGCCAGGCCTCGATCGACGGGTACGACGTCGGGCGCGGGAATATTCTCAGGGCCTGAGTGATGATGGGCTATTACGAAGAATTCGGGTTAGCGGCCGGTGAGCTTGAGTACCAGCTGGAGCCGGTCGCGAACGTCGAGCTTGCGAAATATGGAACTGATGTGCGCCTTGACGGTGCGCACGGTAATGGATAGCTGTCGGGCGATCTGCTTGTTGGAGTGCCCCTGAACCACACACTGCGCCACGGCGCGTTCACGGTCACTGAGCCCGAACGTGTCGATATTGGGGATTTCACTGGACGCTTGGCCCTGCCGGGCGGTAACCAGTTGCGTCAGCAGACGCACCAACGATTCGCCGACCCACAGCCCGCCGTTCTCGACCACCGCGGCCGCCTGACGAAGTACATCACCGGCCGCAAACGCGTGACAATACCCTTTCGCACCGGCCTGCAGTGCCGCCATGGCTTCGCGGTTGCCCGGCAGCGGTGTGAGCACGATGACGGGCAGGCCCTGGCCGGAATATCGGCGCGTCAATTGCTCCCAGTGTTTCAGCCCGGTATGCAACCAGACAGAGCCGACTTTTTCCCTGCCGGACAGGGACAGAGACGACACGATAATGACTGGCTTCAGCGCCGGCTCCCAGAGAGCCGGCTGCGCTGCGTCCGCCGGGGCCACAATGTAACGGGTTGTCATCTGTCTCAACGCTCCCTGAGTGCGATATCACGCGCGCGAAGTATCGGCTTCAACAGGTAGTCGAGTACCGTGCGTTTACCGGTCAGAATGTCCACCGTTGCCGTCATGCCGGGGATGATTTCCACATTCTGGTTGGTGGCTTCCGCGACCTCCTGTTCCACGTCATCGCGCCGTAACCCAACGCGCACGAGGTAAAAGGTATTGTCATCGTCGTCGGTGATGGTATCGGCACTGATCTGTTCCACTGTGCCCTCCACTCCGCCGTACTGCGCGAAATCGTAGGCAGACAGGCGCACTATGGCGGGTAGGCCGGGTCTCAGGAACGCAATGTCCTGAGGCGAAATTCTGACTTCCAGCAACAATCGATCGTTCAGCGGGATCAATTCCATGGTTTCCTGGCCCGGTTGCACCACGCCGCCCTGGGTGGTCACGAAAAGCCGCTGCACAATGCCCCGTACAGGTGCGCGCAGCTCGGTGTAGCGCACCCGGTCTTCGAGTCCGTCGATGTTGGCTTCGAGCGAAGAAAGTCGGCTTTCGGCCTCGCCGAGACGCTCCTGCCAGTCAACCGTGGCCGTCAGCTCGACTTCGCTGATTTTGCGTTCCGCTTCCTCAACAGAAGACTGCCGTCGACGAACCTCGGCCTCGACCTGTTCCAGCTCGCCCTCAGCATTGGCAACATCCCGTTCCAGGCGGAGCACTTCGACCTCGGCAACCGCGCCTGATCGCAGCAGAGGTCGGGTAAGCTCCAGTTCTTCCCGCGTGAGATCCAGGCTGCGCTGCAATTGATTTTGCTGTGCACGCGCTTCGTCAAGCTCTTCAATGCGCTGATTCAATTGCTCAAGCACACCGCTTCGCCGTTCGGCGAGTTCGTTGCGGGCCGACTGGTATAGACGGGATTCCCGCTCCGCCAGCGAAGGGGCCTCTTCGATTACCGCCGCAAGCATTTCCAGCGGCTGGCCACTGGCCAGGGCCTCCAGGCGGGCAGCGCGGGCCAGCAATGACAGGTATTCGGCCCGGCCCTCGCGGACATCTGCCTCATAGCGCGTCGCATCTATCCGCATCAGCAGTTCACCCGACTCGACGATATCGCCTTCTTCCACAAGGATTCCGGACACGACACCACCGTCGAAGGCCTGAACCAGCTGACGCTGGCTTGAGGGAACAACGCGGGCCTCGCCCCGGGTCACTTCATCCAGTTCAGCCCAGGATGCCCACCAGACCAGCCCCGCCAAAACGATCAGGACGGCATACAACAAGGTGCGCGCACGCGCCGTTCGAGCCTGGTCAAGTGCCTCATCAGCCCGGTCGGTCCAGGAACCGCGCAGGAACAATGTGTCCTTGTCACGCTTTGATGCCCCCCGACCGCCGGGGCCCGCCTGCAGATACTGCAATGACTGACGGGCCCGCTCTTCTTCGCTCTGCTTCGGTCGGCGCCACAGTTTCATGTGGCTCTCCGGATCTGACCGCTGCGCAACGCATTGATGACTTCGTCTTTCGGTCCGTCTGCCAGTACTGTGCCATTGTCGAGAACGATGATGCGATCCACCAGTTCCAGCAACGACGTCCGGTGCGTAACCAGCAGCATTGATTTGCCCGCGCTGTAGGTCTTGAGCTGGCGTTTGATGTCTTCTTCCGCTGCGTGGTCCATTGCCGCCGTGGGTTCATCGAGCAACAGCAACCGGGGGTCGTGAACGAAAGCCCGGACCAGCCCTACGCTCTGGCGTTGGCCACCCGACAGCAGGCGCCCGCTTTCGCCGACCGGCAGCTCATAGCCCTTTGGATGCTTTTTCAGCAGTTTGTCGAGGCCGCTCAGACTCGCGGAACGGTGCAATGCGTCCGTTGAAACGGCGTGGCCCATGATTATGTTGTCATAAACTGAGCCGTAGAACAGGGAGACGTCCTGTGGTACATACCCCAGCTGGCGACGCAGCTCTGAGGGATCGAACTGCCGAATATCGACGCCATCAAGCAGGATGGCCCCTTCTTGGACCTGATAAAAGCCCATCAGCAACCGATGCAGCGTGGACTTGCCGGATCCGTTGCGACCCAGTACACCCACATGTTCACCGGCAGAGATACGGAACGAGACCCCGCCCAGTGCGGCTTCCGACTCGTCCGGGTAACGGAAGCTGACGTCACGGAACTCGATATCCCCCGTCAGGGCCGGCCGGCTGACCCATTGCTTGCCCGGCGGGCGCTCCACCGGCAGCTCCATCAACTTGTTGAGCATGCTCAGCGCCGACGCGGCCTGATGGTACTGTCCGATCAGGCCGGCGGCCTGGCTGACCGGCCCCATAGCCCTCGACGACAGCATGTAGGCGGCAATCAGCCCGCCCTGTGTCAGGTCGCCGTTGCCGAGCAGGTACACGCCGATAATAATGACGCTGATCGCCACCGTGTGCTGTGCCCACTGGGCGAAATGGCCGATGCTGCCCGCGAACAGCCGGTTTCTGGCGCTCAGTCGGGCGAGAAACGCCGTCGTGCGTTCCCAGAGGTTCTGAATGCGCCCCTCTGCCTGAAACGCCCTCACGTCTTCGATACCCACCAGGCTCTCGACCAGCGACGCATTACGCTGTGCGCTGGCCCGCATCGTCTGTTCAGAAACCGCCTGCATACGCCGCTGCATCAGGTAACCGAACAATAAAGCCACCACAATGCCGATGGCGACAGGAATCGCCAACGGCATGCCGATGAGGAAGATCACAAAGGTAAACAGCAATACAAATGGCAAATCGACAAGGGCGACGACCACGGCTGAGCCGAAAAAACCACGAACGGATTCGAACGCCTGGACCGTGGCCGCGAACGAACCGGCGGAGGCAGGCCGGTACTCCATTCGCATACCCATAATCTGCGTCATGATACGGGCCGAAAGCTCGTTGTCCGCCCTCACTGCGGCCCGGTCTACGAACCAGGTCCGCATCGTACGCAGCATAAAGTCCGCCACCAGAACGAGGCCGATGCCGGCGGCCAAGACCCAAAGGGTTTCGAAAGCCTGATTGGGCACCACCCGGTCGTACACGTTCATAACAAACAGTGGCATGGCGACTGCGAATACATTGATCAGAAACGCTGCGACCATGACATCGAAGTAAAGGCGGCGATTTTTGCGGATCACGCTCCAGAACCAGTGCCCCCGCCATGGCCTCTCGGGTGGCGTACGGTCATCGAACTGGAATTCAGGTTTAAGATAAAACAGACGCCCGGTGTAAATAGCCTGCAGATCAGCGAGGGGGATCGTGATCGGTTGATCTCCGCTCTCGGGATAGAGCACCTGCGCCCGATGACGCTTGCGATCAACACTGATCAGCAGGCAGGCGGCTTCGTCTTCGAGTACCAGCAGGGCAGGCAGCAACCCGGGTTTGATGCGGGCGAGAGACCGGCGCTCCGGGAACACCTGCAGCCCGGCACGCGCCGCCGCGCGCGGCACGGTCACCGGGCTGAGGCGACCGTTTTCCAGAGGGAGCCCCGCTGTAAGGCTCGCCAACGTGACCGGAGAGCTGAGTATTCCTGCGGCCAGAACGAGACATTCGCCGAGTTCATCTGGCGAAGCGTCGTCATCGAGCGGCACGGCTTCCGGGCCGGACATCATCGCCTCCTGTCAGTCGCGGCCAACGACGGTAATTTCAAATCGACGATTGGCCTGACGCCCCTCTTCAGTGTCGTTGTTGACGATGGGTTCGCTGGCGCCGCGCCCTTCGGCTTCAATGAGGTCCGGGCTGACCCCGGCAGCAACCAGATAAACCCGTGCTGATTCGGCGCGTGCCTGCGACAGGCGTTGATTGAGTGTCGCCGGACCGGTGCTGTCGGTATGCCCGACTACGACCACAGACTCTAGCTCCGACATACTCATCAGCTGATCGGCGAAGTTCTGCAGCACACGCCGGCCACCATCCGACAGTTCGGTACTGCCAACAGGGAACGACGTCGACGACTCGAGCACGAGATCCGGTTCTGCCACTTGCAGCTGCGACGGGAGGTCGAACTCGAGCCCCTCGGTCAGGCTCTCGATGCTGTAGTCGTTGGACTCTTCCAACCCCTGGCAGGCAGCAATACCGTCGAGGGGGGGCACGTTGACTCCGAGTTGATCGAGCGACGGCAACAGGTAATGATCAATACTCATCTCTTCCAGCAACAGCCCCATTTCGTGCAGTGTCTGCGCCCTGGCAAGAGTGAGGTCGTGCTCACCATTGATTCTGGCACGCGATGCGTCCTGGTACTCCGCCTCAATGTCGAGGATTTCCAACAGCGTACGCTGACCAATGTCGAACTGGTCGCGGTAAGCGTTCCGAACCTGATCCATGGCGCCCTGATGACGCGTCAGGTAGGGCGCCTGATCCAGCAATCGACGGCTGTCGTTGTAGGCCACAAGTGCGTCCTGACGCACATCCAGGCATGCGTCCAGCCGCAGATGCCGGGCCTCTGCGGCCCGGGCCGCCGACGACCGCTGCTGAGCCTGTGCCCGCCCACCCTGGAACAGGTTATAGGATAGGACCAGCTCTATGGTCGACCGACTTCCAAGGTCTGTATCGCGGCTGTCGAAACCACTAACGTTGTGGCTCAGGTTCTGACGACCACGGAGTAGCAGCTGCGGTGAACGCGCGGCTCTGGTAACGCGTTCCCGGGCCTGAGCCACAGATACGTTGGCCATGGCCGCTTTGAGCTCAGGGTTATAACGATAGGTCTGCTCGAGTAGCTCCTCTCTCTCACCCGGCATCAGACGCTCCCGGTACACTGCGCGCTCAATGCGCTCGGGCGGCAATTCACCGACAAGACGCTGATAGCGCTGTGTCACATCGTGCAGGTTGGCGGCCTCAACAAGCAGGTTCGACTCCGCCAGAGCCCGGCTACCGTCCATTTGTTCCAGCTCCACGCGAGCCGCGGTGCCGTTCTCTACCCGACGTGATATCTGGTCCAGCACCCGACGGTTGAGCAGGTAGGTTTCCTGATTCAGTTCCACCAGCCGCCGGTAACGCTCGTTATCTTCATAGGCGGAAATAACATTCAGGGCGACCTGGCTGGTGGCCTGCTTGAGTTCATAATAGCGCACAAGCGCAGCATTGCCGCGATTGGACACTTCGTGCCGGGTGCGGTTGCCGTTGTAGAGCGTCTGGGTCACCGACAGCTCTGCCTGCCCGATGCCATACAGGTCGCGGTCGTCCTCGGTTTGGAACTCACCGCCTAGGGTACCGGTAATGTCGGCACTGGGCAGGTACCCGGCCGTCGACGCGTCACGCTCAGCCAGAGCTGAATCGAGCGCTTCACGGCGCGCCGCTATTTCCGGGTGAAACTGCAGCGCGCGGCGGATGATGTGCTCCAGCACCATGTGGTCTTCCGGCACATCGACTGGCGTGGGTTCTCCGACCGAACGACTCTGCCGGACATCACCCGATTCCGACTCGCGCAGGGTCTGAGCAGGCAGAAAGGTCGATGTCATCAGGAGACAGGCCGCACAGAATCCCAGTGTTCGAAGCGACACTTGGCGCCGGCGGTTATCTTCGGTACAGACCACAAACTTCTCCCTGCTGACTGGTTGCCACTCCGCCGCCGATGAAAGTCAAATATTCCACACTGCCAGCACTTTGGCAATTATAGTGTTTAACGCTGATCAAGTCAACAACCCGCCTGTAATTAGGCTTTCAGGGGCCTCATATTCCGGCGGGAGAGGCAATCAATGGACCCCGATGACGCCAATATTCAGGCAATTTTTGCGACATATTATTGACGGGCGTATTTGCACAGGGCCAACGTTTTGGAGTGGTTCAATGGCGTCGCACCGCACAACAGTCCGCGGGTCAGGCTGAGAGGCCAGCATGGCTGACGGATTGTCGGGCACCCTGGGTCATGTTGATCATTGTCCGTCGTGAGTTTCTGTTGTTCTGCAGCGACCATCGCCCTGAGTTCTTGGTGTCCGTTTACCATTCCGGCAGTGATGACCGCAGGGATTTATTCCGTGGCTCTCTTGTCATTTTCAGCCGGGACACTAAGATGTGTGCATATCGGTGTTCAATTGTGCCTGAATACGCTGGCGCGATCCGGACTCCTGGCGGTTTAACCGTTTCGGTTTCGCGCGGGGCGAAGAACCTGTCATATATGTCCAGTATTCGACGGTACTATGATTTATTGCGCTGGATGTTTCCGGCAGATGAGGAGAGCGAGAATGACATGCCCGGACTGCAGCCCGAGTCGCCCGACTTCTCATTGCCTTCTCTGATCTGAGGGTCTGCCGTGATAAGTCGCCGGCAATTCCTTTTCGGGTCACTCGCCGCCGGCGCCGGTCTGTGTGCACCGGTGCTGGGCATGCGCCTCGAACGCGACCACATGCTCTCGGTGGCGGCAGACTTGTACGGTGAAACGGGTTCTTTTGTGGTCCGGGAGTGGTTTTCGCTGCTTGATGAACTGCACAAAGCCGGGCTGGAGCAGCAGATGAAAGCGGTCAATGATTTTTTCAATGAGTGAGTTGCCTGGGAGGACGACATTGACGTATGGGGCGAAGAAGACTACTGGGCCACACCACTGGAAACACTGACAGCCGCCGCCGGCGACTGTGAAGACTACACGATCGCCAAGTATGTCAGCCTGCGCCTGCTGAACGTACCCAATGACCAGCTGCGGTTGTTTTTGTCAACGCGCGGTTGCCTGAGGGCAGCCAGGCGCACATGGTGCTAGGCCATTACGATACGCCGACCGCCGTGCCCAGAATACTCGACAACATACGCCCGGAAATTTCAGTCGCCAGCGCACGGGATGACCTGATCCCGGTATTCAGTTTCAACAGCGAAGGCATCTGGGTTGGCGGTCAGAGCCGATCCGCCGGAGACCCAACCGCTCGATTGTCGCGATGGCGCAATGTACTGAGGCGCCTGCAGCAGGAAGGAATTCAACCATGAGCGCACGGAACAACATGGCCAACTGGACTGGTTCCACTCGGCAGCTCAGACGCAAAGAGGTCGCAGCATGTCATTAATCAAACAGCTTTGGGCCGGTATCGCTCTGCTCATGGTGCTCGCATTCGGCGATAGCGCCATTGTATCCACACTGGCTGCCCGGTCGTATCTGGAGCAGCAACTGCAGCTGAAAGACAGCGACAATGCCACCGCACTGGCGCTGTCGATGTCGCAGATGGAAAAAACCTGGTGACTCTGAAACTGCTTATTGCCGCCCAGTTTGACGCGGGGCACTACCAATTCATCCGCCTGCTGGATGCCACGGGCGAGGTGCTGGTCAACCGGAGCTTTGACGGTGAGGCCCGGACCCGGGCACCGGCCTGGTTTGCCGAAATGATCCCGCTGAGTACCGAGCCGGCCGCCGCCGTCATCCAGGACGGCTGGGGGCAGTTCGGGCGCATTGAAGTGCAGAGCCACACCGGCTACGCCATTGACAGCCTCTGGCTGGGAACGCTGCGCCTCTTTCAGTGGTTTGCCGCCATGGGGCTGCTCGCCGGCCTGGCCGGCACCTTATTGCTGCGCTCCGTCTCTCGCCCTCTGAGCCGCGTCGTGCAACAGGCCGAAGCTCTGGGTGACCGCCGCTTCACGCTGTCTGAAGAACCACGCACGCTTGAGTTTCGGCAACTGGTCATGGCCATGAACCGTCTGACCGGACGTATCCGCGAGATGCTTGACAAGGAGGCGCGGCAACTGGACACGCTCAGGCGGCGGTTGCAGCAGTACGAACTCACCGGGCTGCTCAACCGGGAGCATTTCATGCACGCCTTTTCCGAACTGCTGGGAACTGACAGTCACAGTGGCGGCGGCACTCTGATACTGGTTCGCGTTATGCACCTGCAGTCACTGAACCAGACTCTGGGGCGCCGGGCCGCGGACACGCTGCTCAAGGAATTGGCTTCTATCCTCTCGTCGCTGCGGGAAGCCCGGGGCGGCGCATCCGCCGGTCGCCTGAATGGCACGGATTTCGCTCTGGTTCTACCGGGTCGTTACGATGCCACTGTGGCGCTGCAGGATTTGCAGGAAGCGGTCTCTTATTTGCGTTCCAGATACGCCCACGGAGATGTACAACTGCCGATGGCCGCCGACCACTTTGACGACACTGCTGAACGCGGGGCCGTAATGGCGCAGGTAGATGGTGCGCTGGCCCAGGCCGAGCAGTCCGGTCAGGCCGTCATACTCGTTGAAGTCAGCACGAGCGAGCGAGACCAGCCACCGCACCAATCGCTGGAGGGCTGGCGCGAGGTACTTGAACCGGCCCTGCGGGATGGGTCGGTCTCCGTCGCGGAATACCCGGTTATGCTGCTTGACCGCGCCGAATTACTGCAACTGGAGCACCCGGCACGTATGCACCTTGACGGTGGCGTTCGGCCGGCCAGTTATTTCGTCCCCTGGCTTGCCAGGCTCGATTTTCTGCCGGCGCTGGATCTGGAAGTAATGCGGTCGGTTATTGATCGACTGTCTGCCGACAGTGCAGACCAGGCAGGCACGACTCGCCACGCCATCAACTTGTCTGCCGACACCCTGGCCGACCCGGTCAGCCACGCTGATCTGCTTGCCCTGCTCGACCAATACCCGCAGCATTGCCCTAGCCTGGCTTTCGAGTTGCCTGAATTCAGTGCGGTACGTTCAGCCGACACGTTCGGAATGCTCTGCCGACAGATGCGTTCGCGGGGATGTCTGGTCGGACTGTAACACTGTGGTGCGGATTTTACGCACATGCCTTCGCTGCATGATCTGGGTCTCGACTACATCAAGCTCGATCCGACACAGTTCGCCGATATACTGCACGATCCGACACAACAGCAGTTTGTTCGGGGGTTATGCACGCTTGGCCATTCACTCGGTATTACGATGATTGCTCAGGGGATCCGTTCTCCTGATTTGTTGCCGATGCTGGCGGATATGGGAATTGATGCAGCCACAGGACCGGGCGTGACGCAGCCTACCTGAGCCTTGAACGACGAGTTTCAGAAGTCCAGTGCTTCGTCGTCGTCAAGCAGGTCAATAGAGCTCGACTGTGTCCGCATGGCCTGGCGCTGATTCAGCTTCTGCTGAGCCGGCCGCGGGAGATCGGTAAAACGAAATATCTGGCGATCAATCAGAAGTTCCACAACGTCTTCCATAACCCGAGCCATCTCCAGATCTGATGCGACCATGGCCGCAGAGGCACCCAGCTCGAGTTTGTGAAGGAAGTCTTCCACGGCGGAGTCGTCACCGCGAACCGCGTCATCAACTCCAGGCAATGGCTCGGCACTGATGGCAACGACCTCTCCCTGTTCATTTCTCCTGACGTACATCTGGCCCATCCCCCGTTCTACTGATCACTTCATCGTCGACAACAGTGGCATCAAGGTTATTAATGGTCATCTGACTGCCGTTGACGCTTAGCTGCCCCGACAACAGGCCATTAGAATCACCCGGACCCTTGGTAGTTCCCGTTATTGAAATTCTTTGCAGCTTCAGCATCGTAAACGAACTGGAGACCATCGTCGAATTCAGCCTTACTGGTCGGTCCTGAAGAATCCGGTTTCTCAGCTGCTGACCGTCATTTCCTGACGTGCCAGCAGTTGCCGGATAGTGTTGATTATTCGGTTTATGGTCGCTGAGAGCGGTGCAGAAATTCGAGCCAAAAGAAGCTCCCGGAGCTTCCTCAGGATCATTCGCAGGTTCTGACCGGCGCCACCGCGCCCGCAACTATGGTGCCGACTCACTGATCAATTGAGTTAAGGTACTGCGTGTTTTGCAGCAACCGTTCGAAATCGTCCGAGCTGTAACTACCGTAGTTAATATCGCCAACGCCGTCGCCGACCTGGACTTCAAAAGAATAGTCCGCAGTCTCTTCTAGATCACCCCCGCTCAAATCACCGGACTCGCTGATGTAAGCTGTTTTGATTCCATCGGCATTTTCAGTTTCATCAACCTGGATATAGTCAGCGATATCCTCATCGTCGCCAAGCAGATCGTCCACCGTTAGTTCATTGCCGTCTCCGACACTCTCGTTGTTGCTGCCCAACGCATCCATTGTGTTATTTCTTACCTCTAGCGTATCGGCAGCAGCGTCTCCCGTGATATTTGTTAAACTATTATCACTTTCGACTTCGTATATTTCTCCGTCGTTGAATTTAATGTATTTAAAATTCTCTATTCCTCCTTCAACTCCGATTTTATCTTCCCAGTCGCCCTTACTCTCACTAAGTAATACGAGAGTATCGTCACCTCTACCACCGTCCAACGGGCTTTCTAGATTTCCGCCGACGACCAGATGATCATCACCGTCACCAAGCGCAATAGCACCATCGGCATTTCCGCCGACGTATACCGCGTCAGCCCCTGATCCAGTTGTTATCTTGCCCGCATGACCGTTAACGGTAATAAAATTATTACCGTCCCCGGCATCTATAACTGCATCATCTGAGTTATCTGCGATATGCAACTGATCATTGCCGGAACCGAGATTTATCGTGCCTACTGCATGACCATCTACAAAAAAACTATTATTGCCATCGCCATTTTCAGAATTTATCTCTCCCGCATGGCCATTTATGGTAACGAACTTATCACCGTTTCCAGCTTCTATTAACGAGTCATCCGAATTTCCGTCAATATGCAACTGGTCGTTACCCGCTCCAAGTTCAACACCTCCCTCGGCATGACCACCCACAAAAATCGCGTCGTCGCCCGCACCCGCAGTGATCTTTTCTTCCATAAAGTTTTCTATCTGCAGTCGATTATCACCTCCACCGAGGTCGATAGCCGCCTGCCCCTCATCGCCGATCTTGACGTGATCGTCCCCGGACCCTAAGGAAAACGCTCCAGCCGCATGTCCTCCAACATTGATTATGTTGTCGCCGTCTCCGGTTGTTACGGCCTTCGAGACGCCCTCGCCTGCATTACCCACAATATAGATCTGGTTGTTCCCTGCACCCAGATCTATATGCCCTTTGGCATGATCACCCACGTAAATACGATGTTGGCCGTCTCCAAGAGTGATCGCATTGTTCGCATCATCTTCGTTCGCGCCTGCATGGCCGCCAATGGAAATAAACTTATTTCCACTCCCGCCAGTAATTTCCTCCAGGGAGTTTTCATCGATATGTATTCTGTCGTTACCATCACCGAGGGCGACGTCATCCTCAGCGTGGCCGCCTACATAAATTGTATCGTCGCCATCCCCAACCGTTATCGTGCTTTCTGCTTGGTTCTGTACGTGCAGTTGATTTCTACCCCCGCCAAGATTTACAGCACCAATCGCTTTATCTCCGATAATAACAGTGTCGTCACCGTCGCCTGCAGTCACCTTTTCGTTGGCATGCCCGCTAGTTTCCAATTCGTTATTTCCATCCCCCAAGTCAACGTCATCTGTGTACCCTTCGAGATAAACACGATCATCGCCACTACCACCGGTTATTGTCCCCCCGTCCTTGACGTTATCGCCAACGTGCAAATCATTATCGCCACTACCAAGGTCCACAGGGTTATGTACATGCCCACTGACGTAGACATCATCATTGCCGCCTAGGGTATTTATGGACGCTGTGGTGTTCCCGTCGATGTATATTTGATTATCGGTCTCATCAAAAACGTTATTCTCATCCTCAAGAGCCTTTATTTCATCAGATGAAAATCCACCCCAGGTGGAATAAGTCTCGCTGCCTTCTTTTGTTTCACTAGCGAGGCTTGCGCGATCAATACCGTCGACTAGGTCACCATTGGCCTCTAGGAGATCCTCCATAGTATCCAGCGCGGCGCTGTTGTCCTGGGCCGTGACGGCTTCGCCATTGTTGTCGGTCGCTTCCGCCTTGATGGTCAGCTCACCGTCGGTCAGGCTGCTCACGTCCAGGTCGGTGACGCTGAAGGCGTCGTTTTCATCCACGATGGCCGTGGCGGTCGCGGTTT
>LFIK01003324.1_pt1 | contig 13072 bp, 16 predicted proteins | sample 643401 | NCBI WGS metagenome assembly LFIK01 (sample SAMN03777447, study PRJNA286221) | soda lake metagenome | biome: soda lake; feature: Kulunda steppe; material: water; isolation source: sample T5-Br brine of Lake Tanatar-5 | place: Russia: Kulunda steppe | collected 2010-07 | reverse complement strand
CACTTACAGCTTGCCAACGGTGCAAGCACTGGACAGCACTTAATCACAGCCCTTCACTTACAGCTTGCCAACGGTGCAAGCACTGGACAGCACTTAATCACAGCCCTTCACTTACAGCTTGCCAACGGTGCAAGCACTGGACAGCCCTTAATCACAGCCCTCCACTTACAGCTTGCCAACGGTGCAAGCACTGGACAGCACTTAATCACAGCCCTTCACTTACAGCTTGCCAACGGTGCAAGCACTGGACAGCACTTAATCACAGCCCTCCTATCTAACACTGATCTCGTCATGTCCAGCGGCTGGCTTTGAATGCAGCAGAGCATTGTATTGACGGGCATTTGGTGGGTCCATGCACATGTTGATTTGGCCCTGCTGATCCTACTGCATCCATCTGCGGCATCACCCGCCCACCCAAGCCTTCAAACATGCGTGTGGCAGGCACACTTGCCATTTCCTGGCACATGAAACAATGCTGCTCAGGCCTTGCTGGGGTGAGGGTGGAGGGTGAGAGGCACGTTTGGTGGTATCTTGTGTACCTGTACGGCAGCCAGAGGGCCTCGCGGAAAAGCGTGGGGCGCGTGAAGACGTGGAAGTGCCTTGAAATGGCTGCCAGAGGCTCCAGCGCATGGCTTTCTCCACCCAGGTCCACCTGCAAGAGCGAAGATGGTGCATGTAATGACCTCATATGGCTCATGCAAGGTACCCCAAACTGGGCATGAGTACAAAACACATGCTTAAAAACTCCCTCTGGCACATAGCTCTGCTCATGTCCACCAGCACGTGTGCGTTGTGCAGCGGCCATTGGCCGTCAAACAAAGCTCGCTGTGGGACAAAGAAACAAAGCTTAACCGCGGGCCGAAGAAACAATGCAGCAGATACAGATGCGGCAAGCACGGCAGCCCTCCTGTCCAGGCACGAGCACGGCGCACGGTGTGTGCGCTGCAAAATATACCATGGAACAGTGTGCGTGTGTGCGCTGCAAAATATACCATGGAACAGTGCATGCATGCGCTGCAGCATCCCCTGGAACAGTGCGCGCATGCGCTGTAACATCCTCTGGAACCGCTTGGTATGGGTGAGCCTCCTTCAGGCTTGCTTGGTGATGACGCGCAATGCGCATTTGAGCATCACTGTATCAGACTGCTAGTACACCTGATTGCAGGAGGTGGATTGCAGCGCGGATACACAACTACCTGGTCGTGCTGTGGTAGGATGGCAGGTCCGGGTGGTGAAGCACATGCGCACACAAAAGAAAGGTGGAGCATGAGGGATGTGAGATGGCAGCTTTATTAGGCTAGCCATGCTTGGGTTTGCAGCAAATCGTTTGCCAAGTGCAGATTTGCTGTGGGTCCAATAGAAGTCCCTTGGGTATGATGCCCATCAAATTGGTTGCACGGCTGCACAGGCCTCATCAGCCGGCCGCATGCAGAGATGTGGACCCAAAAACATAGGCGATCAAGTGATGCAGGCACCGGGACAGAAATATTAGGATGAGTGCTCTACATGGATTGCGAATACCACCCTCAACTGCTTGCAAGGCCAACAATGCTGTACAGACCTGTTCTGGCCCCTGCAGCCATGCAGCCACATTCCCAACAAGAGCACGCGCACACAGCCTTCAAGCACGCACATGGTCCACCTAGCATGACCAGGGGCACACAAATGGCCCTCAGGCACGAGCACAGGCGCATGCGCTGCCGACACACGCACATTGCCCACAAGCATCAGCATGGGCAGCCCTGCCTCCGTCCAAGTGCTCAGCTCATCCAGCACCGCATTCAGGGGCTCCACAGGCAGGCTGCCGCGCGTCTCCCAGAAGTCCCCTGCGGCCGCCCAGGTGTACACACGCGCACGCGCTTATGTGGAGTGCAACAACGCATCATGCACAGCAGCTCTTCACCAGCCTGACACGCTGAGTCACAGGTCAGCGTGCACCATGCATGGTTGCCCTGCACCAACGTGAAGCTCCCAACCTGACGACCCTGCCTCCCGTGTGGCGGAGAGATCCAGGAAAAGGCTCATCCCTTTTGCTACCCCAGTATTAAGATGGATGCAACCACCACCCGACATTTGATTGGAGGAGGTCCTATGAATCGTCAGATGCTGAGGGCATTGTCAGACGCTGCGGATTGGACCATCCAATGAACCATAAGACACTGAGGGACGCCCAATGATCCATGAGATGCTGAGGGAGGCCAAGCTTCCTCTTGACGTAATTGGCTGTGAGTATCAGCACCCAGACATCGCGGATCAGGCCATGGACGCCTTTTGCACCCAGCCTTGTCATATGGGAGTGATGCATCAGAGGAAAGAGGGGCATGAGGGTGGTGCGTACCAAAGTGATATGCACTCTGTCTTGTCTTGGGGGGTGTGCATCTGGTCGGTGTTTCAGGGGCCGCATGAGAGGGAGGAGGGGCATGAAGAGGGCGGTGCGCACACTGCCTTGTCTCAGGGAAGTGCAGCAGGAGGGTGGTGCAGCAGGGTGGTGACGTACAGTGACGTACGCCAGAGAAGCGCTTCTGGTTGGCTTCTCAGGGGGGTGCATGAAGTCAGCGCATCAGGGCAGTGGTGCATATCAGAGTGGTGTATAGCAGAGTGGTGCATCAAGGGGACGGCACTGTACAATTGAGCGCTGCTGCTGCTGTGAGGGCCCTCACCAAGGAACAGCACGCCCGCCCTCCTGGCTATCGCCTCATCCCTCACTCGCCGCAGCACCTGTATGGCAATTAAAAAAAGAAAGGCGGGCGTGCCCCCCATGGGAGAGGCATAAGTTGGCTGTGGGAGCACTTGCATGGCAGCCAGCATGTGGAGGGTTGCTGAAAACAGCAAACGTGCGCAGTAGGTTTGCCAGATTCTGTGCTACTTTGCCAAAATGTACAGTGCATTCATTCCGGTTTTAGCAACCCTAAGCATGTGTGCCCATGATATATGAGCTGCCTTCTTGGGCATGCATGCCGGCTGGCTGCCGCAGCGCCAGCGCATTAAGGTTAGGAGTGGCTTGACCATGTACAGTCAATTACGAATGGAATGAGGGGTATGAGCACACTCGAATGCAGCTGTAGGTGCACTTGCGATCCAGAGCTCGCAGCCAAACACAGAGCTCCAAAAGACACCTTGCACTACTTAGCCAGAGAGAACAGTCGACGAGATCAGGCCTAGTATCTGCACTAATCATGTCCATCCCTGTGTGAATGTTTGTGTGGGCGCGCGCATTTGTAAGCATATGTATTGGCTATGCATTGCGTGAATTAATGTGCACAAAGGCTTCTTTCTTTCTGTTCTCTGTAAGTGCGCTTGTGTGTCCTACGCAGTGTGCAAGATCACCCACTTTGAGGCACGTCACCAGCGTCCGCTCCTCCACGTGTAAATCGCTGAATGCCACCCACAGCCGCGTACTCCACAATGGCCCCTCAGGGGGCAGGTCCTTGAACAGCATCTCTGAGGTCATGGCACTAGGGTCACCCTTGGATGTGGGTGACCTCAGGACGGCAGCAGGTGGGCTGCGCTTTGCCCGCTGCTTGCTGCCGGCGCTGCCAGCGGCAACAGAATCCGAGCCTGTACTTGACATTTTTCTGCCTCGTCTTTTCGCCTGTTGAGTTCTGTTGCCTGCGCACATGTGTTCCATCAAGAATGCCTGCCTCGGGGAGGGGGCTTTGGATGTATCGGTCTACAGCCCAGGCCTAGGGCATGGAGATCATCAGACTGCAACGTTCGCTGCCATTACTACGTGCAAAACACAGTCTTTACCATCCACATTCAAAAATTCTAGTGCAGGAGCACGTGAAGATGGCTCATGCCCCTGGGCGCTGTGCTGTGCGCGCGCCTCGCTGCTTCGGTGCAACTCCGGGAACGCAGTGCATGCAACCTGGCATCTGTGATCCAAACATCTGAAGCTGCTTCTTGTAGATGCTACCGCTGAATGTCCCGGTGCAGCTGGGATGTTTAGCACTGAGGGACGTCTGCACCCAGCACCAGACATCTGAAGTAAACAGTTGTGTTCTATTCTGGATAATGCATGTAGCATGCCTTTGCTCGCCAACGAGAGCACAGATCTTGCATGCAGCATATAAGTGAGAGCATCACGTCATGTATTCATCGTAAAAAGTTTATCAAGCAAATCAATTACAGCAAAAATGCCACTGATAAACTGATGCACGAGATTTTACGACAGGGAAGTAAAGCCGGCTTGTTTTGCTGTTTTTTTAAAACGCATTTAATCTGCATCATAATGCATACACTAGAAACAGCGGCGTCTCGGGCCCTGCTGCGCCAGTGCAGACGCTCCTGCGCGTCCTGGACAGAGCCAGCAGCTTTGGGTGCCAGCAGCTGCAGCTACTGCCCTGATGCTAGTGAAGCTTGCTTCAGTGGGCGCGATGGCGAGCAGCGAGGGCTGCAGCCCTGGGCCAAGAGGCTTTTCAGTAGCCTAAGGGACAACACGGCACAGGCACTCACATGTCAACAAACACCAAATGAGGCACACCCTTCCCTGATTCAAGGTACGTAGGAGCATGTTTTAACATAAACCAGAAGCACAATTGCTATGCGTGCACGGCTTGCTTGATGTGCAGCCAGGTTGGACAGGGAGGGGCCCGTTGTAGCGTGGGCTGCTGGGGGTTGTTGCACGCTCCTGCGCCCAGCCGCCCTCTCTCTGACCTACCACAAACCAACCCTTTTTATGGATCACACGGCTGCCCTGCAACTTGCAACGCCCTGCCCTGCTGCGCACTGGCACTGCAGGTGCAGGCGCGTCTGCCCAGTTAGCCCACTTCTCCTCCGCAGCACCTGCGCCTAAACCAAAGCGCTCCACCAGGCTGCGCATAGAGGACGTTCCAATGTTTCAGATAGATAGAAACAGCCCGGGCAGTAGCAAGGGCAGCAACCGAGAGCCCGGGCTCCAACCGAGCCCTTCCCACGCAGCCTTGGACTGGAGGGAGATGCTTGCGCGTGCGCGTGCAAGCGCTGAAGCCGAGGCAGCAGCGCAAGGCGGACCTGCAATGGTCACTGACACATTCAGGTTGGGCCTTAGGATTGAGAGATCTGTTGGCTTGTCACCCATGGATGTGCTCAGAGAGCATACGTCCCGAACGACCCCAGCCTAGCTGCTGTCATGTTGGGTGCGCCCACGTACCTCACATGATCACCTGATCGCCCATGTGCACTCAGGAATGCTCTTGGGAACGAATTTGGGCTGATGCCCTGCAGAAGCGCCGAAGCAATGCCTCATCCTTCCTGGTGTGCTGCCTGCCTGCCCCGCAGCCGCGTCCACTCGTACCTCCGCATCTCCCTGACCGAGCGGTGCAACCTCCGCTGCCAGTACTGCATGCCAGCGGAAGGCATCGCCCTTACCCCTAATCAACGCCTGCTCACCACTCCAGAGATCATGCGCCTGGTAAGGCCGCCTTGCACAGGCTCCGGCTAGCAAGCATACACGTGTGCGTGCATGTGAACCAGGGTGCATTTGCACACATTTGCCGCGCAAGCTTAGCGGCTTGATGCAGAAATGGCTGGTTCCTAGCAGGGCAGCCCCATGGGCCACCCAGGCCTGGTGGTGATGAGGCTGGGAAGTAGGTCAACAGCCATGTGGGTATGGAGTATGTCGGCAACTGTGTGGGCATGAAGTATTTCGGCAACCATGTGGGCATGAAGTATTGCCCACAAGGAATTAGTCAGGACAAGGATGTGTTAGCTGCAATACTGAAGAATGCATTCAGCGGCAAGACTGGAGCGCGTTTGGCAGCAGGGGCAGGACAGCGACGGGTCAGCAGCAGTAGCGAAGCGTGTTCAGCAACCGTGCTGAAGTGCATTGAGCAGAAGGGGCGGTTCAAAGATGGGTTAGCAGTGATACCGCAGTGCAGTTAGCTGCAGGGGCAGCGAGGGGCCGCCTTCCAAGGGACGCTGCCCTTGTGCTGGTGTTGGGGCAGGTAGGCACTGCCTGTGGCGGAGTGTGGTCAGGAGCGACCTGTGCCTGTACCTAAGGCTGAGTGTGGCCAGAAGCAGCCCTGCCAGCCGTGGCCCCTAGGTAAGGCCAGAAGGTTGCAGGCCCAAACATAAATCCTTGTGGCAGCTGGCCAGCCAGCCAGAGGACCCCACGCTCAGGTGAACTGTGGCCACGCCAAAGTGCGGCGCAGCAAGTCACTGCAGCAAGACGTGGCAAGCGGCGCGCAGAGAGCGCCTCGGCGCATCTGCCAGCGTCGCTGTGGCCGGAGCAGCCATCCTCCATCGACCTCATGTCATCTCCAGCATGCACCAGACCCTTCCCCCACGCTTGCTGCCCCACGTTTCCCGGAGCATGCCGGGCCTGCGCCCACGTGCATGGGGCCCAAGTGTATGTTACCCCACGTGCACCATGTATGCACGCCCATGTGTGTGAGTGTGTGCGCGTTGCGTGTGCACGCACGCAGACACGGCTGTTTGTGGAGGCAGGCGTGAATAAGGTGCGGCTCACGGGCGGGGAGCCCACGCTTCGCCCCGACCTTGTCAGCTTGTGCCAGCAGCTGAAAGCCCTGCCTAGGCTGGAGACCATCGCCATCACCACCAACGGCATCACCCTCTCACGCAACCTGCCAGCGCTACAGGAGGCAGGTGCGAGCCATGCACGTGTGTGTTTGTGGTGTTGTGCATGCGTGGTGTGTGTTTGTATGGCACACACACTGAGAGGTGCTAAGGCATTGGCGCACTGTGCAGAGATGCTTAGGCAAGCATTTGGTTTGTACTGCTGCCATGTTGGGGGCACCTTGTCCGAGCCATGTGGAGGACACAGGCATGGGATTCTAATGGGCCAGTGTGCTCTTGGAGCGTCTGCAAGAAACAGTGTTTGGGAGTGAGATCCGCTACTGCAGGCCTGGCTGCCATTGGCGTCTGCGCTGTGTTGTGGGCGCATCTTGCGCAGGCCTGTCTGCCATCAATATCTCCCTGGACACGCTGAAGCCCGAACGCTTTGAGGTGATGTCCAGGCGCCCTGGCCACGACAAGGTCATGCGCTCCATCGACATGGCCCTGAGCATGGGCTACAACCCCGTCAAGGTGTGGCAGCGGGGAGGGAGCGGGGGAGGGGGTGGTAATTTGCGAGTGCTCCAGGCTACAATCTGGGTATGGCTGGGAGGCCCATTAAAGCGTGGGGGGTAGTGTATGCGAGCGCGCGCTCGAGGCATCAACCTGGTTATGGCCTGCAGCCCTATTGATGGAAGGCAGCCAGCATGTGTGCAGTCACGTGTAGGTTAGGTTAAATAGCTGTATCCGCCGAACGAGGGCAGCTTAGCTGAAGCCAAGAAGGCCTGCAAACTGGGCCGAATCTAAAGAGACGCAAACTCAAGAAGAAAGGTAGTGTCTGGAAACTAGAAGTTTTGAAAACATGAAACTCAGAAAGACAAACTAGCAAGGACAGTCTAAGGGCACGCAAAGACAAAGGCAGACAGGAAGAGCAGGCTATCTAAGGAAAACTAGCTACTTCAATCAGCCAGCCGCCAGAGCGCTTGCACGCGCACGCGCCCGCCCACAAGCTCCGTCTTGACTCTTGTCCGGTTCTGCTGTGCAGTCATGTGTATGTTTGTGTACTTACAGCGCGTAAGGGCCATCTCAAGGGCTGTGCACATCACTAACAACATGCACCCTTCATGTGCGCTTTTCATTTTTTGAGCCCATGCGCTACTGCTAAATTCGCAGGCATGATCGTGTACGTGTGTGTATGTGCCAAGCTGCATCACGGGATTGCCGCATTCCTGCTGAGGTGACGCACACAGGAGGCCAGCCGCAGCATTGCCAACCACAGCAGTGCAGGCCGCAAGTCAGTGCCTGCTAAGCTTACATGTCAGAGACACGAGGGCGCTGGGAGATCCATGCAAGGGACCCATCCTAGCAGCACATACGCGCTCAGAGACTCTAGGGAAAGGTTTCTGGTCCTGTGCTACTAGCTGCGGAGCAGTTTGCTTGAGCAAGGACTCCACGCGTGAACAGCACCTGTGCCTCCTTGCGCATTTGCAAGAGTCTTTGCTCCGCTGCTAGAGGCTTGGCCCCAGAAACAGATTCCACGCATTCGCCTAAACAATTTGAGGCTCGAGATCTTCCTCCTCAGGCCTCAGGCATTTGTTCTGCCCTAAGCTGGTTCATCGAGTGGCAGAACCTCCAGAGGTATCTTCTGCACACCACTGCTGCCCTTGCACGCTTCCTCTGGTCTGCAGATCAATGTGGTTGTGATGCGTGGAATCAACGATGATGAGCTAAGCGACTTTGTGGCGCTCACGCGCGACCGGCCCATCAACGTGCGCTTCATTGAGTACATGCCCTTTGATGGCAACGTCTGGTCGGACAAGAAGATGGTGCCTTACCGGGAGATGATGGCCCGCGTGAGGGAGTCCCTGCTGCAGCAACACCAGCAGCAGCAGCAGGCCCCAGAGCCGCAGCAGCCGGAGCTGTCCCCCGTCGAAACTGCAGCCAGCAACAGCAGCAGCAGTGGCGGCGGCAGCAGCAACAGCAGCAACAGCAGCAGCAGCAGCAGCAGCAGCTCGGAGCATGCGCAGCTGCTGGAGCGGCTTGCTGACCCCACCGGAGAGGTGGCCAAGAATTTCCGTGTGCCTGGGCATGCCGGCATCATTTCGTTCGTGACCTCCATGACATCACACTTCTGTGGCGAGTGTAATAGGTGCGCAAGCGCACGTCCCATCCAACAAGCGCCACTCAAACCAGCTTGGACCCCACGTTTTGCATGCTCCCCACACTGTGCTTCAGGCTTTCACATTGCAGGCTCCCCATGGCAGTTCCTCTAAATTCTGAAGGCCCTTTGCACTCTCCAGATGCGGGCGTCTTCCATACGCGTCAACGGCACTGGCTAGATTGTGCATGTGTGTGCATGCTCATGCAAAAAAGGACAGGCGATCTCATGCATGTCCGTACATGCTCGCGCGCACACCTCCGAGCTCAGGCGCGCACACGTGAGAACAGCACCTGTGCCTGCTAGCACATTTGGGGGAATCGCTGCTCAAATAGATGCTTAATGCGTGTTTGGCGCAGGCTGCGCCTCATGGCAGATGGCAATCTAAAGGTGTGCCTATTTGGTGCAAATGAAGTGAGCCTGCGAGACGCCATGCGTGGCGGCGCCACGGATGAGGACTTACGGCTCATCATCAGCGCAGCGGTGCGCCGCAAGAAGGCCAGGCATGCAGGGATGTTTGAGATAGCAGCCACCCAGAATCGACCCATGATCACCATTGGCGGCTGAGCGTGCGCGCAAGTAGTCTTGTGGTTGCAGCTGCTCAGAATCAACAGACGATTGAACCTTGGGCAGTCGAGCTCGCTTACCTGCCAGTGTAATATGTCAAGCGCATGCAAGCTTGATAATGCAAGGGTCAGGAGATGGAGAATGGCCTCTGTTCAGGTCTTTGAGGCCATCTACTCTTGGTGCAGCTCATGCTGACAGCTTCTGGAAAGAAGTGCACCATGTGCTGTGTACAGTGATTAGCATCAAATCAGGAGACAGGGATGAAGGAGCATGTACTATTTGTTCTGCGTTGTGCAGAAATGATGAGCTGCCGCTGTCATCAATGATCATTTACAGCACATGTTGGTATTTTTGTAGCACCCCCCCCCCCTCTGTAGAGAAGGTTAGGCTATCAAGGCAACTTTCCCATCTTTTGCCACTATTGCTAGTGTACAAGTATTTGCCTGTATTGCATGGATGCTGCCATGCCATAACGCTTAATATAGGCTTGTAGATGGTTTTGGCAAGATTGTGAATGGCTGTAAACCTTGGATCATCGTATGATAATGTAAAAAGTAATGCAGAGTCCCAACATGACATTACCCCCTATGATAGGGCGTAATGCAGCCTGTGTCCATCGTAGAAACTTCGCCTTACCGTGCTTTTTCTCTCTGAGGAGAGCCAAAGCATAATGCAGGCCATGGTCATTCAAAATGGCCCGTTTTGTAAGACCTGACCTGAGACTTGGCAACTCCAAGGCCCTTCAATTGGGTTCAACCTGCAGGTAGAGCTTTTTGAGCAACAGAACAGATATATAGGGGTCAGTGTATAGCTTCTAGTATCCATAGTATGATATCGAAAGCGCCACGTGCCACAATGAAAATGAGAAAACGTAATAAAAAAAGACAATTCATTAGTGCTCTGCCTGGCCAATAGACCAAGATAAACCGTTATATTCGGCGCATGCCTATAAGCCGTCTCTAGCTAAGCACTCATGGTGCATTTTGCTTTGCTCTTGCTGGCCTATATCACCTTCAATACTTTCACAAGATATTGTGTTATCCCAAGAAATTCATGATCGTGAAAATTTCAGAATGGGGGTCTTGCCATGTCGGATCTGATCTATCTAGGCCACATGTTCCATGTCAATAAGAAGCACTGAATTAGCTTTGCTGTTCCTAGCTGTACCAAGCTGCAGGCATGTTTGCCTTGACATAAATCATCTCCGAGAGGAGTCCTCAGCTGTCTCAATGCCGGGACTGATGCGGAGTGCCACTCCGCAGTGGTGTGTAAATGACCCCCGAGCTGACCATTTCCGCTCCGCTGCAGCTGACATTGCATGTGCTGATAGAAGCTTGTTTGCTGCCATGGAGAGCAATGGGAACTACTTTGCTGCCTTGCATAATCAGAGATTGCGCAGAAAGTCTGGCTTCACAGGCTCGATGATCTGCAACTGCGCTAACCCGGCAGCTTTGTCGCGCTTCTTGAGGAAGGTGGCTGCATCTGCTACCTCAGGTTCCCCGTTCCCCCAGGTCAAGCTCCTTCACCTCCTTCAAGGAAGCAAGTTGCTAGCTACTTCGGGCATGCTCATGTTGCTCCTGCCTCCATTCAAGCGCACAACCAGCTGGAGTACATCCTACCGCTCCTCAGGTGTAAGGCGGGTGATGGGTGAGCGCACCATCGCTCCCTACAACAAAGCCATCACCCCTGGTACTCCTCGAAATATCGGAGCACGCTGTTCGCTTTGACCTTGACCAGTCTTCAATGCCCCCTCTGTCATCACTCAGACAGTGCCCTACGCATTCTATCAGGGGTCCACGTGAGACCTTCTTCGACATATGATTACTGAATGCCATAGCATCTCTTGTAGACTTACCATTAAAGCCATTGCAGAAGGCTCCCTAGGGGGCTTTTTCACCCAAATAAGACCGCCTGGCATTACAAAACTTACAGATCCCTGAAGGAACGACAAATAGAACCATCCCTGAATGGATGTTCCAAATCCAATCTCTTGCATTCGTGGAAGACAGCCTAAGCATGGCCACCAAAATGACATCCAGGCTTAACACCTTTTGTGCTGGGTATGTGCACCTTGTTTAAGTCAAATATTGTAATGAGTTCACTGATGACACATGACGAGAGCAGCAACTAGCAAGAGCAACTGAACAGCATATTAGATTGACACACACCCTTGCACAGCAATGCCACAAAGTGAGCCTAAAGGCTACGCCAACAAGGTAACCCCTGTTTGCGTGAATTAAGGAAGAAATTTACGTCTGGTGCAAGCACCAGGTAAGCCTCCACCATCAAACTAGGGAGAAGGTCATAAGTGGGGGTCAGGAGGGTTTTGAAAAGAGCCATATGTTCTTTCCTTGATGTTCTTCAACCTCTTTCTTGTAAATATGATCTTCGATGCGCATTGAAAAAAATGAGTGTTTAGATCGAGAGTAAGTTTTCTAACTCTACACTGGTCTAGGCCAAGCTTCTGAGGGGTAGTTCAGTATGACATTTATAGATGGTTCCCATCACTCCAATCAGAATGGTATGTAGGCTTACTTTGTGGCATTGCTATGCAAGGGCGTGTTTCAATCTAATATGCTGTTCAGTTGCTCTTGCTAGTTGTTGCTCTGGTCGTGTATCATCACAATATTTTACTTCGATGAGGTGTACATCCCAGCACGAAGGGTGTACAGCCTGTATGTGTCTCATTGATGGCCATTTTTTGCTCCAATTGGTAGTATGCAAATAGCATCTGGTCTTGAGCACGATCGAAGTTTGTCTGCTGACAGGTTTGGTAGAAGCCATTGGGGTAAAATCTAAATCTAGTCTAAATTCTAAACTAAAGAGAGTCAAGGACGACTTACGATTTTCGATTGCAGACCGTCTGCAGTGACTGAGCATAAGAGGTTCATAGCACGAACACTACATGCATGAGGCAATCTAATAAAAAAAACAAGGTCGTCCAGTGCGCACATGAATTGTACTATCACATGCACATGCAACCTCGCTAAAAAACTTGAAGCTTCTACTGGATTGCTGCCCCTCACCATCAACAGCCCTGATAAAAACACAAAGGCAAACACCCAAGAATCTAGGAACAGCTCTTACCTTGAGCAAGGCAAACAAATGCTCACTCAGCCAAGATGTATCTGTTTGATAAGCAAGTGCAAAGCATGACACCTACAGATGCCAAACACGTCCACATACAAACTACATGCAGACTCAAAGTCCAACCATGAACAATTTTGAGAGGCCATCGCTTGGTGAAATGCCCTCAGATTTTAATAGAATTTGCCACACAAATACTGTCAATGAAAATCAAAATGCACAGTTTTTATGTAACAGTTCCACTTGCTTAAATACACGCATTTTTGCAGCATAATCTTACCTACCTCTTCCTTAAATGATATAGGGAGTGTTTCACTGCCTACGCAGTTTTACTTTTCCTTTTTTTATCCTACCTGTCATGGTAACTTGTTTACTTGGCAGGGCCCCTTTGCTACAACTGTCCCAGGTACTCTGCCTGTAAAGGAATTGATGCTATCCCCAAGCTTTGATACCTGCATTTTGAGAGGCAAAGCAGGCACAGGGCGAGTCACCAAGGAGGAAGCTGATCAGCGGCCACGTCTGTAAGGCGACGCATCTAGTGCTGCGGGGCCAGTATACGGCATACTTGAAAAGGGCTCACAAAACATGCAGTTTTATAACTAGGGGTCGGCGTTGGCCTATAGCGCTATAGATTTTTTGAAATAACATGTGTGAAATTGGCCATTTCAAGTGGCTGCCAACTGAATTGGGCCCGTGGGCCCTTTGCGTAGTTGTCGGCACGCAATATCAACATAATTATGGGGGATAAAGACCCTGAGCACGAGCCAT
>LFIK01003323.1_pt1 | contig 13073 bp, 13 predicted proteins | sample 643401 | NCBI WGS metagenome assembly LFIK01 (sample SAMN03777447, study PRJNA286221) | soda lake metagenome | biome: soda lake; feature: Kulunda steppe; material: water; isolation source: sample T5-Br brine of Lake Tanatar-5 | place: Russia: Kulunda steppe | collected 2010-07 | reverse complement strand
TCCGCCGCGGCAGGGCTGCCCAGCTCCTCCAGCCGCGACCGCAACGCCCCCACCAACCAACCGGCCAGCACCAGGTTCCAACAGCCCAGCAGCACCCGGTGCCCGAGCGAGGCGAACTGCGCCGCCGACTCCACCGCCAGCACCGTCTTGCCCGTCCCCGCCGCACCACGGACCAGCACGAACCGGTGCGCGGAGAACCGGCGCAGCACGTTGCGGTGCGACTCGGTGTGGACCCGCACCTGCGCCTCGTGCTGCTCCACCGCCGCCACCGCCACCGCACGGCCCGCACGGCTGCGACCCCGCAGCAGCTGCGCGATCCGCTCCGCCGCCTCGTCACCGAGGGGCTGCTCACCCAGCTCCAGCCGCCCGCACGCCGACCGGTACAGCCGGTCCAGCTGCTCCGCTGCCAGCGCGTCCCACAGCCGCCGCTCAGCCAGCACCGGCTCGCCCGGCGCCTGCAGCCGACACTCCGGGGTCGCCACCACCCACCGCAACGCCACCCGGTCGACCTCGACCCCCGCCGTGGCCAGCGCATCCCGCAGCACCGATCGGGTCCGCTTCACCTGCGTGACCGGATCACGCACCTCGGCCGCCCCCGCCTCCGCACGACGCCATACCCCACGGCCGGCGTCGTAGCTGATCGTGCCGCCCTTGACCTCCACCACCGTGATCCCGTGCCCGGGATCCAGCAGCACCAGATCGGCCTCCGCCTCCCTGGCCCGGCCGCCGTCCCCCACGGTCATCGCAACCTGCGGCACCACGAGGACGCGGTCGTCCAACCCCTCGACCGCCCACCGCCACAGCGCCTGCTCCGCCGGCGAGGAGTCCGGCGCCCACCGTGGCTCAACCGGCACCGACGTCCCCACCACGACCCCCGCGTCCACGGACCACCGGACCCGACCCACGCTAGCCACGACCCGGGACCCGTCGCGAGATGCACGGTGGAGACCTGCTACACCCGCCGCGGACAACACCGGTCCGTGCACGCAGGAGGTATCCATGGGCCAGCCAGCCCAACCGCCGCCCTTCACCGTCATCCCGCCGGCGGGGGCGCCGTCCCCCGTGGTGGTGCACATCCCGCACGGCGCCACCGCGCTGCCCGACGACGTCCGTGCACAGCTGCTACTCACCGACGCCGAGCTCGCCGAGGAACTGCGGCTGATGACCGATCATCACACCGCCCAGCTGGCCAGCGACGTCGGCCGGCACGGCGCGACCAGGATGGTCAACGGCTGGTCACGCCTCGCCGTGGACCCGGAACGCTTCCTCGATCCGGAGATCGAGGAGATGGAAGCCGTCGGGATGGGTGCGGTCTACACCCGCACAAGTCACGGCCGACAGCTGCGCGACCTCCAGCCCGGGCAACGCGACGACCTGCTGCAACGCCACTTCCACCACTACCACGCCGCGCTGACCGACCTCGTCACCGCACTGCTCGAGCAGCACGGCCACTGCGTGCTCCTCGACCTGCACTCCTACCCCACCCGGGCCCTGCCCTACGAGCTCCACATCGACGGGCGTCGCCCCGAGGTGGACATCGGTACCGACCCCGACCACACGCCACCGTGGCTGCGGGACCTCGTCGTCGAGGTGGTCACCGACGCCGGACTCGATCACGCGGAGAACACCCCCTTCGCCGGGACCTTCGTGCCCACGCACCACCTCGGCGACCCGCGGGTCAGCTCGGTCATGCTCGAGATCCGCCGGGACACCTACCTCGACGAGGACACCGCCCGCCCGCACGCCGGAGCGGCGCGTGTCCGCGACCTCGTCACCGACTGCGTAGCCCGCTGTCAGAGGCGCGGCACGTAGGCTCGCCGGAGGCCCGGAACCGCACAGCAGGAGCAGGTCATGACCAAGGACGAGCCGGGAGCTCTCCTGTTCGCGGCCGAGGCCGCGTACGCCGACAGCATGGTCCAGTCCGCGCTCGGCGATGTGGATGCCTGCATCGCGAGCCTCGAGCAGTCACTGGAGTACGTCCCCACCTACGCGCCGGCCCTCCTCGCGCTGGCGTCGATCGACTACCAACTCGACGAGCTCGAACAGGGTCGCAGGCGGCTGTTCTCGCTCCTCGACCTGGCGGAGCATGACGGGGCAGAGGACACCTCGGACCTCGCCGAGATCATCGACCTCGCCGGTGACTTCCTGATCAGCCGGCGGGACTACCGCGACGGTTTCGAGCTGTACCGGCGAGCTACCGTCCGGTTCCCCGCTGTGGTGGCGCTGCAGCAGGGGCTCGCCCTCTGCGCCGGCAGGCAGGGACACCAGGACATCGCACTGACCGCCGCCGAAGCGGCGCTGGCGCTCGAACCGGACGACCAGACGGTCGTCAACGACCTGGGCTGGACCCTCTACGAAGGCGGCCAGTTCGACCGGGCCCTGCCGTTCCTCGAGCGTGCTGTGGAGCTTGACCCCCAGGACGAGCTGGCCGCCGAGAACCTGCGGATCTGCCACCAAGCGCGCGAAGAACACCCGTGACGTGCGGGGCCGTGCGGTCCTTGCGCCGACGACCACCTGCAACCACCCCGACCGGGCTGCAGCCGCACGTGCAGCGCGCCCGGGGTGCGCCGTCAGGGTGGCGGGTTCAGCAGCGGCGATGAAGTCGAGTTGCGCGGCCAGCTCCTGTGCCTGTGGCGGTAGGTCGTGCTCTCGACGTAGCTCCTCGTACCCGTCCTCGACCGGTCCGAGGGTGGGCGCCACCGCACCACGCAGGTGGACCAGTCCCCGCCAGAGCACCGGCTCGGGGACGGCCACTGGCTCACCGTCATCGGCGGCCAGAGCGGCACGATGTCGGCAGGGTCCCGGGGAGATCGAGCTGCACACGCCAGCTGGCAGCGAAGGCACCCGTCCGTAGGCACACCGTCCGGACGCAGGTGACGGCCCACAGCGTGGGGCCGGCTCCGTCCACACGCTCGCGTGCGTCGGATGGGTCCGGGTCGACCGCGAAGCCCTCCGCGCGGGAGGCGCGGATGCGCTGTGGGCTGGACGCCGGTCCGCGGACGAGCGCCCGAGGGCCTGCGCCTTTCGGTGGCACCGGTCGGTGGCACCGGTCCGACTGGGAGAGCGAACCCGATGCAGCTGGGAGCGATCGATGCGCAAGGCGGCAGCAACAGGCACGAACCGGCCAAGGAGCCGATGGGGACGCATCGCGCTGATCTCCATCGCCGCGCTGACCCTCGCCGCGTGTGGCGCGGACGAGGAGGACCTGGCGGACGAGACCGTGGGTGAGGACGAGACGACACAGGACGCGGAGGACGACGACGGCACCGATCCGGATGACGCGGCCTCCGATGCGGACGAGCCCCTCGGTGAAGGCGACCCGGACGCGTCGAGCGTGACGGTCGCAGGCGAGGCCGTCGACCTGCACTTCACGGAGTGCCAGGAGCAGTTCGACCACGACGGTGTCGAGATGCGTGCCCGGGGAGCCGATCCGTTCTCGCCCGACCACGACCCCGAGTTGGAGCTGGTGCTGTCCATCGATCAGCATCCCACCGAGGACGGGGCCTGGGTGGAAATGCGCCGCGGGCCTCTCGAGCTGGAGGACGAGTTCGACGGACACCGATGGGAGCTCGATGACAGCTCCGAGGTGGCCGACATCGGCTGGCACGGCGCCAGCGCCGAGGTGGAGTTGGAGCTGAACGAGGTCGGTGCCGACGAGCCCGAGGGCGAGTCGGGCGACGTGGACACCGTCGCGTTCGACATCGTGTGTTGAGGACGACGCAGCCCGCAGTGACGGCCGGCGAGGCCGCCACGGGGGGCAAGAGCGGGGCGCCGCATCGGCCAGGAGGCCGTCACCCGGCGGCAGACACCGAGGAAGCTCGTGACGGATCCGAGCGCAAACCCCATCGAGCGACCATGCCCAGGCACCAGGTGTCCTCACGCCAACTGGGCGAGTCGTCGCGGATGCGGGCGAAACAAGGGCATCTACGGGCGGTGAGCGCGGTAGCCAGCTTGGGCGCGAAGTGCTTGAGCTTGCCTCGCACGCGAAGAGTGACCTCTACGAGTTCGGCCCGCCACGGGGATGTAGTGGGCCGTCTGCGCGCTGGGAGGGATTCGAACCGCCGGCCGCCTGATCCGTAGTCGCATCTGCCTGCCGGAACCGAGCGGATACGGGCGAACTGACCGGATCTCACGTCGTTGAGAGCGTCCAGGGTGGGCACGATCGGGTTGACCTCGGTTCGGAGCCCGGTCGCGTGAGTCCGCGATGGCACCCCCAAGCGGGGAAGATGGAGCACAGACGCAAGGTGACCGAGGCGGCCCGGCACCGAAACGGAAAGGTCTCAGAATGCGCACGTTCTAGCCCTCAAAAAACGCAAGTTCTATACCTCTATCTACGCATCTTGATAGGCTCTGTTCGCGCAGGAGGCCTGAGGAGTGCGACGATGAGCGGGGCGCGGCTCGCGCGGCACGTCACACGCCACATCGAACCCGTCATCCGCGCACGGATGCTCGACGAGCCGGTCATCGCGCTGCAGGGCCCCCGGGCGGTCGGCAAGACCACGCTACTGCGTGCGCTCGCCGCGACATCGGGGGCCTCGATCCTCGACCTCGATGACCCCGCGACGCGTGCAGCGGTCGAGTCGGATCCGATCACGTTCGTCTCCGGTCCCGGACCGGTGTTCATCGACGAGTACCAGCACGTGCCGATGATCCTGGACGCGATCAAGGCGGAACTCAACCGCGACGGCTCACCCGGCCGGTTCCTCATCTCGGGCTCCACCCGGCATGACGCGCTCCCGCGCGCAGCACAGGCACTCACCGGACGCCTCCATCTGATGAGCATCCTCCCGCTGTCACAGGGCGAGATCGATGACCGCGCAGACTCGTTGGTCGCTCGTCTGTTCACGGATCCGACATCGACCGTCGATGCCCGACCCTCGTCCACCACCAGGGAGGAGTACATCGCTCGCGTGACCGATGGCGGCTTCCCGCCCGCGCTGCGACGGGCCACCCCAACGGCGCGCAGCCGGTGGTTCGATGACTACCTGACCCTCTGCCTCGAGCGTGATGTCGCTGACCTGGCTCGGATCCAGCAGAAGGCCGCCCTGCCCACGCTGCTGGCACGACTTGCCGCACAGACCGGTCAGGTGCTCAACATCGCGAGCGCGGGCGAGGCAGCAGGACTGAAGGCGAGAACCGCAGAGAACTACACCAAACTGCTCGAGGCGCTGTTCCTCGTCCATCGTCTCCCGGCCTGGGGCAGGACGCTTCGCGCTCGGGCTGTTGCTACCCCCAAGCTCCACGTGGTCGACGCCGGACTCGCTGCACGTCTCCTGCGACTGACACCGGACAAGCTCGCGCGACGTGACGCGACCGCCATGCAGGAGTTCGGCCACCTGCTGGAAACCTTCGTCGCCAACGAGGTGATCAAGCAGCTGTCCTGGATGGACGACATCGCAGGGATCGGACACTGGCGCACCCACGACGGCGCGGAGGTGGACCTGGTCATCGAAGGACGCGACGGGAGCATCGTCGCGATCGAGGTCAAGGCCGGCAGTCGCGTCACCACCAAGGACCTCACCGGGCTCCGTGCGATACGCGATGCGTTGGGCGATGCGTTCCTCACCGGCGTCGTGCTCAACACCGCGACCCGGGCCTACCGTGCAGAGGATCGCATCCAGGTCCTACCCGTCGACCGGCTCTGGACCACCTGACGTTGCGACCGCCACGTAGGCGTTTCGCCCAGCAGGAACACATCGAGGTGGCCCTGATCGGCTCCGACTCCCTCGACACCGTGCGCCTCACCCACGCGAACGAGTTCGACGGCACCGCCGCCCTGGAACGGCTGCTCCCCGCCGGCTGAGGCCATGCGCCGACCGGTCGACTCGACGACAAGACGGTGGCGGCAAGCTCAGGCGCGAACTGCTTGAGCTTGCCTCGGCCGCGAAGAGCGATTCTCGCGCATTCGGCCCGCTACGGGGAGTTAGCGGGCCGTTCTGGAGAAGCGCGCTGGGAGGGATTCGGACCCCCGGCGGCCTGATCCGTAGTCGCTGATCCTCACGGCAACGGGGCGAATACCGGCGAACTGAGCGAACTGCGCGTCGTTGAGGGTGTGGACGGTGGGTTCGTTTGGGTTTGTCCTGGGTTCGCGGTCCGGACGGCTGGCGTCGTGGCGACCTGCCAACAACTACTACACTGTGACATCTTGACATTTCGCGATGGGGAGCGTCAACTACCAAGATGTAGGAAGTTAGTACCAGATGTCAGGTAGCCGATGAAGAAGCCCACCCTCCCCGCCAAGCACTGGCACGAACTCGTCCGCGAGATCGACCCGCAACGGCTGTTGTCGCTCGTGGTGAACAACCCGGAGGTGCGTGCGACCATCGGCGGCCGCTATCGGCACTGGGACTCGCTACGCCATCTGGACCCGCCAGGTGATCTCACGGTCGAGGAGTGGTGGGCTGGCGTGCGGATGGCACGGTCCCAGATCTCACAGCCGCTCCTACTGATGGACCGCGAGGGGCGGCCCTTCACCATCGCGCTGCCGGGCGTGATGCTGCAGATGCTGCAGCAGGTTGACACCGACGCCAGCGGGCAGATCGCGGTCAGCGAACAGGTCACCAACCCCGCGACCCGAAAGCGCTACCTCGTCAGTTCGTTGATCGAGGAAGCGATCACCTCCAGCCAGCTCGAGGGAGCCTCGACGAGCCGGCGTGTCGCCAAGGAGATGCTGCGCTCAGGGCGGCAGCCTCGCACCAGAAGCGAGCAGATGATCCTGAACAACTACCGGGCGATGAACTACGTGCGCGAACACTCCACCGCACCGCTCACCTCGGGGAGGGTCCTCGAACTGCACCGCATCGTGACCGAAGGCACCCTCGACGATTCCGACGCCGCGGGACGACTCCAGACCGATGACGAGGAGCGCGTCGGGGTGTTCGACGATGATGGCGAACTCCTCCACGCCCCACCAGATGCCGCCGACCTCCCACAGCGCTTGCAGACGATGTGCGACTTCGCCAACGGCGAGGCGGAGGACGACGACCACTACATCCACCCGGTGGTGCGGTCGATCATCCTGCACTTCTGGCTCGCCTACGACCATCCCTTCATCGACGGGAACGGCCGGACCGCCCGAGCACTGTTCTACTGGTCCATGCTCCACCGGGGCTACTGGCTCACCGAGTTCCTCACCGTCTCCAGCATCCTGAAGAAGGCACCCGCCAAGTACGCACGGTCCTACCTCTACACCGAGTGGGACGACAACGACCTGACATACTTCGTGCTCTACCAACTCGACGTGATGCTCCGCGCGATCAACGAACTACAGCGCTACCTGCGCCGCAAGATGCACGAGGTCCGCGACACCGAGCAACTCCTCAAGACCACCGACCTGAACCACCGCCAGATCGCCCTCATCAGCTACGCCCTGCGAACCCCCGGCGCCACGTTCACGTTCCGGACCCACCAGACGAGCCACAACATCGCCTACCAGTCGGCCCGTAACGACCTCCTCGACCTCCACGCGCGTGGCCTGCTCCGCAAGCGCAAGACCGGCCGCGCATTCACCTTCGTCCCCGTCGACGACCTCGCCGATCAGCTGCGATGACCGTGAGCAGTTGGCACAGGAGCAGCGGTCGCGGACACCCCTACACCCGACCACGCCTCATCAGGGTGGGCTGACGAGCAGTCGGCGGGCAGCTCGGGCACGTCGGCCTCGGTCGGCAGCGTCGCCGTGTAGTGCTGGCGATCGATCCAGCCGTGCCCGGAAGCTGCCCGACAGCAACCGGTCGATGGCCACCCCCCACCCTCCTCACCTGTGGACAACCACGCTACGTGCACCCACCGATCTGTCACGATCTGGGTTGGCGGCCCTGTGGACAGCCACCCAGACAGGATCCCGGAAACGCAGAATTCGGCCTCCCAGGGGTCCTAGAAGGCCGAATCCGAGAAGCGCGCTGGGAGGGATTCGAACCCCCGGCCGCCTGATCCGTAGTCGCCTCCGCCTACCGGAATCGAGCGAATACGGGCGAACTGAGCCGATCTCGCGTCGTTGAGGATGTCCAGGGTGGGTACGTTTGGGTTTGACCTGGGTTCGAGGTCCGGCGCGGTGGCTAGCGATGCCTACCCTAATTGAGCAACTTCTGGAGAGGTGCGTCAAACGCACTGGGCCGATGACCGAACCATGCAGCGGGACGGTTCACCACTACGCCATCCTCGTCGTCCGCCGCTCCAAGACCGACGGCCCACCCACCACCATGGACCTCCTCCACGGCCCCATCGACCTGCACGAGTCCGGCCAACTCCAACGCGAAGCCGACAGCTACAAGCTCACCTACCGAACCACCCCGCAGTGAACGCAGCTGGTGGCTCCCACACCGTGGCACGGCTATCGTCGAAAGGCGCAATCTCGGGGGAGCACGTGACGATCGACCAGGCGGCGCCGGGCCAGCGCCTGCGGGCGCTCCTGCACGCGTTCCCCAAGATCGGCGGTGACCGCTACCCCGGCTCCACGTTCCTGTCGTTGCTCCACGAACCCGGCCTCGATCTCCCCGCCCCCGGGTAACCTCCGCTGCCTGATGTGGACCGAACCGCCCTCCGCGAGCTTCTCGAGCCTAATGTCGTCGCGCGGGTTGAGCGGATGAAGGATGTTCGCCACCACGACATCGCGGACTGGCTCGAGACGTACTGGCTCCCCGTCACCTCACGGCGCGAACTCGAGGTGGTCAGCGGCTGGGGCCACGTGTTCGCCGAGGACTATCCGGACCGTCAGGAGCTCCCCGTGACAGCTGCCGCACGCAACTGCGTCGGGCTCGTGTTCAACAGACGGACCGACTACGACGAAGGCGTGGACCACGAGTGCCACATCGAGATGCGACGTCTCGCTACCGAGGCGCTGCGAGCCCAGCGTGCGCCTACCCGCGACGTCGAGGCGGTCTGGGAACTCGGTACCCACGGCACAGTGTGGCACCGTGGCCAGTAGGCGCGATCCGAGATCCCGGACCGGGCATGCGAACGAGGGGCGCTTCAGTCCGCGCCTACGCAGCCGGTGGGCTCCGGACTACTTCGCGCGGAGCCCAACCCCGTGAACAACAGCCCCCAGCTTGTTGAGCTACCTCCGACGAAGCAGCGGCGGATTATCGCTGCCCCTCCCTGAACCACTGCATATGCTTGCTCATGCGGGCGACTTGAGTGGAGCCGATAGGCGACGGGCGTCGCGCAAACGAACAGGGCACGTTGAGGCACCAGAATAGGTGAACATGAACTCGAAATCGAGGGGTAGTGATCTGGATGTTAAGCCCATCCAGCCGGCCTATCAACAGGTCGCGGACCAGGTTCGTTCCTTGGTCGTATCGGGCGAACTTGCACCCGATTCTCGATTGCCGAACGAGGGAGAACTAGCCACGATATTCGGCGTGAGTCGCTCAACGGTGCGCGAGGCGCTTAGGTTACTGGCATCCCAGGGGCTCATCACGACAACCCGGGGTGTCAACGGTGGCTCTTTCGTGGCTTACCCGGAGACAGAGCACATAACACAGTATCTCGAGACATCGCTGGGCCTGCTCACGAGCGTCGACCAGGTGAGCGTCGACGACCTAATCGAGGTCAGAGCCATGCTCGAGGTTCCGGCCGCAGGCCTGGCAGCCGAGCGCCGAACGCCGGGCGACCTCGCTCACCTTCGAACCATGCTCAACAAGGAGCAGGGCTCGACGGACGTCAACACCTTCGACAAGCCACGCCACTTCCACCAAGCTCTGGTGGAAGCAGCGGGAAATCCGCTGCTTCCGGTCCTCGCCCGTCCACTATTCGTGACGATCCGCATGCGCTTCGTCCGAGAGGAGGCACCTGCGGAGTTCTGGCACTCGGTTGCGAGTGACCATGAGGAGATCTACGACCTCGTCGAGTCGGGCGACGCCGAAGCTGCGGCCGAGCGCATGCGTGCCCACCTTGCCTCGATCGCTTCGACCTACAAGCGTATAGATCGGGGATCGCTCTCATAGGCGCAGCGTGCTCCCGACTTCCGGAGCGCGATCTGCTCCTTCTCCGGGAGCTGCCCCTCGTGGACCGATCGTGACCAGGGCCAGGCACGGACGACCGCCCGATCGGGGCCGAGCATCACGGTGAAGCGTCCCTCAGCAGCATCCATCGGCCGAGAGTGGCTACACCAGCGGCCAGCAGGAGCCAACTCGCGACGACGAGCCAGGCCCCCGCGTGCGGTATGCGCTCCAGGAGCATCCCCAAGGCGAGGGGGCCTCCCGCCGCTCCCACCGCTGCCCCGGTAAGGATGACCCCCGTAGCACCAGCCGCGTCCCTAGGGTTGCGGCGCGCAATGGTGAAGTTGAAGAGTCCGGTCCACCCCCATCCGAAGGAGAGACCGAGCACGGCGCCCACGGCGAACAGGACAGGTTGCCCGGAAGCCATCAGTACGACACCGCATCCACCTAGTCCCAGCATCGCTGCCACGTGGAGCAGCAAGCGTCGTTGCCTGCGATCGGCCAACCATCCGATGAGTATGCGGACCAGGATCGTTCCGATGCTCGAGCAGGCCAACACCAGACCGGCAACCTGGAGGTCGAGTCCCACCCGCAGGCCTGAGTCCACCATGAACGAGGCGATTCCCGTGGCTGCGCCGGTGCCGAGCCCGAAGGATGCTGCCAGGAAGAACATTGCCGCGCTGCGGCGGCGTCCGCTCACACGTCCACGGTCGGAGCGTCCCGTGAGTTCGCGCGGGATAGCGAGATACACCGCCAAGGCCACGAGGCCGCCGACGACGAGTAGGCCGCGCCAGCCGAGTCGCAACCCCAGCACAGACACGCCCACGCCGGACAGCAGGGTCGTGAGCGGCGCAGCTGCCTGCTTGATCCCGAACGACAGCCCCTGCCGACCCGGCCGGACATGGACCGCGAGCGCTTGGTTCGTGCCGGGCTCCGCTAGGCCGTTGGAAGCGCCACATACCAGTAGGAGCAGCGCCAGATGCCACCACCGCGTCACCGCCGCCGCCAGCAGCATCGCGACACCCGAGGTCAACACCGCAACAACGAGCAGCCGTCGAGTGTCGTAGCGGCCGTACAGCCGGCCGGCCCCTAGGGACGCGACCGCAGTCATCGCGAAGAAGCACGCCACGATGAGCCCGACTCGCGACTCGGTGAGCGGGAGGTCGGGCCGGATCAGGGTTGCTGAGGCAGCGATGAGGAAGGGCGGCAGCTTCGCTACCGCGGTGATCGCTGCGGATGCGACCACCACGGCTGGGAGGTACTCGGAGAACCATCGGGGCCACATCAACGTCCAGCGTCCTCACGCCGTACGCGCTCGCTGCGCACGGCAGTCATGGCTGGCGGAACCACCGTGGCCCCGTCCTGGGTACGGGCGATCAGGAGATGGCCTAGTCCGAGGCTGAGCGCTCCATCCCCCACTTCTCCGTCGTGTGACGCTGCACGAGGCGGAAGAGGGCTTCCACCGCCAAACCGATGAGGATGATCGTCAGGAGGGCCGTGAACGCTCCCTCCGTGTCAAGTCGCATCCGCGTCACGTTGATGTACGCGCCGAGCCCCGCCTGTCCACCCGTCGCACCGAACACGAGCTCCGCGCCAACGACGGCACGCCAGCCGTACCCCCAACTGACGCGGAGACCTCCGATGAGGGAGGGCAAAGCCTGTGGCAGCAGTATCTTGAACAGCGCTGCCATCTTCGACAGCTCGTAGTTCGCCCCCAGACGCAGCAGGGTCGGAGACGCCACGGCGAAACCGGTCGTCAGCGATGCGGTCAGCGGCCAGAGCATGGACATGATGACGACGAAGATGATCGACTCACGGCTGAGGCCGAACCACAGGATCGCGATCGGAAGCAGCGCGATGGCTGGCAGCGGTTGGAACATCCCGGTGATGACCTTCAGGAACTCCCGAACCCACACACTGGTCACCGCGAGCCCCGTCAGCAGGTGCGCCAGCACGACGCTTACGAAGTACGCCTGGAGCACCAGTGAGAGAGTCGAACCGATCAACGGGATGAGGGTGGCCTCCCCCGTGATGCCGATGTCCCGCACGAAGCGCACGAACACACTCGATGCGCTTGGGAAGAGGAACGGGTTGACCTCCATCGCCCGGACGAGTCCCTCCCACACGGCCACCAGTGCCGCGAGGACCAGACCAGAGCGAACCCACGGCGCCGCGAAGAGCCCGCGCCGTGCCTTGGACGCCTGACCTTTCGGTTGTTCTCCCCGCAGGACGGTCTCGGTGTTGTAGGATTTCGTCGCCACGATGCATCTCCCTCCTCAGCCCTAGCACGTCTCAGCGCAGGAGCTCCGTCAGTTCCTCGAGTAGCTGCGCCGCCTCCGTCGGCTCGGAGGACAGATCGCCGCCCTCGAAGGGGTTGTCGACGATGGTCGCCACCCGGCCGGGGCTTCCGGTCATCACCATGATCCGGTGCCCGATGCGCATCGCTTCATGCACGTCGTGCGTCACGAACAGGATGGTGCGCGGCTGCTCGTTCCACAGGGAGTTCAACTCGTCCTGCATCCGTTCACGGTTGATCGCGTCGAGGGCACCGAAAGGCTCGTCCATAAGGAGCATGTCGGGCTTCATCGCGAATGCCCTCGCGATAGACACCCGCTGCTTCTGACCGCCTGAGAGCGTGTGTGGGTACTGGTTCACCTGCTGCGCAAGTCCGACGCGCTCGGCATACTCGACGCTTAACCTGCGCCGTTCCTCACGGGACATCTTCGGCCAGCGTTCACGAAGACCGAATGCGATGTTTCCGGCGGTCGTCTTCCACGGCAGCAATTGATCGAAACCTTGGAAGACCATGAGCCTGTCCATCGAGGGACGGGTGATCACCTCCCCGGCCACAGCGATCCGCCCGGAGGACGCTGTCAAGAAGCCCGCGACGGCCGCCAGGAGCGTGGACTTCCCGCAACCGGACGGCCCGAGAATCGCGACCTTCTCCTCCCGGCCCACCGCCAGGCTGCAGTCCTCGACCGCGCGAACGCTCGGTCTGCCATGGGTGTTGTAGTCGATGGTGACGGTGTCGATGTGAAGGAACGGGTCTTCAGGCATCGTGAGCTCGCTGGACTGGATTTCGGACGGGATGACACTCATCGCACGACCCTCCTGTCGCGGGACCGGTGGCGCTTGTAG
>LFIK01003322.1_pt1 | contig 13074 bp, 19 predicted proteins | sample 643401 | NCBI WGS metagenome assembly LFIK01 (sample SAMN03777447, study PRJNA286221) | soda lake metagenome | biome: soda lake; feature: Kulunda steppe; material: water; isolation source: sample T5-Br brine of Lake Tanatar-5 | place: Russia: Kulunda steppe | collected 2010-07 | reverse complement strand
GTGTGTGTGTGTGTGTGTGTGTGTGTGTGTGTGTGTGTGTGTGCGTGTGCGCGTGTGTGCAAGTGTGCGCACGGACATCCCCGTAAGATAAGAGCCCACCGCACACAGCAGCAACCTACCTGTTCGTTGGGGCACTCAGTGCCGCCAATGGCTGCCTTGGGCCTTCTCCCCATGCTCGCATGTTCGCTCGCGCATGCCAGTCGCATGCCTGCCCGCCCTCCTCCTTCCCTATCCCTTCAACATTTATAAATGTGCACCACCAAGCACGACAAGCGCAGGGCTGGAGGGAGGTGAAGACTAGAGGGCTCTCACCACTCCACCACTTCCTTTCTTACGAGAAAAGAGGGACGGCCGGGCAGTGCCAGCGAGGGCCGGAGAGGGGCCAGGATGGACGTGCAGCAGTGCAAGCGCTTCCTCAAGGTGGAGTGCGCTCAAGCCACACCGCACATGCACCCAGGCACACGCACACACACACGCATGCACACGCACGCACACACTCCCACGCATGCACGGCACCGCGCAGGAGGAGTTTCTGAACAACCCGGCGAAGAGGCAAGCGAACCTGGTGCTGCTGCGCTCGTTGGGCGTGTTCTTCGGTGGGTGGCGGTGGCAATGGGGTGGTATATATGGCGGGCTTGCTGGCCGTGGTGGCGGTGGCATGCGTGGTGGGCTCGCTGGCTGTGGTGGGCTGATGGTCGCAGCAGCGCCAGCAGCCAGCAGCCAGCAGCCCTTCGAAAGGCGCATGGGCACGCATGGGCACAACCCTCGCGCATCACACCCTGGCTGGGATTCAGGCCATGCTGGGTCACGTCGTGCACGCCCATGGGATAGTGCGCGCAGGGCACAAGCAGGCGGCAGAGGAGCCCTCGCGCACTTCGGCACCTCCGCCTGCACTCACGCCACACACGCACACACCCTTACAGCAGCCTCATGCACTTCCCAGCCTAGGTGTCAAACTCGCTGCTTGCCGCCAGGCTGCTCACAAGCACTCCTTTCCCTGGCATCAGCTTGTGCACGGTCGCAGATGCGTGCTACGCAGCCTGGAGCGGACGCCCCTGCTGCTGCTGCAGCTCCGCACTCATTTGCGGCTTTTGTGTGCGCCACATGATTGAGCGCGGCGCACGCCCCGGTGTGCGCCACGTCTACCAACCTCCGCTGCACCTGCGAGCCCCCTCGCCTGCCGTCGCAGGCCCGGCGCCCCTGATACGCATAAACTTGCTGCACTACGGTGCACTGGAGTATTTCTCATGCTCTTGCGCTCACTGCGATGCGAACACCAAACACGCGTGTGTGCGCAGGCTCCGTGTACATCTTCCGCGCGTTCGGCGACGCCCTGTTCGCCGTCTGAGATGGGGGCAGGTGCTGTGATGTGCCAGGGCTAGGATGATGGAGAGACCGGGGTGAGGAGCAAGGTCACATGATGAACAGTGCTGCAGCTGCGAGGGTGTGGCAAAGCGACTTAAAGTGGGCACCTCTGTGGGCAGGGTTGACAGCGCCAGCAGCAGCAGCAGCACAAGCCCGAGGGCCTGAAGGGCACATCCACACAGGCACACACCCCAAACGCAGCAGGCGCAGCGCGCGCGCCCCAGGGGGCTGCCGGGCGCACCATGGCCCGCATGGGCGGCAAGATGCGCTGGGGTGACAGCTTGGATGGTGCGTGCGTGCATGCGTGAGTGCGTGCGTGCATGGTCCCAAACACGCATGCGTGCGTGTGTGCTGTGCGGACAGGAGCAGCAGCTTGGGCAAGAGGTGCGCTCCCATGCCTCCTCGCCTCCACCCCCTCGCCCCTCGCCCCCTCACCTCGCGCCCGACCGAGCAGAGGAGGACATGCTGCCCTCGCCCAGCGTGACCACCAGCGGCAACACGCGCACGGTGACGGAGTACTACAAGAACGACAAGGGCGAGCCGCTGAAGCGCACCACCAAGACCAAGATCGTGAACGTGGAGAAGAAGGTGTACAAGGTGAGGGCGGCTGTGGTGCCGCACGGCTGCCCCCACCTGAGCAGCAGCAAGGCAAGGGGAGATGGGTCCTGCACCCCCCGCGCGTGTGTTTGCATCAGGCCTCTCCGCTCTGCCGCCGGCCCTCCACGCAGCCGTCGCACGATGCGTGACGCATGCACGCACACCCACGCGCACACGCTCCGCACACACCGACCTGGACGAACACACGCGGACGGGGGCGCGCAGGTGGCACAGGAGCGGCGGCAATGGGAGCGGTTCGGCGCGGCAGCCCGGGAGACGCCGCAGGACAGTGTGACCGTGCAGGTAGGGCGTGCTGCAGGAGCCTGTGTGGGGTGGTAGTTAGCCTGCACTGCCACACACACAGCATGCGTGCGTCGCGCTTGCATGCATGTGCGTGTGCGTTGTGCATGCATCCATGCGCGCCGCTCATCTGTCCGTGCGTGGGTGCGTGTGTCCGTATGCCTGCTCACTACAGCGCCTGCTGCCACCCACCCACTCCCCTGACCGACCCAGGCCGTTGAGGACATCCAGTTTGAGCGCGTGCGCCAGCTCAAGGCCACGCAGCAGGAGAAGAAGCAGGCCAACATGGACCTGCAGACGGCGATGCAGCAAGGGATGGACAAGCAGGCCATCTCGGGCAGGTGGGTGAATGGTTTGAGGGTGTGTGTGTGCGGGGGGAGTGCTTCACTGCTGGCGGGGGGGCGAGCAGGCAGACGCAGGGACACACGCAGCGATTGTGTGGGCAAGCCTCACACATGCGCTGCGCTGAAGGCGCACGACAGTGAAGAGCTGGGGAGGAGGGGCGCAGCACATACTCACTCCCCCCACGTCAGCCTCCTCATCACGCACCGTCTGCCACACGCGCGCAGCATCAAGGACATGCTGTACAAGAAGCGCATGGAGCGCGAGCTCATGCGGGCCAAGGGGTTGCTCAAAGAGGCAGAGAAGCCACCAGGGGAAGAGGTGGGTTGTGGGTGCATGGTGAAAGAGGAGGGAGGGGCGGGGGCGGCGGTGGCAGTGCCGCGCTGCTGAGGAGTTCCCGTCTTGCTCACTCCGATGGCCCATGCGCGCGGAGCGGGGCAAGGGCTGGAGCGCCCCCTCTCGTGCGCTGTGTTGATGCGGCTCGTTGTCCTGCTCAGGGGGCCGCACACACGATGCCAGGACCCTGCACCCCCTGCATCATGCGCCTCGCCAGATGGGACGCCAGCCTCTGAAGCACCTGCCTGCTGCGCGTGCCGGACGGCCGGGCGGCCATGCCCACGGTATGCACCCATTCACAGCCACGCGACGCACACCCCGCACTGCGCGTGCCCGCAGGACGGGCCGCCGGGCTCGCAGCAATACTCCATGCTCCCGCCCGCGGGCGCCGGGCGGCCGGGCAGCTACGTGCCGCCCTCGCTGCGCAACCGCGGCACGGGCGAGCGCATGGCGGACGACCCTGCCGCGCGCGACAGGTGCGCGTGCCGGCCACTGCGTGCCCGCGTGCATGGCCCCCGTGTGCCAGCACGTGTGGGGTGGGAGGCGCGGCCCTGGGTTGCGGTGTGGCGAGCGAGCCCGCCCCCCCCGTGCCGCCCCCGCCGCACTTCAGCAGCGCGGGCGGGCGCGTGCGAGTGAGTGCTCACTCCCCACTACCTGTGGCATGCCCAGCCTGAGCAACACGCCCGTTGGACCCAGCCGACCCAACCACGCCCCTGCCCCCCGCGCGCGCAGGCGGCGGGATGAGAACAGCCTGCGCGTGACCAACCTGAGCGACGACGTGACGGAGGCGGACTTGCAAGAGCTGTTCCGGCCGTTCGGCCACGTGTCGCGCGTCTTTGTGGCCGTGGACCGCGCGACGGGGGAGAACCGCGGGTTTGCGTTTGTCAACTACGTGCACAGGTGCGTGCGCGCCCGGGCCTGTGGGGGCCTGGGCTGCTGGGCTGTGTGCTCGACCTGTGTGCCCACCTGCGCATATGCTCGTGCGCCCACTGCACCCGGGTGCCAGCATGGGCCACAGCGCTCCGGCATATTTAGGTCGGCCGCTGCACCCCAGCGTCCTCGCTTGTGCTCCGAGGCTGCTCCCGCTGCCTCACACAGGAAATGCAGCCCCCCCAAAAAAATGCAGCCCCCCCAAAAAAATGCAGCCCCGCATGCGCCTGCCGACTGACTCCGAGCTGCCCCCTTCCAACGCGCACACCATGGCAGCTGCTGGTGTATGCGCAGTGGAGCCACCACCACACCATGCCCTCACCTCACCCCCACCAATCGTGTGCGCGCGCAGGGAAGATGCAGAGCGCGCCATCCGCGCGCTGGAGGGCTATGGGTACGACAACCTCATCTTGCATGTGGAGTGGGCCGCGCCGCGGGCAGAGCGCTAGCTGGCGCATGCAGGGGTGCAGTAGGGGCTTGGCCGGAGTGCGGTTACGCGAACATTTGGGTGTACGATAACCCAAACTCCAAGCCAGGACATGGTGCCATCCACACACAGCAGGGGTTGCTTTGCGCTTTGGCGGCTTGTTCTGTAACAGTCCTGCGCGGCACTGCTTCGCAGAGGGGGAGCAGGGGGCCTGCAGCAGGTTTGAAGGAAAATGGACCAGCAAGAGAGATTGTAGCACACTGAAGCATACCAGCCACAACATCCTGCCCTAGTACAAAGAAATTACAGCAAGCAAATACAAGCCCGGCATTGATAACCTGCAGCTCCGAGTGAGAGGCGAATTATCCAAACAACTCTTCCCCCCAGAGCCCGCACAGCAGTCGCCAGCAGCAAAAGTGAAGGTGCAGATACAAGTACAGGCGTTGTGTGCAGACCGCAGCAGCGCGGCTGCCCATACTATAGCGCCGCTGATGCTGCCGGTACTGCAGCTGCCGCCCCTGCTGCCACGTGCAACCCCTCACCCCGCGCACGCGCCGCTGCCGCGGCCGCCTCCCCCACCTGCCCCCCGCGCACCCCCGCGTTGCACAGGTTGCTCAGCAGCCGCGTGTGGCGCATGGAGAAGTCGTCCATGGGGCCGTGCGCGCGCTCCCACGCGCCCACCAGCTCGCGCAGGCAGTCCCAGCTGTCGACCTGCGACGGTGGCGCGGGCCAGGTCGCGCGCATGTTATGTGTGTGCGTGCGATGATGCGACCACGTCCTCCATCTCTGCAGCTGGTGCACATCTGTGTGCTCCCTCTCTCTGTCTCCCTTTCTCTCTCTCTCTCTTATACACACACACATACCACCTACCAGTGGCGCAGCTGCAGCCTGTCTGTGGGCTGGCCTGCCCTCCACGACCTGGCTGAGGATGGTCGGCTTGATTGTGGAAGGGCCTGGAAGGTCATAGTGTACGTGAAGGTGAGAAGGAAGCGTGTTAAAACCGCAAAACGAGGGGAATACACACGGCACCACGAACATGGCACCATGAGCTCAGGGCGACGCAAGAGCGCTGCAGCAGCAGCCACACAGCCTGTAAGCGCCTGCAGCACACCCTCCCGCAGAGCACCCCCCCCCTGCCATGCCACCCCCACCGCCCACCTGCGCCCGCGCCCGTGGCAAACACCTCGTAAACCTGCCAGCGGTGGTGCTGGAGCAGCAGGGGCGAGGCGGCAGGGTGGAGCAGCAGCTGGGCGGCAATGCCCCAGGCCGCGTCGTCCGCAGCCCTCCTGCTGGCGAGTGCGGCGGCCAGCTTGGCCTGGGATGGGATGGGGTCAGGGTCAGGGTCAGGGTCAGGGTAGGGGTTAAGGTTAGGGTAAGGGTCAGAGTTAGGGTAGGAGCTAGGGTTAAGGTTAGGGGTTACGGTTAGGGGTAAGGATTAGGGGTTAGGGGTAGGGGTAAGGGTCAGAGGGCAAGCAAGTGGGCGGGTGAAGCCCGCGTGCATACATGTGAACATGCGCACACAAGCACGTACACACACACACACACACACACACACACACGCGCGCGCGCGCGCGCACCAGTTTGAGGCGGTGGATGAGGTGGCGCAGCAGGCTGATGGTGGCGTGCAGGTTGCGCAGCTGGCGCGTGCGCGCGCGGATGTGCTCATAGGGGCCAGCGACCTCGGCCCGGATGCGGCGCACCGCGCTCTGCAGCGTCTCCACTGACAGCACCACATCCGCCAGCGCCGCCTCGGTGTCGCGCATGCGGCGCACGTGGCCAAACAGCTCAGGGCTGCGCTGCGTGACCTGCGCATGCGTTTTAAAGATTTTCAACAACGATGCAGCAATCGGAAAAAGAAAGCCTGGCAGAGCGTGAAGATGGCATGAAGCATGCGAGATTGAGCATGACCATCTGGCAGTCCCTGGTGCGCCTATGCGAGCATCAGCGCCTCATGATGCACAGTACGTGCATGTTTGCGAAAAAAGGCCAAAGGGTTGCCCACTGTCCAGACCCGCTGGGCACTGTCAGGATTCCCTTCACGTCCAAGGTGCAACGCGAGCGCCTACCTCAGAGGCCAGGGCTGCATCGAGCACACGAGTACCCTCTCGCATTTTCTCCAGTTGGGCCTGGGCTGTGGTCTGGCTCCCTGCCAAGACTGCACATGCAGCACATGGAGGTGGCATCCCCTGCGCTGACTTTCTGGCACGAGATGAAAGGATTTGATGCAAAGCCGAGCGTCGTGCATGCTCGTGAGCAGGAGTGTGATCAAATGCAAACGCAATGGAATTGGTGAGAACATAGTCCAGCCTGTTCAAAAGTAGCATAGGTCAGCAACAATGAAGAGTGATTTTGTGCACTGGACATGGCATGCGAACCTTGGCTTGTGTGCCGCGCCACATCAAAGCTGGAGGTGTTAAAGTCAGAAAACTGCTCCAGCATACTTTGCAGGTTCTGCCCTGGTCCAAGCCTGTTCATATCTGTTTGTACAACCATCTTCATCAATGATACAACTGATCTTACATTGGTGATTTATTGATTATTTACGTAACGTAATTGTATTGGGAAAAAACGTTTTACCAAAATGCTTGCATCGGGGCTGCTGCACTTGACCAGGCGGCAGCTTCTGGGCAGCAGTATTCCCCTGTTCATCTCAAAAACCTTCACAGGCGATCAAAGGCGCGTTAGACATGAGTACACAGTGAGTGTGCAAATACATGTATGCCACATCAGCCATATGAAACGAGTGCAAGTGCTCCCCTCGTCTCTTGAGATTTAGATATGGGATTTCAAGACAGCACATAAGGACATGAGGATGAGCATCGAAGAGCTCTGTTTCCAAGCTAAAACCTTGTCTTTGCAGGTCTACATGGTTGCTGATAACGACAGCAAGCCCGTAATGGGCACAAAAACAGCCCCTGATTTTATGCATTTCAGCTCCAGCTTGACGCAAGTTACTCTGGTGCAGTCCCAAGGGTCAGGAATGAGTTATTCGTTGTCAGAGGTGCGCCTTTGATCCAGCTTGTGGGTCACAAGAAGAACGTTAATTCACAATAACAGTTACTGGATTCATTATTTTCAGGGAAGCCCACCCCAGGCCATCCCCTTGCGAACAGGGTAAGATCATTGTGCTTGTGGTATGCTTAGATTGCAGTTCTAGCGAGGAGTTCCTTCCTGCGCTTGCTTTCATTTCCCCATACAGTACTATTAACACTTCAATTCAATTGCATTTCAGAATCCAGACCTACCAGACAGCTGAGTAGCGCGTATTTACAGCTTGTTAGTCGCATCACGCATGAGATGGCACTCTCAATGCGTCGCTCTCCGCAACACGTGCCGAGGCACTAATGACCAGGTGCTGGAATGATCATCTATAATCACCTCAGCACAAATAGTTTTTTGGCAGTGCTGGGAGGAGCATAACAAGCAAGGTTGCAGGCAGGAGCCTTTCCTGCGGCTAGGACGCATCAAGCGGGCCTCACTAATACTGTCCATGTTCCTGACCTCAGCAAGAGCAGGCATACCCCACATCCCTGAATGACTGTAGGTACAGCTATGGTGGCCGAGGAGCAGAGCTATCTGACCTCATATGCACAGGAGCTCCTGACTGGAAACTGTACACCTTCGACGACAGGACGGTGCGGGCTCCCCTCAGGCCTGTTGCTTTTGTGCAGAGGTCATACAGCTGTGCCTTCTGAGAACGGCTTAGCTGGAGCCTCCAAGGCCTAATCGGAGCCCAAACTTAGACAAAGGACAGAGGCATGGATGTTAGTATGCAAAGGTGTTGAAAAGACTCGCATCAAGCACAGCGCCATGCAGCTGACATATGCGCCGTACGTCCCGCTGCCTGTATTTTCAGGGGATTGTGTTTGAGGTACTGGCTACAAGTCAAGAAGCTGAGCCAACACAAATTGCTGAATCGAGCATTTGGGAAAGCTGGCACAGTAGACACTTGCACGGCGTTCCACCCAGGTGATTCATGGTCCGGTGGCAAAATGCAAACAGAGTGAGCGAGTGTGGAGGATTTTTGCTTAAACGGGAAATACCCAATTTCCAAGCACCAACAAGTTCAATATGTTCAGCAGCCCAAGCCCTCCGGTAAAGCTCAAGCGGGTGCTTGTGCAATGCAGCGACGTCTCCTTAGTTCCAAGGTGGATCTGCTCAGATGGATCTGGGAACTCGCCCGGCGGCTTCAAGTGCGAATGGTACGCAGATTGTCATTCCTGGTGCTTGCTCTTGTGCCGCTGGCGTGGCAGCAGTAATCTCAGTGCACTTGCTTTTGAAGCTTTTCTTTTCTATTCCTAGTGCTGAGGCTTCTGTGGATTTTAGCTTTTGAAGGCTTTCTAAGAATGTGCGTGTGGGACCACTGGTTAGGGCAACTCAATGGTGGGGACAGATTTTTAGGCTCAAGTGCTAGTATGGCCATATCCCATGCCTCTGCCTCCCTCCCGCTCCATTGGCGGAGGCTCCACTTTTTGGGCCTGGAAATGCTTGCCCCGCGCTGACCCCACTGAAGCTTGCCTTTGCTGGAAATCGCAGGTCTGCATTAAAAGATGGGAAGATCATCATAGGCAGTCATGGTGAGCTGCATTAAAAGATGGGAAGATCATCATAGGCAGTCATGGTGAGCTTGCCCCAAGAAACACTGCTCCTCCAGGTCTTGACCAGCGCCCATCAGATGAGCATCCCTTGCCTGAATAACGTCAATTGATTTCATCCAAAGTATGTGAATGGCTGTGTTTTGAAGGTTATGAGGTCTGGAGGATGCCCCCGTTCCTCCCCGGTTTGGGAATGCGGAATGTGCAATACGTCAAAGAGCTGTGCCCTATGACTGGCACACTGAGACACGTTGACTGGTAAGCTGTACATCGACCCACAAGTTTGTGCCCTCCTCTGGCAAGCAGACTGCTGACCTAGCTTTTTGAAAGAGACTTGATTGGTTGAGTTTTGGTCACTTCTGCTTGGCCTTGCCCCTCCTTGCAGGTCGGCTTTATACAACAGCTTATCTCATGCAGTGAGTCTTACTTGCGTGCTCTAGAAAGTAGCCTTGTGGTGCTTTGAAAAAACAAAGCCCTCCACCGACAGCAAATCAGTGCCTGAACTATCTCGCAATGAATCGCAGGCAGGTGTCCAGGCCAACAGCGGTGGCTACTTAACCCATGAGTAAGCAATGTGCCACGTCCCTGTGCTTTGCATTATGTCACGTCTACGATGCAATATGCCACCAAGCAATATGTCACGTCCCTCAGCTATGTCTGAGCATTAACGGGCACTTGATGATGATCTGTAGCATCTCAATCTGCTCCTTTGCATGAACTTCTACTAGGCAAAGGCAGCCAGAAAGCATGGCTCCGCGCGCTCAAGGGCAAGCTCCTGTGTGCGGCAAAGGCTAGGATAATGCCTGATCTGCAGCTCACGTGTTGCTGTGTCTCTGTACCAAGCAGCCTTGTGTGGCACATGTGCAGGGCCGCTGCCTGGTCTGCAGTCCACAAGCGCTGGTTTTTCATGCCAAGGAGGTGCTCGAAGGACCAGCCCTGGGTGAGATGGAGGCTGCCTCAAGTGCTGATCCTATGATTCGTGAAGGCAAAGCGCTGATCCACTTAATGCGCATTGTAGCCTGTCCAGCCTTGCGGTGTTCATGCGCCCACCCATTGTGTTGTTCCATGTGCAGGACCCTGATGGCGACACCAATCGAGGCTGCAACTTGCTTCTCTCGACTGAGGATGTACCAGATGGCGGTCCTGCACAGGACATCAGCATTGTCCAGGTTACCACAAATCTGTGTGCTCCTTGGCCCTTGCCTGACAAAGTCCCTCTGGGACTGCTGTGACCTGCGCACATTTCACTGTCACCTTGCTGCTTTTTCTTTGTCTGATGATCGCTGTGCTCTAAGAGCTGCTAATTCTACCATTTTATGCCAACATACCCATGGTCGTCATGGCTGTCATATGCTTTCTTCTGGTCCAGAAGGGCCTGTGCATCTCTACCTGGCGCTCTGCTCCCACATCACATCACTTGTCAAGCTGCCTTGTTGCAAAACCTCACCATCGAGATTCTCAAGGAGTTAAACTTGTATCAAAGTTGTCAGGCTTTAACCAGGGGCTTTTACTGCTTTTATGCAGATCCAGGGTCCGACACATCCTAGCCGTGGTTACTCAGCAATGAGGTTTCTTCCCGATACAAACGATACCCACATTGTGGCCACTAAGACGGTGGAACCTAATGACGGTAGCAATAATATGTCTTACATCACGGTGCTTACCATTGATGGCCAGGTAATGCTGCCTGGTTTGAATGACACAGGTACTTGTGTGGATCAGGTTGAGCATGAGAAGGGCAATCCAACTGACGGTAGGAGCGCCTAGCTTGGTGGCCTGCACAAGCAAGTCCATACACCCCCATGGGTGACTGGAGTACTCCAAATGAAGACCATGCTTGTTTTGGTGCTGTCAGATTTACATCATCACTTGAATGTTATGGAGGATAAGAAGTGAAGGATAAGAAGGTGTCAAATGACTTTATTGGCTGCAGCATTTTTGCCAAGGCTGTACATGTTTATGCACTCTGAAATTATTCATGTCTCGAAACACCCTGACACTGTGCAGGTTCTAATGCCAGAGACGCTGATAAGTGACAACCAAAAATTAGAAGGCCTGGAAATTGCTGGCTTGTGAACCTCATCATGCACCTTAGCAAATCAGCCAATAAGTGGTACCTGTGATAAGGTTAGGTTAGGTTAGGTTTTATAGCTGTGATAAGTGTGGCTTGCAGGCAATTCAAGATGAGAAAACACTCTCTTTTTTTTTGCCGTTGCACGCAAATGTGTTCGTTGAGGCTTTAATTTGCAGACTTGTTTCACGATTTATCTATAGCTCACAAAATTACTGTCAATCAGACTGGAGCTTTTCATTTCTCCCAAGCTGTACTGAAGATGTCTTCAACTTTTTTCCAGAAACAAACTAATGATTCCTATCGTTTTATTTCAGAGCTTATGAATGTTTTTTTGATGGCTGGTGTTCACCAGCAACCTGATCAGTCAAATTACCTGGCTGAAGATCACTGATCTTGAATTTGAAGTTGAACTTTGGCAAACTTAAACTTGTAAAACTTGCAGCCTAGCTATTCCACCCAACCAGCTGTCAGAGCGCTCAAATAGTAGCCTGCTAGCCCAGTAGCTCAGTTAAAACTCTGGTAAACATCCAGTGGTGTGAAGCAACATCATAACTTATGAATGCCTTGAAGGCCAAAACAATCCATAGACGGTTGGGAAGGACATCAAAATTTCCCCATATTATCCATCGGCTGTACCAATACCAATTCCGATCTCTGCGCAGGAGAAATGTATATCTGTTTCCCAAACATGAGCTCAAGGAGTGTCTACTTTTTTATGCAATTTAAACTTACGCTAGACGGACAACAAGCTTTATTTTACGTTCATTGACTACTTGTGTCTATCTGTGTGCAGTCCAGTCGCACTTCTTGGCTGAAGGCCTTGCAGTCCTTGACTGAAGGCCCTTCATAATCTCGTAACCTGAACTTACCTCGCCTTACCTTCAGGGCGCTTATCAAACCATTTATAATTCCAATGAAATGCACGTGCACTACCCGAGTGGATGGATGTGTGGAGCAAATATCCACATGAGCAGGAAGTTGGTAATTTGCCAGGATGGTAAGGGTAGATCTTTAAAAGGATAGACGCTGTAGTTATGTGTAATGGAGATGGGGAGAAACAACCGGGGTAGTTTGCAGCTGTAACATCTTCAAAATCAGGATGTAGCCAAGCCCTCTGAGGGACTGAAAACATTCAAAAGGTGAAAAGGCTGAAGTTGACTGCCAAGGCAGCATGCTGTCCCATGGAACAAGAAAGGCTTTGGACAACACTCAATCTAGAACAGACTTCAACTCCATTTGCAAGCGGAGAAGACAAATCAACGTACTACAATTGCCTTGGATGGAACACAACACATGAATAAAAAAGATCAAAAGCTTTGAACCTCGATCTCATCAACAGCAACATGAATGGACCCTTTCCGTATAAGTTTTCATAGCTGTTTTCTATATTTGCAATCGGCATTCGAATATCTTTGCATTCATGATAAGTCTTCAAGTCGTCAGGCAGCCAATGAAAAAAAGACCGTCATTGATACTTGCAGGGCAATTCAAATACTGGAGCATGAATACCACGCCTGGTCAAGGATGCGACACTCCATCTTTTGCTCGATCTTAATACATGCTTTCTTCATTCAGTACACACATGCTTTGCTCTGAAGTCAACTATGTAAAGTGAAGAGCAAGGTTGGTGTCACCAGAGAATGAGAGCAGGGCCACAAGACCGCACAGGATGCACGCTACACAAGCCACAGCTCATTCCAAGCCATTGTGCATCACCCCATTGGGCAAGGGTTAGGGCTGACCAATGTTCACTGTCTCAGGCGCCTACAAACGCATCCCACCACCGCTCAGCCTCCCAGACCATGCCAACAGGGCACAGCTCTAGGAGTACACACACACACACACACACACACACCCACACACCCACACAAAGCTTCAGAAGGGCACAGACCTTGATACCCTTGCTACCCGCGGCCCCGAGCACTTGCAGGCGTCGGGGCTCAGGAGCGCAGGTGCATGCGGGTGGGGGGCCGCAGCAATGGACGCCCTTGCCGAGCCCACCTCTCACCAAGGGTCGCTGCTTGCGCTCAGATGCTGCGGAGCAGTGGCTGCTGGCGCTGGCCGAGTCCCGACTCAGAACTCGAGTGCTAATTAGTATGGTATGGTGG
>LFIK01003321.1_pt1 | contig 13075 bp, 12 predicted proteins | sample 643401 | NCBI WGS metagenome assembly LFIK01 (sample SAMN03777447, study PRJNA286221) | soda lake metagenome | biome: soda lake; feature: Kulunda steppe; material: water; isolation source: sample T5-Br brine of Lake Tanatar-5 | place: Russia: Kulunda steppe | collected 2010-07 | reverse complement strand
GCCGCCGCAACCCCGCGGCCGTCGGCGATACCGCCCGTCGCCACGACCGGCACCGACACCGCATCGGCAACGGCCGGGACCAGGGATGCCAAACCAATCGCCGTCCGCTCGGCCGTCGCCGCTTCGAAACAGCCGCGATGACCGCCGGCCTCGGCCCCTTGGGCGACGACCACGTCGGCCCCGGCGGCTTCGGCGGCACGGGCCTCGGCGACCGTCGAGATGTTGGCGAACCAGACAATGCCCTGCTTCTTCATGGCGTCAACGAAATCCGGCTCATAAAGGCCCATCACCGATGAGATGATGGGCGGGCGGGCGTCCAGCATGGCCTGGCATTGCGCCTGGAAATCGGGCACCGCGCTGTCGCCCGCTTCGACGGCGGGCGCCGGCCCCCAACCGCTCAGGAAGTGTCGCACCCGGTCTTCGGCAGCCCGGTCGCGCCTTGGCGGCGGGTCGGGTATCCAGTTATTGAGTTGGAACGGACCGTCGGTCTCGGCCCGAACGGAATCGGCCCAGGCTTGGATATCGGCAGGCGGCATCAACAAAACGCCGGCCGCGCCGAGGCCACCGGCTTTGGCCACGGCGATCGACAACGCCGGAGGGCAGGCCCCGGCCATCGGGGCCAGCAAAATCGGAGCGCGCAGTCCAAACCGGCGGCAGAAATCCTCAGCACGACTCAGGGGCGCACGATCTAGGGGCGTACGATCTTGGGGGGCGGTCACGGGCGGTCTCCTCGGCTTCAGGATGAAACCGCATCATTGACCACCCGAAGCCCATCCATCAAGAGAACACAAAAGTAAACTCGGGTGCAGAAGACGCTGGCGCCGATCCAGCCCGCGCTGCGATCAAGCTGGCAGCTCTCGGCAGCGGCGTGTGGCGACAACGAATGTCGCGACCAGTCCGAGTGTCAGCATGACGAAGGCGATCGGGATCATCAGCGCCATCATCGACATCAGCGAGGCCGTCACCTGGACCCCCAGCAGAATGAATATGATCGGTGCGCAGCAGGCGCTGCCCGCCAGCAAGCCCGGCAAACCGGCAAGAACACCGGTCGCCGGGCTCAGGCCGCAGACGGTCGAGCAGCGCCGTGCAATTCGAACCAGGGCGATCTGGAGTCCGGTCAGCAGGCCCAGGACCAGACCGATGGCCATATTGACCGGCGAGAACAGCCAAACCAGAAACGGCGCCTCGATCACCGCAATGGGCTCGAACTGAAACGGCGCCCGTTCGCGCCACATCAGGGCCTCCCAATTCGGCACGACAAAGGCGCCCGTCGGCCGGCCGGCGCCGTCCAGGGAAAGATCCTGGACCGCCAGTTGATAGACCAGCACATAGATAACCGTGACCCCGACCGCCAGCAGCCAGGCCCCGCGATCGCGGCCCATTCGGGCAAACACCCCTGCTGGAGAATGATCACTCATGAACGGCAGTCTCCGGATAGAATGCGGCCCAGGCGAACCACATCGCTTCGAACGCGTTCACGGGCTCAAGACTGCCGCCGTTCGACCATTCCACGGACTCCGGGCCGAAGCCGGTCACAACCGCTTCGCCATCGGTTTCGCCCAAGAAAATGTAGCCGGTATCGAGCGTATCGTCATAGACGGCGGTGAAAACCTCTCCGCCGGATTCGAGGTCGAGTTGGCCTTCTGCGCGCAGCGTATCCAGGTTGAATGCGACGGCCGCCGTGTCGGTGCGCGCGCCAAGGAAGACCTCCTTGTTCAAAAACCGATCATCGGTATTCATCAGGGGGAACATCGTGGTGCTGTCCGGGGCGTAATAGCCCGAGACCGGATTGTATTCGCCATAGGGATCACGGTTATAGTTGCGGGCAAAGCCGGTATCGGTCGACAGCACTTCTGTTTCCGGATGCGCCTCGCGCCACTGGCCCCACGCTGTCCATACCAGGGTACGTTCCTGTAGTGACGCGCCGACATGCGGCCCATCGATGCCGCGCGACAAAATTTGCGGAAACCAAGTGTCGGTATCGCGGTCGAACATGATCAAATTGGAATTCACCAAGCGCCCGGAAACGCCGAACTCGGTGTCGCCGCGCTCGAACGCGATGGCCGTGCCGGTCAAGGGGCAATAAGTGACAGCAATACCCTCGCCGCCGATGGTATCATTGACGATCTCGTGCCAGACCAGAATCCGCTGCGGATAGGCGCGCACCACACCGTTTTCGATCAGCCCGAACACCACATCGTCGTCATCGAGATAATCGTCGGCATCGGCGGCGGTCCAGAACTGTGGATCGTCAATGGCGGGAATACCATCCTTGCCCGGCCCGCCGGAAAGTTTGGCATCCCAATAGGTTTCGGCCTCCGCGCTCATCAGCCGATCGGCATCGGCAACGGGATAGGGCGGCGACGCCGCCTGGCCGGCGGCCGGCACGGCAAGCATCAGGGGAATAGCGCTCGCGAACAACGCCTGTCGCAGTTTCATGATCCATCTCCCAATCGCATAACCGTTCATTTCCAAACTATGCCGTTCATAAGAACGCCGAACCGGCACACAGTTCAATGCGCGGAAACCGAAACGTCTTTTCCCCGCTAAGGCGCTACGGTGTTCGCACATTGGTACCGATAGCAGGAATCCTGATTTCCACACCCTGATCGTCCCCGACTTGATCGGGACCCAAATGGGACGACCGGGGCCGCATGAACCCGGTTCGCGTCTCACGATCGAGAGTTGCTGCACGGGGTCCCGATTTGGCATCGCAGCATTTCATGCTGCAATGCGCCCGGGACGATCAGGGTTGGGAGGCAACGGCTGCACGAAAGATCCTTGAATCTCGTAGGATCGATGTCGGGGGCGATTAGGACGGGGTTGGCGTTGCATTATCGGACTGGCGGCCTGAGAAAGCCACCAGCTGGTCGGACAGAAACGCGGTCCGGATCGGCTTGGTCCAGGTTTCGACGGTCCAGGAATGCCACACCCGGGCAAGTCGTGCGGCAGTCGTAAGGACGGGCGATTGCACGCCGGAGACGATAACGAGATGCCTCACAGTCCCCGACGCCTTAAGCAAGGGCAGCAACTCGATGGCGTCGCGACACGGCATATGCAGATCGGTTATGACGGTGCCGGGGCGGTGGCGTTCCAGCACCGCCGGAAGGCGCCGGGAGCAGGTCAGGGCAACGACATCGGCCTTTGCCACCGCCGCCACCGCCCGCACATAGCGGATGAAAATCTCGTTGTCGTCGAGAAAGACGATCGGCCGCCCGACCGCTTCCGGCACCGAGCCGCCGACGGCAGCCTGATCAGAATCGGCGGCCATTTCAGGGCCATTCGAATGCTCAGTCGCCGTTTCCATTGAACCATTGCTGCTCTGAACTCTGATCACCCCCGACCGCCCCGATATTGGTATCGGCACTGCTCGATGACTGGGTCTCGCTGTCGACCGCCACTTCGGTATTCGCCGCCGAGCCCTGGTTGCCGTCGCTGAACTGATCGGTCTTCTGCTGAACCGTCCCGACCGATCCGCCCGACAAGGTCTGGGTGATTTCATTCAGGTTGCCGACGGAGGTCGATGAGCTGTTATAGCTGTAGTTATACACAAATTGCTCCAGCGCGCCCTGAGCGCCGCCACTGCCGCCGCTATTGTTTCTGGCGTTCTCGGCTTGGCGTTCTGCGTGCTGAAACTGCGCGGCCATGCTGCGGTTGCGTTGGGGTGGAGACCAGGGGCGCTTGCCCATTTGCTGGGCCTCGGCCGATTGGATGGACAACGGCCCGGGAAGGCCGCGCCCCTCCATGCCGATGGTCAGCATGGCAGCCGCGCCCATGACGGCGGGGATCAGGATCAACCGTTTCATCACTTTTCTCCCTGAATGGCGGGAATTCGGGGGCGGCGGCATCCGAACGCCGGCCCGCACGGGGTGGGCGACCCCACCCCGTACGTCCTCCGCCATCCGATAAAGCCGCCTATCGAATGGTGGATTGCGGATCAGTCGTTAGTCGAAGACATCGCCGACACTGACGCTGATCGACTTGTTGTTGCCAACCGCCGTGGCGACGGAGTCCACGATCGGGCGGCCCAGGTTTTCGCCGAGATTGGTATAGTCATTGAGGTGGACGCCGCGCACATCGGAATCCGCCGCCACATTGGCCAGCGCGAACTGCGTGATGTCGCCGATCAGAACGCCCGGATCATCAGAGATCATATCGCCGCTGAAGTTGTTGGCGACCGCCGTGGCCGCGCTGTCGACCGTGGCGTTGTGGATGTTGCGAACTTCCGAATTTGCTTCGATCTCTGAATGATCCAATAGATCGAGCAAGGTCGCCGTCGACGCCAGCCCAGCGATCACCAGATTGGAATTGAGGCTCGACGTCTCCCCGTAGGCACCAGCCAGCTTTTCCAGATCTTCGTCTGAAATGTCGACATTGTTGGGCACGTTGAACGCGAACTGGCCCTCGTGTATCAGCAATGCCCCACCACCGGCGCCGTTATACTCGGCGTCGACGCTGGCGTTGTTGGCAACCGCCGTCGCCGCACTCACGACTTCCGGCAGTTCGGTTAGCGCATCGAAGCTATCGATCGGTACGATCTCACCGTCGATCTCGACAAGGATGAAACCGCTACCTCTTGTAGTGCTACCGTCGCCAGCCGCATCGGTGAGCGTTGCTTTCAAGGTTGTCAGTTGCGTGTTGCTGAGCGGATCGCCATTAGAGTCAAGCAGTGTTCCATTCGGTCCGATCCAGAAGCGGGACTCAGCATCCGCGATGTCACCACCCTCACCAGGGTCAAGGTCCAGAGCATGCGAAAATTCGATCAGTACATCGCCGCCCGTGTCAACGCCTTCACCCGGCTGGTTGTTGAAGACGTTCTTGACAGTGGAATCGGCGCTGACATCGCCGATGAAGATCTGCAGATCTTCGATCATGGCAAGGTTTGCCGGATTGACATCAATGGGGTCAAATTCCCATTTCAGGTTAACGTCCGTTTGGACATGGGCATCCCACGTCCAGCCCACTTCATCAAAAGCGGTGGCCGGGGCGGCGGCCAGAGCCAGGCCGAGGGCGGCGACGGAAGCGCCGGCAAACATGCCGAGTTTGTTGATACGTGTCATGATTCGTTCTCCTGTGGACGATGACGGTTGAGGGTTTCAGTGAAGAACTCGGTCTCGGCCAGTTCGCATTCGGAACTGGACGGGAGGCCGAGGAAGTCCGTCATGATTTGATGGGTTGCCATCTCCACGACGGACCGCACGCCGAGCTGAAGCGGTTCGTTTTCGATGCGCCCCGCATCGAACTCGACGAGTTGGTCTCCGAAAAATCGGAAGACGTTACCTTCGACTTCGTAGCCGGAAATCTGCTTTTGCAGCGTGGTCACATACGGCACTTCGAAGGTGATCGGATTCACGACCCTAAGGTCGAGGCCGACATTGATGATGACCGATCGTCCGCCGACACCGACGCCGCCCACGAAAAGGCCGGCGCCCTGGCTGACGATGTTGTAGTTCAGCTCGGTCAGCGCCCCCAGAACCACGAAATTGGTCGGTCTGACCGTCGGCCCCTGGGGATAGGTGCGGGGAATGATGCCCTGGCGCACCATTTCGCGGTCGGCAAGAGGTATGCGCAGATCGAAGCGTTCGACCAGATTGACTTTGCGGGTTTGCCACAAGGCGCTCATGACCATTTCGGTCACGCCTTGGGTCATCACCATGCTGTCGCTTTCCATATCCCGCTGGCCGGTCTTGTCCAGGATCTCGCCGACCGTAAAGGTCGGCAGATTGTCGCCTGGGAGTTCGGCCAGTTGCCTAAGGCATTGGGTATAAGGTGTGTAATTCGAGGTGACAGGATAGGTGAAGCTTGGCTCGTGTCCGGTCGATGATGTCGTTGCGGCACCGGCACAGCCGGAAAGAATGGTTACGGCAATCAATGATGCCGTTACTGATGACTTGTTCATGATAACCTCTGTGCGGCTTTTCCAGAGATGTTATTTATATTCATTGATTTTATAGTACATGAAGCGCACAGAAGGTGTTAATTCTATGATGAATAAAATTTATTTAATTCGTAGAATGGCTTTATACACTGTGATTTTATGATTCCATCATAAATATACTTATGGATAAACAAGACTCACTTTTTTATTCATTATTTAACAAAAAAAACGCGCTCACCCTAATTAGTGAACACGTTCTAATTCATGGAAAATTTTCGGCCGGTTCAATTGTCACATAGCCACCAGATACACCTATTCCGCATCAGCGAGACTGAATAAATCGGGATCCGGCGAGGCGGGGCCAAACCTCGCCAATCGTCGACCTCGGCGGCATCAGGCATTCATGGACATTTCTGCGCCAACACCGTGGGTCAGCCCCCAGATTGCCGCTTCGGTCCTGTTCGATACTTTCACCTTGCGCAGCAGGTTTTTGAGATGAAATTTGACTGTCGCCTCGGGAAGCGCGAGTCGATTCGCAATCACCTTGTTCGGATGCCCTTGAACCAGGCATTTCAGGATCTCCACTTCTCGATCGGTCAGCCCCATTTCGGCGACATCCACTCTTTCGACCAGATGGGGCGTCCCTTTGAAGGCTGTCACCAGAAATTCGGCCAGTTCCGACGGGAAAACAACTTCTCCAGCCCTGACCAGCTCCAATGACAGACTCAAGGCATCAAGCGAAATATCGGGCAAAACAAGCGCGCGCGCCCCAGATTGCAATGCAGTCACAAGGGTTTTCGAATCGAGCTGATCCGTCAGGGCAACGATGCGATAGCTGCCCAACGCCTTTAACCGCTCGATTCCGTCCAGAAATTCCGCATCATCCGGAAGCCATTCGACAAGTATGAAGGCCTCATCCAACTCAAACTGGTCGAGTTCGGGCAATATCCCTGGAAGCGTGGACCCTTCCATTACAACCTTAAACGGTGCCTGTTCAAACAAGCTGCGTAAACCTTCTCTGAAGAGTCGGCTCCGATTTATGAGAATGATGTTTGATTCTGTCATGTCGCCCCCCTTGATGTTGACCTAATTGTTCTTTTGTGACTCCGTTAATTGCCTTTTTAAGATTACACCCTCCTGTGATCAGGGACAAATGTACTCTTGGATGAATTTGGACAACTTACGCTAGTTCGATTCTTTCTTGTGTATAAGGATTAAATTTTCTGGTAATTCCACCTACCCACTCGGATAATCGCATCAATTCATTATGATAATACGAAATCACTCTATTTTCTTTCTATTGTTGGATACTAATGTTAATGCTTTTACTATACATTGGTCTTGGTAATTGAAATTCTAAAATCCTCATCACTCACTAATTTAACGTTGCCTGAATCAAAAAGATTCACAGACAAAATTTAATTGTAACACAATGCACCTATACTCGAAAGCATAATTTTCGAGTTTCGTATTATCCGAATGGACTACTACGAAATGGATATAACTACACGCACAGCGCGATGAACCCGGCGCTATTATCAATAATGACGATACTGCCGAAACGGGCTAACGAACCATTGAAGGCGGCACGGCCCCGGTTTTGCGGGCCGTCCGCGCATGATGGGCGCCAAACGGCAATCGATCGACCATCCGGCAAAATTTAGCCGGGGCCGGACCGAACTACGGACGGCCAAGACGGGACCACGGCAACGCCAATGCCCGATCCAATTCAGCCCAAACGGGTTACGCGATCTTGCCGGAAGCGGGGAATCCGTCCGCACGACCTCAAACGGCCTCTGGCATCAAACGGCGACTTCGGCTATCTCTCCACCCGGCGTTTCCCGTTGACACCGGTTCTTCCCATTCGAGCCGGGCTCGGCCTTGCAGCCGGCCCGGCCCGTGAAGAAAGCTGATTGCGATGTCCCAGCCCTCCGGCGCCGCATTGAGCGGTTTGACCATCCTCGATCTCAGCCGCGTTCTCGCAGGCCCCTGGGCGACTCAGGTTCTGGGCGATCTGGGCGCCACCATCCTCAAGGTCGAGCGCCCCGGCAGCGGCGACGAAACGCGCGGATGGGGGCCGCCCTATTTGAAGGACGCCGATGGCAGGGAAAGCGACCGGTCAGCCTATTTCGCCGCCGCGAATCGCAACAAACACTCGATTGCCATCGACATGGCCTCCGAGGAAGGCGCGGCATTGCTGCGCGCCCTTGCCGCCAAAAGCGATATCGTCATCGAGAATTTCAAGGTTGGCGGATTGGCCAAATACGGCCTGGATTACCAAAGCCTCAGCGCTGTCAATCCGCGCCTGATCTATTGCTCGATCACCGGATTCGGCCAAACCGGCCCCTATGCCGGCCGTGCGGGCTATGATTTCGTCATCCAGGCCATGTCGGGGTTGATGAGTGTCACCGGCGAGCCGGACGGACAGCCGCAAAAGGTCGGGGTGGCGTTGACCGACGTCATGACCGGGCTTTATGCGGCCATCGGCATCCTGGCCGCGGTGACCGAGCGCGAGCGGTCGGGCTTGGGCCAGCATATCGATCTGTCCTTGCTGGATGTCGGGGTCGCCGCCATGGCCAATCAGGCGCTGAACTATCTGGCCACCGGCACGGCGCCGTCCCGTATGGGCAATACCCATCCCAACATCGTGCCCTATCAGGTATTTCCGACCCGGGACGGCCATGTCGTGATCGCGGTCGGCAATGATGCCCAATTCCGCCGTCTGTGCGGCGTGCTCGGCCGCGAGGATCTGGCCGACGACCCCGCCTATGCCACCAATCGCGACCGGGTCGGCAACCGGGCGCTGCTGGTCCCAATCCTTGAAGCCGCGCTCAAGACCGACACGACGGTATCTTGGGTCGAGCGTCTCGAAGCGGCCGGGATTCCGGGCGGTCCGGTCAATACCTTGACCGGCGTCTTCGACGACCCGCAAATCAAAGCCCGCGGCATGGAATTGTCGCTCGACGACCCGGCAATCGGCGCCGTGCCCGGTGTCGCCAGCCCGCTCAATCTGTCGCGAACCCCCACCCAGGCGGTCTCGGCACCGCCGGCCCTCGGCGCCGACACGATCGCAACGCTGCGCACCCGGCTGGGCCTCGACGACGCGGCGCTGCGCGCCTTGGCCGAGGCCGGTGTCATTGCCGGAGATCCAGACAGAGGCAATGACGGCGGGGCCCGATCATGACCCGGCTGATCGGCTCGCTGATCGAGCCGTTGGGCTTCGGCATCGTGCTGGCGGCAATCGCCATGACCCTTGCCGCCGGTCTTTATCACGATCTGGGACCCGCGCTACTGCGCCCGATGCTGTTGGTCGGCGGCGTCAGTGCGCTGGTTGCAGGCACGGCCGCCTGGATTGTGCTGGGGCGCCCGCATCAGCCGGGCCCGGCGCTGGCCGCCGGCATCCTCGCAGGCTTTTTGACGGTCGCCATCGGCACGGGCCTATACGCCTCGGTCACCCTCATTCCGATCGCCCTGCTGCTGGTCGGGCCGATCGCCTCGGCGGCGGCCGCCGGTCTGGCCCTGGCCTATGCCCGGCTGATCCGGCAGCGCGCCGAACGGTTCGCGGGCTGGAAATCGTAGCCTTCATGCCTAAAACGAGTGTGGGTCTCAAAGGGGAAGAATTGCGACCAGCACCGACAGCGTCACGACGGACAGCATGGTGGTAACCAGGATCGTGCCCGAGGATTGCTGACCATAGATGCCATAACGTTCCGCCAGCACGAAAACGGTCGCCGCCGACGGCAGCGCCGCAAGCAGGATCGCAGCGGACAGCCGGTCGGGCGGCAGGTCGAAGGCGGCCACGGCAAAGGCCCAGGTCAACAACGGCTGCACCAGCAGTTTCAGCGCGGATAGCAGACCGACATCGATCATCCCCTCGCCGATCCGGGTCTTGACCAGAAACAGGCCCAGCGCGAACAGGGCGCACGGACCGGCCGATTGGCCCACCAGATCGAGGAATCGATGAACCGGGCCGATGATCGGCACCCCGATCAGCGCAACGACCAGGCCCAGCACCGGCGCCACGATCATCGGATTGGTGCCGACCGCAACGGCAATCGCCCGAAGCCGGGCATGCGCCGGCACCTCGGATTTCACGTCGGCCTCGATCATCACCACACCGATCGTGACGCCGACCAGGCCATAGACCAGCGTGACCAAGGCGGCCGGGGCTGTCCCCTCGGGCCCGAAGGCCGACACGAAAAGCGGGATGCCCATATAGCCGGAATTGGCAAAGCCGCCGGCCAGCCCGGCCAGCGACCAGACCGCCGCCCGCCGATGCCCCATGATCCAGGCCACCAAACCACTGGCGACCGCCACAATCACGGCCGGGACGAAAAAGACGATCAGAAAGGCGACATCGAGCAGTTCGGCCGGATCGACACTGGCCAGCGCCAGAAACAGCATCGCCGGAAGCGCGATATAATAGACATAGCCGTTCAACCCGCCGCTGCTGTCATTGCCCAACAAGCCATGACGGCCCGCAAGAAATCCCGCAAGAATGATGGCAAAGATCGGCAGGACGACATCGAGGATGGGGGTCAAGACAACGGGCTCCAGGCGGCTCCGGGCGACGGACATGCTTTCAGCGGTTGAGCTATGGCAACGCCGTGGTACTCTATCGTCAGCCAAAAAACGAGCGCCCTTCAACACAAAATGGCCGCTCGCCGACGCAACCCGAACCGGTGACCCGATGTCTTATTCGATCAATGTCGACCGCCTGATGGCCGATCTCCGCGCCTTGGCCGAATTCGGAAAGCGCCCGCCCGGCGTTCACCGTCCGGCCTTCTCCGACGACGATATCGCCGCGCGGAAATGGCTTATGGGCAGGTTGAAAGACGCCGGCCTGGCGCCGGAAATGGATCGGATGGGCACCGTCATTGGCCGCCATCCGGGCGCCAAACGCGCGATTCTGGTCGGATCCCATACCGATACCGTTCCCAATGGCGGCTGGCTCGACGGCGCGCTCGGCGTCATCTATGCCCTGGAAATCGCCCGCACCATCATGGAGAACGAACCGGAGGGCAATATCGGCGTCGATGTCATCGATTTTCAGGACGAAGAAGGCAGCTTCCTGTCGGTTCTGGGCAGCAAGGCCTTTATCGGCACGGCGTCGCTCGCGGATGCGCTCGACCAGACCAACCACGAGGGCGTCAAACTGGCCGACATTCTGCCCACGCTCGACCTGCCGGACACCGACATCCGCCTTGACCGCGATAGGCACGTAGCCTTCATCGAAGCCCATATCGAACAGGGGCCGCGCCTGCTGTCGGCCAAGGCGCCGATCGGTGTCGTGCCGTCGATCGCCGGAATTCGCCGGTACGAGATCCACGCCGCCGGCCGGCCGGACCACGCCGGCACTACCCCGGTTCCCGACCGCCGTGATGCCGGCATGACCCTTATGCGGCTGGCCGCTGCCATCGACGCCGCCTTCCGCAAGGCCGCGTCGGACGGATCGACCGGGCCCGGCGCCGCCGATGCGGTCTGGAATGTCGGGGCCATCACATTCCGGCCCGGCGCCTATAACGTCGTTCCCGAGACGGCAGATCTATTGTTCGAACTCCGGGCGCCCGATGAAGCGACCATTGCGGCCATGGACCAGATCATCAAGGAAACGGCAGCCCGCGACGCCTCCACTTGGGATGTCGGCATCACGGTCGTCGACAAGGCCGCGGTCTCTCCGACGGCGATGGACGAGAGCGCCCAGCAAGCCCTGCGCGACGCCGCCCGCGATCTTCAAATGTCGTCGATCGACCTGACCTCGGGCGCGGGGCATGATGCCATGGTGATGGCCGAGGTGGTCCCCGCAGGCTTGATGTTCGTTCCCAGCATCAACGGCCGCAGTCATTGCCTGGACGAGGATACCGACGAGGCCGACATCATCGCCGGATGCAAGGTCATGTTCCAGGCCGTCCGGCAGCTTCGGTCGCAGTTGGCTTAGGGGCGGCTTTCGGCGACTATGGGCGGCCCCAGAACGGAATGACGGCTTGCATTAGCGCGCGCAACGGGATATTTCACACTTAAAGCATATGAAATAGAAGTTTCGCTGTTTGGGTGGCCCCGACTGCTCCCACGCCACCCAATGCTCTCGTTCGTTGCGCTTGCGGAGACCGCCAATTCCTGCCGAGACCACGACACACCGACAAGGCGCCGAAACCGCCTCTACCCGTTTTGGCCGCTTGATCCCCGGTCTGTTGGTCTGTGCCGCGCTTGGGGCTTTGGCCTTGGCGGCAAACGGGCTGTTCGCGTTTCTGCCGGCCGTGGCCGTCGCCCTGGCGGCGGGCATGGCGGCCCGTATGGCGACCGGCGACCGGCCGCGCCTCGATCCGGGCATCGCGTTTGCGGCGCGGACGCTTCTTAGGCTGGCGGTTGCGCTGATGGGCGCCCGATTGTCGTTCGATGTCGTGGCCGGGGTCGGATCGGCGCCGATTGTCCTGGCCGTAACCAGTGTCGTCGGAACGCTGGCCTTGGGCTATTTCCTGGGGCGGGCCATGGGCTTGACGCGCGGGCTCAGCCTGACCGCCAGCGGCGCAACGGCGATCTGCGGCGCCTCTGCCGCCTTGGCCATCGCGGCGGCCCTGCCGGCCTCGGAACGCCGACAGATGGAAACCGTTTTTGCCGTGGTCGGCGTCACGGCGCTCAGCACAGTCGCCATGCTCGTCTATCCATGGGCGGCCGGGCAGATCGGCGTCTCCGACCTCGCTGCGGGCTTGTTCTTCGGCGCGAGCATACACGATGTCGCCCAGGTCGTTGGGGCCGGGGCGCTCGTCAGCCCCGAAGCGACGGCCGTGGCAACCTATACCAAGATGCTGCGGGTCATGCTGCTGGCGCCGGTCGTGACCGTTGTCGCGGTGGTGGCACTGCGCTGGGAAACCGACGCCACGGCGCCGAAAAAGGGCTGGCGGGCCATGGTGCCGCCGCCCTTCGTGATCGCCTTTTTGGTGCTGGGCGCCGCGACGGTCAGCGGGTTGGTGCCGCAGCCCGTGCAGGACGCCGCGACCGCCTTGTCGACCACCTTGCTGGTGGTCGCGATCGCCGCGCTGGGATTGCGCACGACGATCGGCGGGCTGGCGTCCTTTGGGCTGCGGGGGCTGGGCTATATGCTGCTGCTGACGGCCCTGATCGCCGCCATCGTCGTGGCCATGATGGCGATCATGGGGTAACCGGATTTCGGTCCGTCAGGCGGGGCCGGTCACGCGG
>LFIK01003317.1_pt1 | contig 13084 bp, 9 predicted proteins | sample 643401 | NCBI WGS metagenome assembly LFIK01 (sample SAMN03777447, study PRJNA286221) | soda lake metagenome | biome: soda lake; feature: Kulunda steppe; material: water; isolation source: sample T5-Br brine of Lake Tanatar-5 | place: Russia: Kulunda steppe | collected 2010-07 | reverse complement strand
CGACTTCCGCTCTCAATGTAGATGCGTACGAGAATGTCCTTCGACATTGAGGGAGATGTCCATCACGAGAGGAAAATTCAACCGTCTTTCCGTTTGAGGAAAAGATCAACAAGCGATGGTTTGATTAGCACTTTTTTTCCGGCGAGAGAACAGAGAATTTGGGTTGGATCGACGCCATCACAGTCCGCGAACTTTCGGTGCGTGATGGCGGATGCTTTGTTTCCCCCATCATGTACACGAAGAACCTACTTGGGCAATACTGTTGTCGCCAAAATTGTGACGGGTTGTTGCAACAATCATCGTCTCGTTACCTTCGTGAAGAAAGGCTTGATCATTGATAATTTATGCACTAGCAAGGGGCCAAGTTGGCGGGTCTTCGATGTCGAAGAAAAAAGCCATGCCTTGCCAATCTCAATCTTGTGCACCCAAATGTAGTTCGTTCTGCATACAAGTATGCTATTTTCAACGTTCATCGATGGCTACGAGTTGCCTCCTACGTGCAGAACTACTTGGATCACATTTCGATCACACTACTTCAAGTTCTCGAAGCGACGCGATTGCGACATCTGGCCAAATCGAGGACACGAGGTTGTTCTACACGAAATCACCCAAACCATACCTCGCAACAACAACCGCGTGTATTCTTAACAACGGATTGATTACGAGATGTCCGGAAACCAAGCGTGTCGATCGCCTTCTACGCCGTTGGCTCCATCCATCATCTACGTCTCATTCGTTTTGCATCTCCACGCGATTGTGTGTGCATCGCACTCTACCACCCGCACACTTTTGGACATCATCCACCTTTCCCGTCCCACGTATGCGTTTGCCGTTTCACCCGCATGTTGCATGTACCTTTCCCTTCTCCATGTGCCCGTTGCCATTTCTTCCACCAATGCATTGATTTTCTCTTCCATGTGCATGTAGCTTTTGCCTTTCTCTACGCATGGTGGGTGATGCGGTTGGGATGGATGGCCAGGACACGTCCATCTGTGCAACAATTCACGTCGTCGTCCAGTGGTGGTGGTCGAGGCGCATCTGGCGCACGTCGTCGACGACATGGCGGACGGCGCGACGGTCCTGGACAACGGCACGGCGCGCACGAAGGCGAGCCTTGCGTTCGTAGGAGACGAGGAACCGCGTGCGGTGGCGCCCACGGCGGTGCGACGCAAAGGAAGGTCTGCGGCGTGCGGCATGGACGCGTTGCAACATCCCATGGAACGCAAGTCCGTGCGCAACTGGGACCAGATGGAAGCGATCTGGCACCACCTCTTCTACGACGAAGTACGTGCGTCACGTGCTGCGAATCGGAGACGCACGTGCGCACGTGGCTGACGATCGACGGGACGGACGCGCAGCTGGGATGGGAGCTCGGAGAAGAAGGGAACTTGCTGGTGGCAGAACCGCTGTTCGAAAGCAAGCAAGCGAGAGAACGACTCACCCAGATCATGTTCGAAGAGTTCAACGTGTCTGGCCTGTTCTGTGCCGAACAACCTGTCCTGTCGCTCTACGCCGTCGGAAAGCTCACCGGATGCGTGGTGGACGTCGGACATGGAACCGTAGACGTCGCACCAGTCGTGGAAGGACAAGTGTACTATCCAGGCGTGTCGCGGCTGCCGTATGGAGGCCAAGACATCGACCAACTGCTGCAACGGAGGTTGAAGGAACGAGGAATCGCTCTTTCGGATGCGCAGTTGGATGCACTCAAACGGAAGGCCATGGAATGCGCGGAAGACGAAGACGCCTACGAAAAGGTGATGATTGCGGCCAAGGATGCGGAAAAATCTGGCAAAACCTGTGAAATGGAAACGCACGTTCTGCCTGACGGCCAAAAAATCCAGCTGTCGAGAGAAGATGCCCTGACTCTTGGAGAAGCCTGCTTCCAATCCTCCCTGTTCGGACTGGAAACCGGGAACTCCATCGTAGTAGCTGCCACCACGGCTGTGCAAGCGTTCCCTGACAACCAGGTACGAAGGCAGCTGGCCGAATCGGTGGTGCTTTGTGGAGGAGGTGCAGAAGCAAAAGGAATGAGGACCAGGTTTCAGTCCGAATTTAGCATCATGGCATCCGCTCCGGGGCTATCACCAAGCCTTGTGTCTCCACCTGAGTACATGCCAGCGCAAACACTGGAATACGCAGCATGGATGGGTGGGGCTATCTTAGCGAGGGTGGTGTTCCAGCAAAACCAACACGTGACAAAGTTTGATTATGACGAATCTGGGCCAACCGTCGTGCACAAAAAATGCACTTGATCGCTTGCACCCTGGAATGCTGCCTAGACCCGTGCGCGAAAACGAAGCAAAAGGCAATCGAAGCGCCGGACATGCGCACTGCAATATCCCTGATGACTGCCTATTGGCATCCAAGTGGCACAACGCTCCATTTTGATTGTTGGAGAGGCTGACAGGGGTGAAGCATCGACATTGTGCAGTGGGAGGGCAACAAATTTGCACCAACCCTCCTTTCAGCTTAAATAGACTCTCTTCACATCGTTTGCACCAAAACCCACACCGCATCCTGGACATTTGCGATGTCTTGAATCCAAATTGTCTTGGATGCATTGATGGCAAAACAAGTGATAGCATTTGGTGATGACAACCTCCTTGTCCCGGGAGCTGCACACTGGGCATTTCAGAATCTGTCGCAATGCCTTCACCTGACTATCATTCACCTCTGAGATGTCCTTTCCAATTAAACCTTTCAATCTTTCTACCTGTGCCTTCAGCGACTTTGTTTCTGATTCAAGGATTGCACACCTCGACCGATCCTTTCCTGCCCTGCGCTCTGCTGCCTGTTGGTCGGTGCGCAATTTGTCTGCAGTATCTTTTAAAACTTTGTACTGCTGCTCCAGTTTGGCCAGTTCTGCTGCTGCACTGTTGGCGTCCGCTCGATATCGATCGCGCTGCTCCTCCATTGTACTCAGCCTGTGATTCAAGTTCGAAAGCCTATCGTGCATTTCAGATAAGCGCGACTCTGCCCTACGTGCCTTCTCCCGCGAGTCCTGGACTTCATGCGCCTGCACTTTGAATTGTTCCTCCATGTCCTCTGCTGCTTTCTGCAGTTTGTTGAGCTCCGTCACCTGCTTCGCAGATGCTAGCTGCAACTGCAATTGGTCTTCGCTCGATGCAGCCAATTGTTCAAGGAGTCGTTTGTTCTGTGTGGACAGGTCTTCCAGAGCCATTGCCACTCCATCCAGTTCTCCAGCAAACGCATCTCTCTCGTCTTCAGCTGCCACGCGTGCCTCTTCAGCCTGCGACAGTCTAACCTCTAATTCTGTCACGCGGGTATGCAGGTTCTTCACTTCCTCGTCTAACTGGCTGGCTCCCTGGCCCAATCGTGCAGCTGAATTTGCTTCATCTGCGGCTCTCAGTCTCTCCCGTAGATCTGTAATTGTTTGCTTGGAATGCGTCAGTTCCTGCTCGAGCCTACCATCTTCAATCTCTGCTGTGCCTAGTTCTGCACCCTCTCGTTTTCTCTTGCCTGTTGTGCCTACGCCTGTTCCTGCTTTGCCTAAATTTTGCATGAGCGCTTCCAGCTCTTGCCTGGAAAGCTTGATGACCCGAACTACATTCTGCAAAAGATCTTGTTCTGCTTTTTCATAGGCCTTTGGCCTGCTGATCCTGGCGACTCTCAACTCCTCCTCCATCCTTTTTATTTTACTTTCCATATCATACAGAGCATCTCTGCTGGAAGAGCGCTTCATTTTGTCCACCATCAACTTGTCTCTCTCCATGCGCAAGGAGTGTGCTGTCTTGGCCAGGTGGTCGCGTTCAGCAGTCACTGCATCTAGTCTTGTCTGGAGTTTCAGTCGATCCTCTCGGGAGTACCTCTCTGCCGTCTCGTACTTGGCCTGATATTCGTGCAATTTCTCGCTGATTTTTGTCTTCTCGAGCAAAGCATTGTCTGCCTCCTTCTGGAGGGTTTCTAGATGCTTTTCCAGCGCAGCCTTCTCTTCTTCGAATGCGGCTTGGACTTTCGTCACATCCACTTCCGACGTGTTATTCCCGTCCGTTTCTTTTCCTACTTCGTCTCCACGACTGGAAGCTCCACGGTCGCTCTTGGTGCTTGTTTCGACGGACGCGAGCTTCCGGCGCACCGACGCCAGCTCGTTTCGTGCGTCTTCGAGCGCGTTCTGGAGGTCTCGATGCTCCTGTTGAGCCAGCGCGAGTGCGTCTTCAGCTTCTCTGCGCTTCTCACGTTCTTTTCGAGATTCTGCCGCTGCTTGGCGGTGCTTTTCCGCCATCGCAACGGCGTTTGCTCGCACGTCCTCGACGTCTTCCGAGGCGTGTGGCGCGTCCATTCGAGACAGGAGCGCGCGCAGGACGGAGGCGAACGTGTCTTTCGTCTTCTTCTCGAGCTTCTGGAGCGCCTCGTCCGTCGGAGGAGGACCATCGTGCGCACCATCACCTTCCTGCGCCACGTTTTCCTGTTCGACGTGGTGCGCATCGTCGGCGAACACCGTTAAGAAGGGGTCGTTCTCGTCCACGTGCACGTCTCGATGGACTTGTGGAAGGCCGCATTGCACGGCCAGCACCTCCAGGTCTTCGTGCAGTTGCATCCACCTCCGTTTCACAGCCATGGCGTGACGCTGTCTTGCTTCTGCGCTTCGCTGCGTGCGTTCCAGCTGGCGCTCCAAGTCCTGCACTTCGGCCCTCCGTTGCGCCAGCTGGGCGGCCAGCTTCTGGTTCTGCAGCTCCAGCATCTCCATGGCGTGCTTCTGTGCGCTGCAAGCCTTCCAGCAAGGCTCGACGTGTGCGCAGAGACGTCCTAGAAACGCTTGAAGTGCAGATGCACGTCCACGAAGGCGGCCATGCCCACCGACGTCCACCATGGTGGCGCATCCCACACGCCATGGCTGGTACGAGTACCGACGAGGATGAGACAGGAACGAAACAAGATCCTCTGCGGGCATGGCAAATGCGCCGCGGTCGGGAACGGGTCGCTCGTCCGCGACCCGCGGAACGATGCCTTTCGTCTTCTCTCGATTCCTCCGCGGGCGACGGTCCCAGAAAGGGGAGTCGCGTTCCCCGGTGCATCGGGGGCAAAAGGTACCCCTTTTCGACCAGGAAGGGACGTGACCGACGCGATGGAAGTGAAGTGCGCGCTTGGAACGCACGTGTGCACGTGCATGTCGTTCAACCACGATGCAGGTCCTTCACACGCATCTCGAGACGCGTTCACGGAAGTGCAACATTCCCGCACGAGACCAAGGGGAAGCACAGGCCCCTTCTGGATCGTGCACTTCGAATTCCACGGCCATTGCTTGTTTCAGGAACAGCGATCTTCCGTCCATCCGACCGCAACTCGCACTCTTCCTTCGACGTACGCACCTTCGCTTCCACACCCATGGCACCTCCTCGTCGACGTCCTTGTCCCGTCCAACGCGACGTGCACGTCCGACGGTGGCGCCAACCTTGGCGCTCCCACCACCTCTTCCGAGAGAAGAAACTCCCTTCCGGTCTGGGACGTCGCATCCATTTCCCCTCGGGTTCGAACCCGGTCACGTTCGGGTTCGATTGGACATCCCGTCCGGTTCAAAAGGAAAACGAACCGGGACGAAATGGATCGAAAGGAAACGTGGACCGTGCTGCGGTCGCGATCAGAAATTAGATCGCGACGATGGACGACCGCACATGCATGCAGGAAGCGATGCCGGAGGATCTGCTGCACGTGGTGCGCGAGGAGGAACCCAAGAGGTTCCGAGCCGCCATACGTGCCTTGGAACGGATGGAAAAGACCGAACCACGAGACAGGGATAAGCAAGCTGCAGCCAACCTTGCACGCTCGTTTCGAAGCTTCCTGGCGTGCAAGTGGAAACAAGATGCCGAAGACGTGAAGAAATTGGTGCTTGTGGGAATTCAACTCATCTGCTCGATACAAGACAGCTTGCTCCTGCAAGAATTGTGGGCCGATATTGTCTCTGCCTATCTGAGACGATACAAGCACGACGTGGAGCTCGTCATCCAATGGAGACCGCTCTACGAACAATTCCGAAAGATGCATCTCTGCCCGAGCGACGGATGCTACGTGGGACTCACAACGAAATTGAGCCATGCAAGCAGCTGGGTGAGGTTGCTAAAATGCTGTAGGAGATACTTCCCGGAAACGGCACACGTCGAGATATGGAACGAAATTGCACCTATGTTTGAGGACCTCTATCGCAGCGACGTTTTCGGTGGGCTGATTCTCGTGGCTTGCTTATTTCCCTGCCGGAAAAAGCATATCGAGAGTACACTGGTACCGTTCGATTGGAACTCCTTGCTCCGTGTATGGTGTGGGTTCATGTTCCAGCTGCCAAAGTGCAGTGCATGGAAAGCTGGATGGCTCATGATGATTGCAAAGCTTGCAAAGCATGGCGGACCCTGTTTTGCTTGGGAAGAGTATCTACCTAGGCTGTTCTCCTCCTTTCTACACTACTTCGAACTCCCTCTTGGAAATGCAGATGGACGCTGCCCACTTGCCATCTCGCCACCTATTGACCGTCGGAACCTACTTACCTCCGTCTTACCAGGCCCACGCACAAACTCGATCGCAAAGTTCATCATCTATGCAATCGATGAGGAGAATACGGTGGAGTCGAAATTGACCCAGATGGCAGTGTATCTTGAGCAATTTTCTCATCCCTCAAACACTGGACCATGGTCCTCAAAGATTGCCTATCTGATGGAGGGTATGACGTATTATGTAGATAAGAGACAGCACGATATTCGTTTGGGTAGACCACCTCTTTGCAAGTCTTTAGAGAGGCATGTATTTTCCATCATCACACGCTTGGCATCTCGAGCACAATTTTCCAAGAGCCGCAGCCTTGCAAGATCTGCCGGGGAAGCGCTTGCTTCTGCGGCATATTTGTACCCAAAGAGCACCCTTGGGCTTGTGCGGGCCCAGTTTGTCCAAGCATTGGAGTCCTCGACTGCTGGCACCCACCTAGCAGAAGCAATCTCAACTTTGGCATGCTGTGTACGTCCAATGCTTCTAGCGGCCGATGAGGGCACAGACATGGCACTTATAGATGAGGATGACTCAGACTTGACTAGTTCAATGGACTCTCTCAGTATCGAATGCAGAGTTGAGCAATCTCAAGCATGTGCTCAAACATGGCTGGCATCGGCAATGTGGTCCGTCATTACAGGAATTGATGCCAACGACGGGCCGAAGACATTGGCAACATTTAAATTCTACACTGCAGTCTTCTCCAACATTGCTTCTTTCGAAAACTTTCCCCTTGATTTGGAAGCTTGGTCAGATGCAGTTCTTGCCCAAATCTTCAGTGTACTGTCAACTTTGGATCTTCCAAGTGATAATGGGCAGAATGGTTCTAGCAGTTTCTTGTCACCGCCTTGCTCAGCATACTTCAATTTTTGCAGACTTTTCTACATGAGGTTGCCAAAAAGTGCAGGACAGGCTTGCCTTTGTCATTTGAGGAGGTTCTTGATGCAGGAACCGCTGGTGTCTATGGCTGATGAAGTCGGTACGCTGCTCGCTGATGCTGTGCGTGTCTTTCCTGCAGAGGCAAGTGAAGAGGTGTTGTGCCCGATTTCAAAGTTTGTGATTGGGATTCTATCTACTGAGTCAGAAAAGCCTGCAGACGCTCCAGAGCTGTCTCGCAGCACTGAGAACTCTGCTGCATTTTATCTATCAGTCCTTGCCATGGGAATTGTGTTTGCGGGAAAAAAAGGCATACTACCGCACATTGATCTTTATGATAGCGTTGCCAAGGTGGGGCTTCAATGCAATAGCAGGGTTGTTTTGGAAGCTGCTGCAGACTTTCTTTCGGCTATTATATACTCTCTCACACATCCTACCGTCCACGTGAGGAATGAAGATTGTTTTGGAGGTAGAAACCCCAGCCGCATTGCTTCTGAGTGGTTTGCGAAGGACTCTCCAGCGTCGTATTTGCATTGGGACACACCAGGCGTTGAGGAGTTACAGAGTGCTGCATGCTTAGCAGGTTCTTACTACCAGTCTGCTCTGTTGCAGCTTGAGGAAATAGTTGGATCGGATATTGCTCCTGAACGATCAACAAAGATGTGTATTCTGCAGAGTCTGCACCAGATCGATGCGATTGGAACTGGTGTCAGCTTGCCAAGTGGGATTTGTGAAAGAAATGGAGGTGACCTTGGTGAACGATTAACACCGGCAGGTATGCCGATGATGCAGTTGTTTCCTGATTCAATTGTTGAGAAGTTGATGTGTGCCCTTCCACAGCTGAGTATCTGGCTCCGTGAGAATGAAGAGAGGCTGAACGGGGATTCTGCAGAGCTTCTGGCTGCCTTGGTGAATGTATCAAGTACTGTGCTATTTCCGTGGATAATTGAAGGAAGAAGTGTGGGTATATTAGGGCCTTCATACAACAGGATAGACAAAGCTCTGCTCAGCCATGTAGACCAAGATTGCTCTGAGAGGAAGAAGCTGAAGCCACTTTGGTTGCTAGCAGATAAAGCACAGACTTGCTTTGACAGAAGGGAATGCAAGTCAAGGGAAAAGAATTGGATGAGAGAAAATTCATTGAGAGAGTACACGAATTGGGATGCCATGGTGCCCCTGATGGAGGAACTGTATCAACTGAGCTTGCACACGTACAGGAGTATCAGTGAGCCAGCATGCACACTCCTGAAGCGTTCTTTTGAGGAGTATCCAAACTTCATTCACCACATCATGCCTTCTGTTCGAAGCAACCTCACGGATCCTGGTTGGTCAGTGGAGACAGGCAACCAAGCGCATGCAGCTGCAAAAGCTGCGAGTTCTTGCTCACTGATTTTGGCGCCGACAGTAGCTCGCTATTTAGCATTTGACCCAAGTCTTGCCATGGAACTCTTGTTAACCTTATTGAATTGTGAATCCTGTGATGATGTTGACACGCAAAACAAAGTGATGATGTGTTTTTTTACTATAGTAGCTAATATAGATGGCTCTGGTTGGACAAGGGATGGACAATTTGGCAGAGAAGTAGCTCACCATCTTTGTCAACTGCGCCTGAAAGCTGAGAAGTTTGTCCTCCAAGCACAATCAACACCACGTCTGTCTGTGCATTGGCGCTATGTCGTCATGTGCAATGCCCTGTTGTCAGTTACTGTACCATCACACTCCGACGAAGCAGCAGTGGTCGATGAGGCTTCCAAGTTGGCCGGCCACTTCTGCAGTGTTCTTGTTGACACTGACCTCCCAATCCTCCGGCATGTTGTCCTTGGTGGTCTCCAGCTTCTGCTTGGTCGAGGCACGTCAGAGAATCTTTTTGAGGCTGCTGTAGCAGCCACTGTACAAGATAGGCTCTCCTCACCTGGTGCCCTTGCATCAATGGTGTATGGGTTGGCGCATGCTCATCCTTCTCCTCAGGCAAGCAATGACTATCTGCACGCTTGGGAAGCTTTCAATTCGGGAAGAAGCGTACCAGCAATGTATACCACTGATCTTCTTGGGAAATTCCTACTGTCTGTAGTTGTCTGGCGCAGCTGGCACTGCCTGAAACTGGTTCCAAAGTCAGGTGTTTGTGTGCCATATTTGAGGTTTTTTGCAAGGATAGCAAGCCTTGGTAACGGAGCTCTCTCGCAAGATCTAGTGGACGTGGCCTCCTCAATCTGGCAGAATGCCATGAAGAAGGATGAGAGGGGTTTGCCCGCAGCTGAAGACAAATTAATGCGAATTACAGCTTCGGAAATAGTTGGAGGGGTTGTGAATACTAGCAGCTATCGTCCCAGCATTGTGAAGCATGGTGTCAAGTGGTTGATGTCTGCAGCTACAGAATCAGCAATTGGAGTTTTTGAAGCTACTTTGACAGCCATGAGATTTGCTGTTGATGGAAATGTTACACTGTCACCTGAAATTAGATGCCTTATAACGAATACAGTTCTGCAGACTCTAAGAGAGTCAGCTGATTCACCAGGCAAGGGTTTGGCCTTGTCCCGCTGCATGGATGTTGCGCATGCCATAATTTGTCAGCTACCTTCCCCAGACTATCTGGATGGCTTCAAAGGTCAACTTCTGCAGGATTGCCGTAAGCAGTCTCAGAACCCATCTGCCACAGTCCGAACAGCCGCAGCCGCAGTTGCAGCTGCTGTTTGTGAGAGTACATTGCAGCACTGCTCGGCACTTTTCTTGGGCCCGTACATTGAACCAGCATCAGGATATGAGATCTTGTCCATGGCAAGAGAGGAAAGTCGCTCATTTCTAGAAGCGATAGAATTTGAAGGCAAAACATCGTGTACTAAGCTCGTAGCTGTCAAGGGTCATGCATCAGAGGATGATGCATCCGCACTGAGGTGTTTGGACTTTAGTATTCACTTTTTGTTGGCAACAACGAGGGCCGACCTTTCACTTGAACTACAAACTTTCATGGTGAAAGCTTTGCCTCTGGCTTTACAAGCTTTGGTTCTGGGAGAGCGTCATCGAGAGCTGACTCTTACTGCAACAAAGGCTATTGCATACGCAAAGTATGTTGACTTGAGTCCAGAACCACGTGCAGTGGCAACAGCTGCTTTTTCTTCATTAAGCAATAATCCTGTATGGCAGGTCCAAGTAGCAGCTATCTTAGCAGGGGCATACTTTGCATTTAGGCACATTTTTCTGCTTGGGCCAGGAGAGTGGTCCCTCCTTCGTGGGGCAGTATTGACATGTTTACAAGACAGCAAACCAGAGGTGCACAAGTGTGCACAAGAGGCTTTATCTGGCCTACTGCTGGCATATTCTACCGCTGAGGCTGAAAGTTTGAGAGCAGAGATACGTTCCAATCTGGACACTTCAGATGTGAATGCCAGACGTGCAGCTGTCCTTGCTGCTGGTTCCTTTTTACTGAGCTCTCCCTATGAAGTGCCTACCTGGCTTCCTCCTCTATTGGTAGAGCTAGCTGGGGTCGCTTCAAAAAAGCAGCCTTCTCCATCTGTGCGGGATGCGGCAACTCACGCCATTGCATCCTTCCGCCGCACACACACGGAGATACGTTCTGATTTAAAACGGCACTTTTCTGAGGAGCAATGGGAGGCAGTCACCGCGGCAGCTCCACATACACATTCTTACTTTGCTTAAATCAACGTGCACACACTCCATTTTTCAATCGGCATATTTTCTGCAACCAAAACTCAGTACCAGGATGTCAGAAGACCCCAGCATTGAGAAGTTGATCCTCCATGCTGAACACAGAATCCCAGGATGATGGAACCTTCCATTCGGCTGTTGTGCTATTCCTCAACGAGAGGTACTGGTCAACAGCTTTGGCTAGTTCCGCGGCATGTCCCCTGGCATCTCCAACTGCTTCGGCGCCGACAATGATAGAGATGGCTGGCACTTCATGTAAAGTGCATGCTTGAAGGACCAGGCACACCTCCGACTCTTTGCGAGGACACTCTTGTTCTTTCACCTGCACCCATCCGATAGACTCTGCCACTTCGTCAGGCAATCCATCTGCAGTTGCATAACGCAATCCTTTGCCTTGTGGGGGCAAGACGGCTTCTGGTTCACTTGCCAGCAGCACAAGCTTCTCGGCTTCGCATTGCTTAACAAACTGCACGAGATCATTCGCATGGTCTCTCCTGGCTCCGATCTGCAGGCAGCCACGAAGCAGCAGCACGGCCAGGTCTGCATCTCCCTCTCCTTCCCTTCGACGCACGTGCAAGGCTCCGCTTGTCACGATCCTTCCATCTTCCTGTCCGATGCAGGCGGCCATGTGGCGGCTCCGGACCACCGCCATCCTCTCGGTGGCCACGTTCGCGACGAGCAGATCCGTGGCCAGCTGCGGTGCAACGCTCCAGGACAGGCATGCCTGCCGCCTCCGCCGTCAGCCCCTCCGTCCTCGTTCGCCCCACACCCGTCCCTCCACCTGGGGCGCACATGGCCTCGTACCGTGACCAGGGGAGCACGTACGGTCGTGCATTGGTCTGGATTCGCCGCTTCCATGGCTCCACGTCGCGTGCAGACGTCCACGGACTCACGAGCTTGTGAAACAGCCAGCGACGATGACAAGCGAGTGGGACACCAGCTCAACTTGGCAAGCCACCAGAGAAACGGTGGTGGGTGAGAACTCAATGCATGCGGATTAAGCAGGCGAAGATCGGTGCTTGGAGCCTTGCGCACGTCGAGAAGGCTGGCGAGGAGCTTGTTGACGGTGCAAATGATGCTCCATTGAGTTGAGCGTGCGCACGAACGGTACGTGCAAGCCAAGATGCGTTGCATAGATGGGGAAACGCATTCTTGCTTGTATCCACCAAAGCGACAAAACAAACGCTTTTCCATTACCTTGGTGTAGTCTCATTTGTTCAACACGGCTGGTCACGAAGGCTGTTGCATGCATTCATGCCTCGATGATTTCGGAGAGTACAAGGATGTACATGCGTGGCATTGGTATGCAATCATCGGACATGGCCGTTCCTTGCAGTGGGAGGAGCACGGATTACCATTATCGTACAATCTGTTCGGAAGTAGCTCCAACAACCGTCAAAATCGGCTCGCATCACATCGAGTCTAACACGAGTGAGGCATCAAGCTCGCAAGAATAAAACGTGGGACATAGGGGAGGTTTTCGTGCTTTGCTATTACATAATTCGACACTGGAGCGATCTAAGCCTTCTGTCTCATGTGCAAAAGTGTAGAATATCGATGCCGACATGCGCAAGATCTACTTTTCGATCAACTTTCGTTGTTTATCCCTCACACCATAGCATTTCACATCATTGGTGCCACACTTCCAATTCAATGGGCTCGTAGCCATAGTTGAAGTTGCTATCTAGAATTCGATGCGGACGTGGTACATGTTTTAGCCATGAAGAAGCACGGCTCGTCCGCACGACCGGCAATCGAGTGCTGGTGTTTGGATTGTTGAATCGTTCACGCCTCGCCACCACCACAATGGTGGTCGTCGATGCGTGCGTCGGCGCGTGCGACCGTTCGCCGCCGTCGGACGTGGTGGCGATGCACGCACGCATCCGACCCTTCCCTCGGCCTCTCTTCTCGTCCACCATCGCCGTGTTTTCCTCCTCGTCCCACCCCACACAACCTCGTACAACGCTTCGCCACGTTACACGCCATGGTCGGCGAGGGTGGACGCTCGTGGTGACCCCTTCCTTTCCCGAGAAGAAACTCTCTGGGTGCAACT